>Ga0209542_10019846_pt1 | contig 10721 bp, 11 predicted proteins | sample RifCSPhighO2_01_FD_184028 | JGI IMG/M metagenome (GOLD analysis project Ga0209542, IMG submission 184028) | Soil microbial communities from Rifle, Colorado - Rifle CSP2_plank highO2_0.1 (SPAdes) (version 2) | ecosystem: Environmental > Terrestrial > Deep subsurface > Rock core/Sediment ...
CTACGTTTAACTTCATTACATTCCGATAGAGTTGCTAACCAAAGTTTGTCAGTATCCTCTTTTCTCATTAAATAATATAGAATTTTGGGTTTATAAATTATGGCATTTTATTTTGGGTTAAGCTCTAAGTTAATTTCTTCAAAAATTCCTTGTCCTGTAATCTCAGATTGGGATACTAAAAATAGAAAATTAATTAACAGTGACTTTCCCATTAATTACATCCAGCGCCACTTCTTTATCCTGAATATAAGCTTTAAAGTTCTTTATTTCAAGGTTTGTTGTTCCTGAACTTATAGAATTAAAAGTTATTCTGAACAAGCTTCCCTCTCCCCTTCCACTAGCTCCTGCACTAATAAGCACTATTCTTCCTTTGTTAATAGAAGTAACAGGAAAGGCCTGTTGGAAAAAATCTCCTTGTTCCACCTTGACAGCATTAATAATATTAGAATAATCTAATTCAAACTGCACTTTATTTATTTCCTCAGAAGAATTTATCTCAACATTAATAACAAAATTCTTATCTTTATCAACTTTTATCTCGCTAGGGTATAAATATACAGAATTGCTTGCACTTATTGTTTTAATAGTATTTCCTGTTAAAATGTCTGGAAAAAAGAAAAAAATAGTTGCATTTCCTAATATAAATATAAGGAGCAGGACTAAAAATAATATTAATATTATTTTTTTCTTTTTCTTATCTTTTTTCATATTAGAAATATAATAAACAAGTATTTAAGGTTTTATATAAATATAAATACATTGACACTGTAAATTAAACTAAATTATTATGTCAAGAATTGAAAACCACATGATTTATCATGTGGTCGTAGCTAATGTTACAGTTTTCAATTCTTGAGCACGTCAAAGTTCTTGGAACTTTGAGCGCCATCAGAAACTTACGTTTCTGAGGTCCTAAAAACAAGGGCCAATCAAACCACACTCGCCAGTAGGCGATTTTTTGCCGCAGCAAAAAACCTTTAGGGTGTGGTGGCCCATTGTTTTTTTGACCATTGTTTTTTGCAAGTGGTTAAAGTAAATGCAGCAATAATTATCTTGCGTTATTCAGAAAATTGAGAATATTACAGCAAGCCGATATAAGATATAATCAAAAGTATTATAAAATAAGATAAAAATATAAAGAAACAACTACAAATAAAATTATCTTCCCTCTTTTTTAGGCTTATTTCTTGACTTGCTTGAAGCTTCTCCAGGCAATATCAAACATCTGCTCTAAAGCTTGGGCAAAGAAAGGGGTATTAATCCATATTCCAACATCATAGTTAGGATGAACTTCTTTATCATCAAGAAGCATAAACATAACTTCTTCAGAATCAATTACAACAAATCTTGCTCTTAACTTTTCCATGCCTCTTACTTCTGCTACTTTTCCTAAATCTTTAGCTACCTTCAAATTTTCGTTTGTAATTGGTGCAGCAATCTTTATATCAACCCCTCTTTTTTTCGCTTTCTCAAAACTTGGCATCAGTGCTTCAATCTTTCTGTTCAAGCCTTCTGCAGTTGTAACAATTGTAACAGATTTTTCAGCTTCTCTAATCATCATATCTAGATGATTATACATATTCTGTCTTCCTCTCAAAGAGCCAGATAAATCTGTAGGCTCTACAAATTTTACTCCAGCAGTAAATAAAGTGTTTAATTCATCAAGAACAGCATCGCCTTTTAGCTGTTCAAGCCTCTTGCTTTTATCTGTAGCTTCTTTTACAAGATTTCTTTTAACTCTTTCTACAACTTCTTCTGGCTTCAAAGCAATAAATTTTATTGGCTTGCCAAGCTTCATTACAATGAATCCTTTTTTTTCAAGGCTTTCAAGAATATCATATGTCCTGCTTCTAGGCACATCCGAAATACTGCTTAATTCTCCAGCAGTTGAAACCCCTCTAGAAAGCAAAGCAGCCCAGACTCTCACTTCGTATAAGTTTAAATCAAAAATCTTTCTTAACCTGCCTAAAAACTCTTCTTTTACAATCATTTTGTTACTCTAAAATTTATAATCTAAAGTTCAAGGTATATTTAAACCTTTTCTTTTTTATAGCTACTCATAAGTATAAAATTTACTATCTCTAGAGGATAATTAAATCATAACTTGCTGAAATATATTTCGATTTGTATATCTTTAATTGATATCTTTCCACTATTTTTATGCTTCTTGCCAGCCTCTTCAGACAGCAGGATGTTCTTTGCATTAACCCTTCCTTTAACAAAATCTTTTTGACCAATTATCTTATTCAGAAAGATTTTTTCAGCAACAATTTCCAAATCAATAAAATCTGTTTTTACCAGCCCAGCTTTTTTTCTTTCAGCTTGAATAAATCTTGAAATTTCTCTTGCATATCCCTCTGCTTCTAATTCTTCAGTCATTTTAGTATCAAGTTCAACTTTCCAATCATTTTCATTTAATTTTTGATTCCACTTTATTTTTTTAACATTCAACTGCCTTATTATTATTTGCTCTAAATCTTTATCAAATTTTTTACACCAATAAATTTCTGCTTTTGCTAAAGGCCACTTCAATCCTATCTTAACCTTATCTCTTTCTCTTAATCCTTTTTCAATTATCCATAACAAATTAACAAAATCAGATTCAAGCTTCAAATTTATTTTTTTCTCATCAGCTTCAGGCCAACTGCAAAGATGGACAGATTCTTCTTTCACAATTTTATTTTTCTTTAATTCCTGCCAGATTTTTTCAGCAATAAACGGGCAGAAAGGGGCAAGTAATTTTACAAGCGTTATATAAACTTTTTTCAGGGCAAATTTTGCAGAATAATCTTCATTCAATCTTTCTCTTACAAACTGCACATATCCTCTTGATAAATTATTAAGCCAGAAATTCTGCAAAGCTCTTGCTGCTAAATGAGGATGCAGGCCCTCTAGCTCATCTGTTGCTTGTTTTATTAAAGAATTCAGTTTTGATATAATCCATTTATCTTCTAGTTTAGAAATTTTTTTCTCTTTCACATTTTCTATTAAATTTCCAAGATTATAAAAAATATTTAAATTATTTTTCGGCTCTTTAACAGCATGAAATCCAAATTTTAGCTCCTGTGTCGGGTCTTGCAGGCAATATAACAGCCTCATTGGGTCTGCCCCGATTTTTTCTACAGCATCATCAAACCATATTGCATTTCCCTTGCTTTTATGCATCTCCTCGCCTTTTTCATCTTTTAACATTTCATATCCTAAAATTGTTTTAAAAGGCGCTTTTCCTGTAATTGCAACAGAAGCCCAGAATAAGGCATTAAACCACCCCCTATATTGTCCCGGCATATTTTCGCATATAAAATCTGCAGGAAACCATTCTTTCCATTGCTTATTATTATCTAAATATCCTAAAGTTGATAAGGAAACAATTCCAGCATCAAGCCAGGCATCTCCCACATCTTTAATTCTTGATACTTCTTTTCCGCACTTCTTGCATTTAATTCTTATTTCATCAATCCACGGCCTGTGAATTTCAGGAAGCTTGTCAAATTTTTTCTTATCAACTGCTTTTTTTCTCAGCTCTTCTAAACTTCCAAAAACTTCAATTTCTCCGCATTCACATTCCCATATAGGAAGAGGCAATCCCCAATATCTTTTTCTAGAAATCAGCCAGTCTGACATATTTTTAAACCAATCTTCCTGCCTTATTTTTCCATATTCAGGAAACCATTTTATTTTTTTATTTTCTTCTATAAGCTTGCCTCTAATTTCATTACATTTAACATACCATTCATCTACTGTTCTGAAAACTAATTCTTTTCCGCATCTCCAGCAGTGTGGATAGCGGTGTTTGTAAGGCTCTATTTTATAGACAAATCCTCTTTCTTCTAAATCTTTTAAAACTTCAATATTAACTTCATCATATTTTTTTCCAGAAAATTTTCCAAAATTTTCAGCATAAATTCCAGCATCATTTAAAGGCGAGATAACAGGCAATCCAAGTTCTTTTCCTAAATCATGATCTTCAGCTCCGCATCCAGGAGCAACATGTACAATTCCTGTTCCTTCTTCTTCTGTTGCCAGCTTCCATAATACAACTTTATGAGGCGAGTTTTTCTGTTCTAAAAGTGAAGAATAAGGCATCTCATATTTCATTCCTTCTAATTCTTTCCCTCTTTTCTTTTCAATTATTTTATAATCCCCTTTTATTTCTTTCAGAGTTTTCTCAGCAATCCAATAATTCTTATCATCGCTTTCAACATTAACATAATCAACATTTTCATTTACAGCAATAACAACATTTGCAGGAACAGTCCAAGGGGTTGTTGTAAAAATCAAAAAATACTCATTTTTCTTTCCTTTAACAGGAAATCTCATAAATAAAGCTTTATGAGTAACTTCTATATATCCTTCAGTAGCTATGTCATGTTTAGATGAAGCAGTCCCGCATCTTGGACACCATGGAACAGAATCTTTTCCTTTATACAGCCATCCCAAATCATAATATTTTTTTATAAGCATCCAGTTATGCAGCTGGTTTCCATCAGACATAGTATAATAACTATTCTTCCAGTCCATCCATTGTCCCAGCTTTATACTCTGCTCTTCTTGTATTTTTGAGAATTTTCCAACTCTTCTTCTGCAGGCTTTTACAAAATTTAGTATTCCAAATTTCTCAATATCTTCTTTATTTTTTAATCCCAAATCCTTTTCTTCTTCTCTCTCCACCCATAATCCTTGAGAATCATATCCATTTTGATATCTCTGCTCAAAGCCCTGCATTGCTTTATACCTTTGGAACAAGTCTTTGTAAGTTCTTCCCCAAGCATGATGAACCCCCATAGGATTATTTGCAGTTATTGGGCCATCAAGAAAACTCCATTTTTTCTTCCCTTTATTTTTCTTTCTCAGTTTTTCAAATATTTTTTTTCCTTTCCAGAACACCAGAATTTCCTTTTCTATTTCTTGAGGTATATACATTTTATTCTGAATTCAATTTGATTTATAAATCTTAAGTTTTCTTCGGGAAAACTTAATTCTATTTTCTCCTGTCAGAGAAGACCTCTTCTCTGAACATCCTAAAGTCCCGAAATCAACTCAAGGACTTTTTGATGTTAAGATAATATCTAAAGCCTTTTTCTATTGCTTCAATTGCAGACTGGATTATATTGCTGTCAACTCCAACTGTCTGAAATTTCTCTTCATTCTGAAATGTAATTAATACCCTGACAATGCTTTCTTCTTTTTTGCTTCTTGCAATACTGACATGAAAATCCAAAAGCTGCAAATTCTCGGCATCAGGATAGTCTTTTGCCAATATTTTTTTAATAGTTTTATATATTAAATCAACAGGCCCGCCATCTGCAGCAGTATTTTCCTCTTTTATTATTTTATTTAGATTGCATCTTACATAAAGCTTGCTTGTTTCTTTTCCATTTTCCTTGCCAGTTTCGACTTTCCAGCTTTCTATTTCAAAAAAATCTTTTAGATTTCCAAAATATTTTTCAATAAGCAGATATTGTTCTGCAGGAATTGCAGCTATTCTATAGCCCTTTCTTTCAATTTCTCCTAATTCTAAAAATAATCTTGCTGCTTTCTCCTGCACATCAGAATTTTTCTTATCAAGTTTATACCCAAATTGCTCAGCTGCACTTATGACACCTGCACCGCCTCCAAGAGTAGTTAACAAAATATTTCTCTTATTTCCAAAATTTTCAGGTTCTTCATGCTGGTAGCTTGCGCCTTTATTATGTGCATCAATATGCACTCCCCCTTTATGTGCAAAAGCAGTATCCCCGATAAACGGTCTTATTTCAGGAATTTCTAACCCGCTTAGTTTGTAAGCAGCTTCATTTAATTCTTTTAATTTTTCAAGTTTTACATTATGATTTCGAGCTAATTTTTTAATATATACAGGAAGAAACTCAGAAAAATTAAGATTTCCAATTCTCTCCCCAGTTCCATTAATTGTTCCTTGTATTTGTTTTACATAAGGCAGCGAGACAATAGAGTTTGCCAAAGCCAAGCCGCAATCATTATGAAAATGTACCCCTAATTCAGTTTTTATTTCTCTTTCTTCTAGTGATTTTTTAGTTTCATTAACAATTTCATTAACTTCTTCAGGAAGTGTCCCCCCATTTGTATCACATAATATCAGCCTTTCTGCCCCTGCCTTTGCAGCAGCCATTAAAGTCTCTAATGCATATTTTTTATTATCCTTATAGCCATCAAAAAAATGTTCTGCATCATAGAAAACTTTCATTCCATTTGCACGCAAAAACTCTACGCTATTTGATATTCTCTTTAAATTTTCTTCAGCAGTTATATGCAGTTGTTTCTCAACATGTTCTTTCCATGTTTTTCCAAATATACAGGCATAATCAGCTTTACTTGCTAAAATAGACAGAATATTTTTATCATCTCCTGGATTTTCAACAATTGATGTTGAGCCAAAAGCAACAATTTTAGCTTTTTTTCTTATCTTCATGCACAATGCAAAAGACTCAAGCACTTGTTGAGAAACAGGCCATCCTAATTCTACATAATCTGCCCCAAAATCATCAAGCATCTCAAATAATTTAACTCTATCTTCTTGGCTAAAGCTGGCTTCAGCTGCTTGTTCTCCTTCCCTTAGAGTGCAGTCATAAATTTCTATTTGCATAAAAACTCCTGCAATCCCAAATGAGATTGCAATTTTATATAATAATTATAATTTCAGAAATTATATGGAATATAAAAATGGCTGAGACAATCATGCTCCCTATTTTTGCACAATTTTTCTCAGTCATATAATTACAATAGAAACAAGTGTTTTTAAAGCTTCTGTCTATGTTTTTCTTTTATCAGAATCCAATTTCCTTAGATATAGACTGCATAGCTTTAATAGAAATCTCAAAGAATCTATCTAATGGAATTATTTTTTCAATATCTTGAATTAAATCTCTTCTTATTGTAGCTGCAAAAGCCTTATTCTTAAATTTTCCTTTTAATCCCTTAACATCCATTCCATCAAGAGATTTTCTCATTAATCCATAAGAAAAAATTAAACCAGAAATATTATCACAAGCTGATAAAGCAATATCCATTTTACTTTCTCTTTTTACTTTAGTATTTTCCTCATTATGTGCCTGAATAGCATGGTAAATATCTTCTTCACATCCTTGCTCTTTTAAAATTTCAGCAGCTTTATTTCCTTGCTGCTCAATTCCAACTAAATCACAATCACAATCATGCATCATTCCTGCAATTTCCCAGCTCCCTCCATTTTCTCCAAGCTCTATAGCCAGAGCCTTCATAATTACAGAAACTTCAAAACAGTGTTTCTTTATGTTTTCTGTTCTGACAATCTGTTCAAAAATTTGTCTTGCTTTTTCAATATCCATCTTTCTTTATAAGATTAAATTTCAAATCTTCTCAGAGCTTCTTCTTCTAGAAAATGCATCTTAGCAGGAATTATAAAGCAGATAGGCAGCTTTAAATCCAGCTTTTTTAATTCATCTATTTTTGCATATACTATTCTTCCTTTATATCCTAACTGAGAGCAAACAAGAATTTCTTTATCAAGCAACTTTTCAATTTTTTCATCTTTAAAAGCTTCTTCTAATTGTTCTAAAGCTTCCTTTAACTTTAGTCCAATATCTACTAAAATCAGCGAATGAGCATCTATTCCTTGATTATCTTTTATTATTTTAACAAAACTAGCAGTTTTTCCTTTATCTTTCCATGAAGGCATGCTGGCAATTTTTCCAAACTTATATGACTGCAGACCAGTCTCAGAAATTGAATCAAATATAGATGCATTATGAACTACTTTAACAGGTATTTTTTCTTTTTCAGCCCTGAGAATTAAAGAAATATGAGTTGTCGCTATAAGAGGAGAGCCATAAACAAGTAAAGCAACATCTTTATCTTTTGCTTCTAAAACAATTTCTTCTGATTCAACTTTTTCTCTGCCAAGCTCAATAGATTTTCCTGTAATTTCATGCAGTTTCTTCATATCATAAGGAAAGTCAATAGTATAATTTTCCAGGTATATTTTCTCGCACTTCTTCAATATTTTTTCAGCTTCCCTAGTCAAAGAATCTGCATTTAATCCTAATCCTATAAGGTAGAACATAACTCAACAATAAAATCAGGGTTTTTAAGGCTTTTGTGCTGCTAAAAAGCTTATATACTTTAATGTTTTTTAATTTTCATGAAAAATAAGATTATTATAATTATTATCTCTATAATCATTGTTCTTGCAGCTGTTATTTTCTTTAATCTTAATGAGAATCCAGAAGAACAACAGATTAATTCTCATCAAAAATTATCAAGCTCTGAAATCCTGGCATTAAATTTAATTTTAGATGGAGAATATAAAATTCAAGCTATTTCTTGGAAAGTAATTGATAATTTTGGCAGACTTCCCTTATTTCTTGAAATTTCACAGCAACAAAATATTGAGCTGATAAAATTAATATATAACAGGAATAATCTCTCTATTCCAAAAGATAACTGGATTATTAATATAGAAAACTTTAATTCAACAAAAAGAGCCTGCTCCGCAGGCTTAGATCAAGAAAACAGAAATCTTGGAATATATAATGAGTTTTATTCTAGATTAAAAGATAAAGATGTAATTAATTTATTTAACATTATCAGGCAAGTATCAGAAGAAAATATAATAAAATTCCAGAGATGTGATTAATCTTTATTTCTAAATCTGGGTTTAATACTCTACAGCTTGCTGTGGCAGATTTTGAAATCTCAGAAACATATGTTTCTGATGACCCTGAAAATCTTACAGATTTTCTTGGGATTGAAATTGCTGGTGCAAAGCAAAAAATTCATGAATACTCCGGAGCTTGCTCCGAAGCGAGCATCAGCGAGTGATGAGATCATGAATTTTTAAGCAATTTCTTTATTTCTTCTTTTACCCTTATTATTTTCTCTGCCATACAAAAACCAGCCAATAATGATAATTATCTGGAAAATAATCGCAATAGCACTTATAAATCCCAGAGGAAAACTTTTTATTTCTATCCCATACAAAATTAACTATAATAAAAAGAAAATAAGTTATTATTGAGATATCTTCAGCAGACTTTCTTTTGAATATCTTTATCACTTGGGGAGTATTGCAAATACTCCAATTGTTCCAATTATTGTTGCTAAAGTTGATAATATAGTCATCTTAAATTTTCATATCTCTCCAGAAATTTCTTGTTATGGCTTAATTTTAAATTTATCAAGCAGACAATTGCTATGAATATTAATATAAATATAATTGTAAAACTATTAGGGATATTAATAAATAAAAGAAAAATAAATGTCAAGATAACTGTTAAAAAATAAATGCCCCTGAACCATCTTCTCAGTTGAACAAGCTCATCTTTGCACAGCCCAGCTAAAAAATATCCTAGAGGAAATGCTGAAATCAAAACCACTACTGCTAAAATTTCTTTTATCATGTTAAATTCCCATGGAATTTAATGACTTCAGAAATCTCGGACTTCAGAATTCTTTCTGAATTCTGAGAGCCATCAGAAATTGAAAATTTCTGAGGTTTTTGACAGTGTTCAGGGATAAGAAGCATCTCTGACAGGTTAAAAACAATAGTTTTTATCATAAAGTTAATAAATACACTTCATTTTTAAATCCTATGAATTCAAAACAGTTTAAACAAGAAATATTACAAAGCAAGGTTTTTATTTATCCTACTGACACTCTCTACGGTTTAGGGTGCAATGCAATGAACAAATCTTCTGTAAATAGAATAAGAGAGATAAAAGGCAGGGATAACAAGCCATTTTCAGTTATAGCTCCTAGCTTTGAATGGATAGAAGAACATTTTGAAATTGATATTGATTTAAAAAAGTATCTTCCAGGTCCCTACACCTTGCTGCTGAAAAAGAAAAATCCAGGTTTTTTATCTTGGGTATCAAATAATGATAAAATAGGAATAAGAATTCCTAATAATAAATTTTGCTTTAAATTACAAAAGCTAGGAATTCCAATAATAACAACATCTGTTAATTTTTCTAGCCAGCCTTCTGCTTTATCTTTAGAAGAAATTCCAAAAGAGATAATTAATAAAGTGGATTTTATTATTAAAAGCAAAGATAAGATGTCAGGCAAGCCTTCTACTCTAGTTATTGATAGAAAAGAATTTGAAAGAAAAATATAATTACTACTTATTAGTTACTATAAAACCAAAAGATTTATAAATACCTCTTTTCTATAATTATTCATGACATCTTATGAAGAAGAACTAAGAAGAAGGATTGAAGAAGCCCAAGCAGGAACTGGAGATTCATTAAGAGATCCTCTTGTTTTAAAAGAAGATCCTGAAAGAGCTGATCCTTTTCAAAGAAACTCAACAGGATGGACTGCAACTGTAGATCATTTAGTAGAACTTAGTAGAGAGGCTGCAAGAACTCAAACTTCTTGGAAAGATAGATTAGCAACATTAAGAGCTTATTTAAGAACTGATTCTTATGAAGGAATAAGAAGAATACCTTCTATGGAAAATGATATGCCTGGAAGACCTTTTTTTGAAGATGACCAACCAAGAAAATCTCTTTTGGTCGAAACTCCTCGAGAAGAAACAATTTATCTTGAAAATTATAAAATCAATGAGATACCTAAAGAAAAAGGTTTAAGATTATCTCATCCAGAATTAATGTGTGGGACAGATATCCTACTTCTTTTTAAGAGAAACTAGTTTTCCATACAAGGTATCGGCTGTGCCGATATAAAGAACAGATTTTTGAATGACTCTCACACCCTTTCTTACT
>Ga0209542_10019847_pt1 | contig 10721 bp, 16 predicted proteins | sample RifCSPhighO2_01_FD_184028 | JGI IMG/M metagenome (GOLD analysis project Ga0209542, IMG submission 184028) | Soil microbial communities from Rifle, Colorado - Rifle CSP2_plank highO2_0.1 (SPAdes) (version 2) | ecosystem: Environmental > Terrestrial > Deep subsurface > Rock core/Sediment ...
TAAACTGCGCCGGCCTTTTATTTTCTGGCTGACCTCGCTCACGCCCAAAGAAAAAGAAGACATCAAAAAAGAACATCAGGCATAAGCTGATTCAGATAGCTTAGCTCTTTCAATAAAATATGTAAGAGGAGGCAGACAATGACTGTTAGGAGGTGCTAATTTGAAAGTCGGAATAGATTTGGACGGAACAATCACTCCCTACGGTTTTTACAACCCGAACATCAAATTGCCCTGGCCGTTATTTTTTTTGCTGGTTCCTATCATTCTTTTTATTAAACCAAACGCGCAGGTAGTCGAAAAAATGCAGGTATTGAAAGATCGGGGTTGCGGACTCATAATCGTATCGGCTACGCCCGATCAATTTCTTTGGTTTCGCAAACTATTGCTTAAGTTCCATCGCGTACCATTTGAAAGTCTCCACTGCGTCAGCGGAGGTAAGGGAACGAACGAACGGAAACTTAAGGTCATTCAGGAAAAAGGAATAGAAATATTTGTTGACAAAGACAATCGCGTTTTAGAGTTCATGAGAAGAAATTCGGTTACGGCGGTCAAGAGCCTCGGCGAAGTTCCTTAATCAAGAAACCCCATTCGCAAATCCGGATGGGGTTTTTACAACGGGGCTTAATTGTTGTAGGATTAAAAAAGATATGATTTTAACTATCGATTTCAAAAAACTATTCAGAAGCTTCGGATTTGGTTTTTCGGGCATCAAAACAATCCTTAAGGAAGAGCACGCTTTTAAGATTATGTTTTTGGCGGCAATTCTGGTCATTATCGCCATGTTTTATTTTAATTTGCCTCTAACCCAAAAGGCGGTTTTATTCACGATGATAATTTTAGTTTTAATCTTAGAATTAGTTAATTCGGTTATTGAAAAGGTTTTGGATTTTGTCTGCTCCGGACTTAACGGCAAGGTGAAAATCATCAAAGATGTGATGGCGGGTATAGTGCTTTTAACTTCTTTGGGCGCGGCCGCAATAGGCCTTTTAATCTTCCTGCCGTATTTTTAACGGCTTGACCATTTTTTAAAATTGATTATGATAACTTATTGCTCTTTGGACAAAATAACGCAAGAGGAGGCAGATTATGACTATGACTGTTTGGAATGTTCATTTTGGCCGGCGGAAATTACCCATCAAGGTGAGGAAAGTTCTCAGGGAAGGCCCCAGGTTCATGGTTATCGTTGATACTCAGGGCAAAGAGCATGTGCTTTCCGAAGCCGATTTTTCTCCTGCCGAGCGGGAAAAGATTAAGACCGGCTCGGTCATTACTTTGATTCTTGCAGAGTCGGTGATGACGCGGATAATCGACCCGCCAAAGGTTACCAAGAACATCAGGAAGCTTATTCTCGAAGCGCAAAACAAGGTTTCCGGCCTTTTCTTTGTCTGGGCCTGCGAGCACTGCGGCACGGCCGGCTACGTTGAATACGAGGATGGAGACGACCCTCAGATAATCGCCGGGCAGGTTGTTCTGGCTCACGAAAAAGAAGCCAAGGAAGGATGTGAAATACCTCTCCGCATCTTTGATCATCGGGGCATGGAGCAGCCGGACTCTGAACTGTTTTTAGCCTCTCGCAGAGTAAAGTAATAGGAAGCTGAAATAAAAAGGTTCCAGCTGGATAGCCGGGATCTTTTTCTTTTGACAAGACAACGCGAAAGTGGCAAGATTAAAAAGCAAAAAGCAGATTCACAAATTAATAGCGGAAGGAGGAAAAGAATATGCTGTATCCTGTTAAGGTCTTCAGCACAAGAGGTTCCGATATTTTGGCGGAAGAAGTCTGCAGGGCTCTGCAAGCCCGTTTGCCTCAAGAACTGCAGGTGGACGGTTGTCTGAAACTGGGCAGAAGCGAAGTTGTCCGCTTCAGCAATGAAAATCTCCAGGTGAAAGTGGAGAATGTCCGGGACCATTTTGTGGTGGTGATCCATACCCAAGTGCCGCCGGTTAACGAAAGGTTGATGGAACTTTTTGCGTTGCTCGACGCCCTGAAAGGCGCGAGACCCGCCGACATCCTGGTTGTTTTCCCTTATTATCCCTACGCCAGGTCCGATAAAAAGAATCAGCCCCGCATTTCCACCATGGCCTATCGCCTGGCTCACATCCTAAATCACTCTTTCGGCATTGAGCAGGTTCTGCTGCTTGACCCGCACGACGACCATATCAAGCATTACTTTGATCCGGTGGCCGACGAGATAACGAGTATCTATCTTTTGCTTGATTATCTGGAGAAAAACGTCTTTACTTTCCAGCCGAAAGAAGAAAGCGTGCTCGTTTTTCCCGATGAGGGAGCGAGCAAGCGCTACAGCGGTTTTGCCAGGCTTTTGCGCATTCCCACGGCCTACATTGATAAGGGTCGGCGCGATGATCACGAAGAGCCGGAGGTTAAGGGTATTATCGGCGACATCAAAGATAAGTTTTGCCTGATGATTGATGACGAAATTCTGACCGGCAAAACCGCCATCGGCGATGCCAATTACATTTTGAAAGAAGGCGGTCAATCGGTTTGGATGCTGGCTCCTCATGCTGTCTTTGCCGATAAAAAAATGGCCAAAATCGACTTGATTCAGAAGCTGGCGCATTCGCCAATTGATAAGTTTATTGTTACGAACAGCATCCCGAGCACCGCTCAAATGATCGTTGACAGGTCCAGGTTTGTCCTTCTGCCCGTGGAATCTTTGCTAGCCGAAGCCATCAAGCGGACAGTTTTGGGCCAGTCCATCAGTGAACTGTATGACCCGAAGAACGTTGATCTTTATCGTTAAAAGAAACGCAATAAAGAGCTTTAGAAATTTAATCTGAGGCTCTTTTCTTTTAATGAAATCTTTTATCCGGGGTGGAAATGTTGGAGGCGAAGCCTCGAACATTTGAGGGAATTCCTCATCCCATGGAAGCAGCTCATTATCTCGAGTGGATTGAAATTATCGTTAACGGCCAATCCTGCCGGAAATTCCTGAAACCCGGCGACAAACCCGAAGCGCTGTTTGCTTATCCTGCTTGCCCTGAGGTTTATCGAAGGGAGCCAGGTCGAGGGAAAACGGCCCAGGAAATAATAGCTCGCTCTTATTGCAACATCCACGGCTTGTGGAGGTCTTAAAAGATGGAAGAAATAAACCTTAAGGGGAAAACGATTTTGGCGATTGGCGCTCATCCGGACAACAACGACTTTGGCTTTGTTGCAACCACGGCCAATGAGGATTGGTGGTGTAGGACACATATATTTTACCTTACGGGTGTTGCAAAGGTATTGAACCACGACAAGGGCTTGACTTTTTAATCAAAATAAGCTATAATCTAATATAGTTCATAATATAAGGAGAAAGAGAAGTGAAGATAAAAAGATTCCAGATTTGGCGGAAAATCAGTTATAGGGACGTAAAGAAGTTCAGGTTCTGGTCAACGCAGATAAGGGGAGAAGGAGATGAAACGTTAGCCAAAGAATCTTCTTTGAAAGACTGGAGAAAGGTCGTTGTTCTCAAGCCGTTGGGAGACCTTAAAACCGTTTTCTCGGTGGGGTTCAGCGACAATTTCGGCAACGTTAAGGTGTCTAAGGCCAGCAGGAGAGTGGAAGAAGGACCATTTGGAATGAGGATGGGCCCGGAAGATTGCCGTTTCTTTATCGTAAGTAACAACGGTGAGGTCGGGCTGGAGTTTGCAGAACATACCACCATAGCCGACGTAACCAAATCCGAACTTGCTCTTTATTAGAAAGAGAAAAGAAGGGTGACTCAATGAAAGTCGCCCTTTTTCTTTTGACAAAACACTTCAAAAAGAGGAGAATTAAAAAGTAAAGATATTATAAATAATTAACCATTTAAACATATGATGACCACAATCTACATAGTTTTAGTCATAATCTTATTTATTATTTTAATCTCCATTAAGCAGGTCACTCAATACCAAAGAGGGCTCAGGTTTACTTTCGGCAAATACTCGGGGCTGATGGATCCCGGATGGAGATTAGTCTGGCCAATCATCCAGTTTTACAAGAAAGTTGATTTAAGGGTCAAAGCCGTGGACGTGCCCAACCAGGAAGCCATCACCAAAGACAATATTTCAGTTTCGGTCAACGCCGTGATCTATTATAAGATCAAAGAGGCCGATAAGGCGATTTTGGAAGTGGAGAATTTTTACTACGCCATCTCACAGCTGGCTCAAACGACTATGAGAAATGCCGTCGGTCAAGTTGATCTAGATGAGCTTCTTTCTGCGAGAGACAGGGTTTCAGAAAATATCAGAGCCATTATAGACAAAGCTAGCGATCCTTGGGGGATTGGAGTAATTAACGTGGAGCTGAAAGACATCACTTTGCCCGAAGAGATGAAGCGGGTCATCGGCAAGCAGGCCGAAGCCGAAAGGGAAAAGAGGGCTATTATCATCAAGGCTGAAGGAGAGGTGATTGCCGCCAGCAACATGGCCAAAGCCGCCAACACTTTATCAGAGTCCAAAGGCGCTCTCCATTTAAGAACCTTGCAGTCAATTAACGATATCAGCTCTGACCAGTCAAATACCATTGTTTTTGCCGTGCCCTTGGAAATTCTCAGGGCTTTTGAGGGATTCGGCAAGAATCCGCCCCAAGAAAAAAGTGGAGAATAAATTTGAAAAATTGGTCGAGGAAGCTCTAATAGCCCTGCCCAAGCGTATCCGGGATAAAATGGACAACGTGGCTATTGTGATTGAAAAAAGGCCCACGAGGAGCCAGTTTTTGGGCCTTTATCAGGGAGTTCCTCAAAACGTTTGGGGTAGTTCCCTCAAATGTTGGAGGCCGGGCCTCCAACATTTGAGGGGTTGATTTTTCTTGACGATTAGCTAAACTTACCAAGTACGTTGAAAGGAGGTTATTATGGACGGACCAAAGATTTTGGAAGTAATTGGCATATACCGGCAGCATTTTACGGAAAAGGGGATACCGGCCGCAGATTTTCCCCATATTGGCTGGCCCAACTCTAAGCACAGAATTCTGGCTCACTGCCACGGCATGCTGGCTAAGATGGAGGGCTACGTCAAAGAAGGGCGGATAGACAAGGCGTTTAGGTGGCTCGGCTTCGTTCAGGGGTGTCTGTGGTCAACGGGCCAGTATTCTTTGGAGGAGCTTAAAAACCACAATCGTCCCGTAGAGTAAGCACATTGATCGGTAACTTTAGACCCAAATTTTAAAAGCGGTGCCAATCCCACCGCTTTTTCTTTTGACAGAGGCTAAACCTCTGTCATTTTCGGGGTTGATAAAACAGAAACGAGCGCTTGACTTTTTGATAAATCCAATATAGAATAATTTAGAAAATTAAATGAAGAAGGAGGTTGACTGATGTCAGAAGGAAGAGCTCGTTACATGATGGCTACAAAAGCCATACACAAACTCGGTGACATAAGCAGAGATAAACCGGATTTGTGTGTAATCCATAGCGAAGATGAGGAAAACTATATCGGCAATTGGGTGACCGGATTCGGGTTCGTGGAAGTTAAATTCCCCAAGGCCACAACACGGGAGCTTACCGAGGAAGAGAAAGACAAGTATGATGGTATGCAGATTGCCATTGGTGATCAGCCGGCATTCATTGTTGATATCAAGCCCCCTTCAGACATACCGAAAGAGGCGCCGATCATCGTTCTGACGGAAGACGCAACGAGAAAAAAACAGCTTGAGAACAAGCTCAAAGAGTATAAAGGGAGAATGGATCCATACCGCGCGCCCGAGATGCAGATGGGCACTATTTGCAAGATAGCGGTGCTTGAGCGGCTTTTGCGGGACGGGCAGGTTAACGTTTGGGATCTTTCCGTGGAGATGGCCAAAACCTACGGTTCAGGTTTCGGGACAAGAGAGTTTAACGTTGCCTGTGCGGTTATGGAAGATTACTGTAAGACCGGCGGCAAGAACTTAAGCGGCGGCACCGGTCTTAAATAGTCGATTTATCAAAAAGCGAAAAAAGGAATCTTAAAGGAGAGCCGTCAAAAGCTCTCCTTTTCTTTTGTCAAAACACTTTCTCCAAGGTGTAAATGTTGGAGGCCGGTAAATGTTGGAGGCCTAAATGTTGGAGGCCGGGCCTCCAACATTTGAGGGGTTGTCGAAGGGCTAAATTAGGGTTAAAGTGAAAGAAGCTATGAGAAAGATCTTCAAGATTTACTCTGGGTTACTTTCGCTACAGTTTTAAACTACAGCGTGTGGCGGTTAAATAGTTAAATTTCAATCTTAAAATGATTATTGAATTAAAAAATTTGGGAGTTTACTTATGTCTAGACAGGCAGGACGAGAGGCGCTTGCCGCCTTTCAGTGAAAGCAACGTTGGAAATATTAGAGAAAACTAGTGGTATAAAATTTATAATCAAATAATTAATCATAAAACATGACGCAACTTAAACAAATTTACAAATGCAGCGTTTGCGGCAATATCGTGGAAGTTATCCATGCATCCGGAGGCGAGCTTGTCTGTTGCGGGAAGCCCATGGAGCTGCTCGTCGAAAAGACCCAGGACTTGGGTTTTGAAAAGCACGTCCCTGTCATCGAGAGGACCGAAAAGGGGATTTTGGTCAAAGTGGGCTCAATTCCTCATCCCATGGAAGAAACCCATTATATCGAATGGATTGAAATTATTGCCGATGGCCAATCCTGCCGGAAGTTCCTGAAACCAGGCGACAAACCCGAGGCGTTGTTTGAAATATCGGCCAAAGAAGTCGTGGTCCGAGAATATTGCAACATCCACGGCTTATGGAAGGATTAAATTGGTATAATGACAAAATGAACGACTTCGAGAAGTTATACGGAGAATTAAGAGGGCAATACGGCAGACCCGAAGGACAATGGAAACTTTGGTGTAAAAGGCCGAAGACCAAGAAAGAAAGAGAAGAAGTGATCATCGGAGCAATTTTGACCCAAAGGACAAACTGGAAAAACGTTGACCTGGCGATAAATAATCTAAAAAAAGCAAGGGTAAATTCTCTAGAGAGTATTTTAAGATTAGGTAAAAATAAGCTCGCGCCTTTAATTAAACCGTCGGGATTTTATCGGACCAAAGCTGATTATCTTTTTAATTTGGCTAAGTTTATGCTTAAGAGCCATGATTCCGGAAGTTTAGCTGAAAGAAGAGAACGATTGTTGGAATTAAAAGGCATTGGACCAGAAACTGCTGACAGCATTATGCTTTATGCTTTGGATAAACCAGTCTTTGTCATAGATGAATATACCCGGCGTTTGGTTAAAAAACGAAGCCTTGCTAAGAACTTATCCTACGCATTTTTGCAAAAACTATTTGAGAGAAATTTAAAAAAAGACTTCCGACGATATCAAGACTTCCACGCCTTAATCGTCATAAACGGCAAAAATAAAACTAAGCTAAGCAAATGGAAGGAATAAATTTTAAAGGAAAAACTATTTTGGCGATTGGCGCCCATCCGGACGACAACGATTTTGGCTTTGGCGCAACCGTAGCCAAAGCAACCAAAGCCGGAGCTCAAGTTATCTATCTTCTGGCGACCAAAGGCCAACGGGGGAGCAGCAATAAGTTTCTTAACCCCGAAAGACTCTCTAAGATTAGAATGAAAGAGCAGGAAAAAGCCGCTAAGGTTTTGGGAGTAAAGTCTGTTTATTTCCTGGACTACAACGACGGCGAACTTGTGCCGAATATTAAACTCAAAGAAGAGCTCGTGAGGTTTATCAGGCGATACAAGCCGGAGATTGTGTTTACCTCTGATCCCAGCCGTTTCTTTTTCAAAGAATACGGCTTTATCAATCATGCTGACCACCGGGCGATAGGCGAGGCAGTTTTGGATGCCGTATATCCCCTGGCCCGAGATTTACTTTCTTTTCCCGAACACAGAAAAATCGGCTTAAGGCCCCATAAGGTTAAAGAGCTGCTGATGCCTTCTTTTTTGCCGGAGGACGCCAATTATTTTATTGATGTGACCGATACTTTTGCAACAAAAATCAAAGCTTTGTCATGCCATGAGTCCCAGATTAAAAGCGTTAAAAAATTACGCCAAAGAATGAAAACCCGAGCCGTCGCAATGGGGGGAAAAGCCGGTTTTAAGTTCGCTGAAGCATTTATCCGTCTCAAACTGCCGAGGTAGGCCTCTAACAATATCGCCAAACAGGCGGTTTTTTGTTAGAATGACTGATATGAAAGAAAGAGAAAATTATATTATTGATCAAAGTCCCGAGCTAAGCGTGGGAGAAAGGTTGGGCTGGGCCAGAAAGTTTTCGGGCGCTTTTCCGGCTTTGCAAAGCAGAAATTACCGATTTTATTTTGCCGGTCAATTTATCTCGCTTGTAGGCATGTGGCTGCAGATTGTCGCCCAAGGATGGCTGATTTGGGAGCTGACGAATTCCGCTTTGGCTTTGGGAATTATCTCGGCCATCGGGTCGTTGCCCGTACTGCTTTTTTCTTTAGTCGGCGGAGTTATCGTGGATCGCTTTCCCAAAAAAAGAATCCTGATGCTCACTCAAATTTCTTCCATGATTTTAGCGTTGACGCTGGGGATATTGACGCTTGCTCATTTAATCAGTATTTGGCAAATTGCGATACTCGCTTTTCTGCTGGGCGTGGTTAACGCTGTTGACGCTCCGGCTCGTCAGTCATTTGTGATCGAAATGATTAATAAAAAAACGCATCTTACTTCAGCCATTGCGCTCAATTCCGGTATTTTTAACGGCGCCAGGGTCATCGGGCCGTCAATAGCCGGCTTTTTAATAGCCGTGGCAGGTGTGGGCTGGGCTTTTATCTTTAACGGCTTGAGTTACATTGCTGTTATTAGCGCCTTTTTATTCATGCGGATCAAAGAAACGGTTGATCAGGCGCGTCCTCATCCCATTTTAGCCATCAAAGAAGGCGTTTCTTATGCGACGAAGCACCCCCTCATCAAAGTGCTGTTGATTTTTACAGGGGTTGCTTCGGTGTTCGGTTGGTCTTATGCCACTATTATGCCCTTGGTGGCTGAAACCATTTTTCATCAGGGAGCGGTGGGCTTGAGCTATCTGTATACGGCCGCCGGCGCCGGCGCTCTTTTGGGCGTGGTCGTGGTGTCGACCATGAGCCACAAGATGAATCCGTTGCTTTTCATCTCGGGGGGCAACGCGGTTTTTACTGCAGGCATCATGGCTTTTACTTTTACCGTTAACTTTCCCCTCGCTTTAGTTTTTATTTTTATTGCCAGCCTGGGATTGCTAAGCCAATTTTCCATGATGAATATCACCATCCAAAAAGCCGTGCTCCAGAAATACCGGGGCAGAGTGATGAGCTTGCACACCCTGATGTTTTTAGGGCTTTCTCCTTTGGGCAGTTTTCAAATAGGTTTTTTTGCCGAACACTTCGGCCCGGGCTTTGCCATTCGCCTGGGGGCAGCGATATCTTTTTTAGTGGCTTTGATTATTTTAAAGAACCGTAAGAAAATTGAAAGAACTTATAATGCATACAGGGAAAACAATAAATAACACTTGACTCGAGGGCAAGAAGCGATATGATTAAATTATCCTGATAAATATGAGGTGTCAGGATAATTGGTACTTTAAGGAGGTCATCTTTGAGAACTAGAGTGGCGGGCGCAATAGCTAAAATAAAGAAGAATGAGGCCGATTGGGTTCATGCCCTAAACAGCTGTCCTGACCTGAAGGAGAGATATAAGAAATTTGCCGAGCTTGTGCCCGAAGCCTCTGATTGGCCCAGGATCGTAGTCAGAGAACTGATTTTCCAAATTCATTGCGCGTTCGGTGTTGATTTCGGCATTTGCGAGCATTATTTCGTTGATGACCATCGGCAATATTGTCGTTATGGCGACGTGCGACAAGAATGTGAGTGCTTCGTACCCCAGCCGTTCTGCGTCTTCCGCGATCGGGACGGCCAACCGAAATATCCGGAATTAATGCCCGCCCGCCGCTCTTAACCAGCAAACATTAGATGAGGCACCGTCTTTTTGACCGTGCCTCATTTCTTATTTTAATCAGCAGTGTTATAATGTTATTAGAGATTTTATTAATAAAATAACAGACATGAAAAAGATAATTTTAATTACAGTTTTATTATTAATTGCGGCAGGGCTGGTATATTATTTCTGGCCCGAAGAACAAAATCAAATGACCGAATTACTGAAAATAGCAACGTTAAAAGAGGGGACAGGCGAAGCCGCTAAAAACGGCGATATCGTGTCCGTCCATTATACCGGCACTTTATTAAACGGCCTAAAATTCGATTCAAGCGTAGATCGAGGACAGCCTTTCTCCTTTAATTTAGGCGCAGGGCAAGTTATCCAAGGCTGGGAGCAGGGAGTTTTGGGGATGAAAATTGGCGAAAAAAGAACATTAACGATTGCCCCCGAATTAGCTTATGGCAAAGAAGGCGCGGGCGGAATTATTCCGCCTAATGCCACGTTGATTTTTGAAGTGGAACTTTTGGAGATTAAATAATATGGATTTACGCAATAAACTTTCATATCATTTTATCGTGGCTTCGATCTCGCTTTTGCTGGGCTTCGGTTTTTATTCACTGGGTATTGAGCTGGGCAGAGTTATCGCCGGAGTTGCTTTTACCCTGCTTTTCCTGACGCTGATTATCGGCCCTTTGATGAGGCTTTGGAAACCGGCTCTTGAAGCTTTGCCCTGGCAATTGCCCTGGAGCTGGAGAGGGGAACTGGGCATTTGGTTTACAATTGTCTCAATTATCCACATGCTCTTTATTTTTTACGGCAAGCAATGGGATGTTATGGGTTATTTGGTGGGGATGCGGCTTTCGGACTTGGTGGCG
>Ga0209542_10019849_pt1 | contig 10721 bp, 8 predicted proteins | sample RifCSPhighO2_01_FD_184028 | JGI IMG/M metagenome (GOLD analysis project Ga0209542, IMG submission 184028) | Soil microbial communities from Rifle, Colorado - Rifle CSP2_plank highO2_0.1 (SPAdes) (version 2) | ecosystem: Environmental > Terrestrial > Deep subsurface > Rock core/Sediment ...
ATACTAAAATCAATGGTGCTTGCAAGCGTATACAACGGTTCAGAAACATGAAATAATTGTCCGGATGAATATAGCAACAAAATACTTACCCCAATTGCGAAAAAGCAGAATATTCCGGCAAAGAGGATGCTTTTGAAACGGGCAAACGTGGGGAAAAACGCATGGACAGGATTTTTATTCATAGGTATACTTCAAGGTTTAACCTTGAAGTAGGTTGTTATAGCGGTCTACCGCAGGAGGAGGAGACTGTTTATGTAATCTTCCCGCGAGATAACCGTTACTTCATCACACCCTTCGACCGCCATGCCGTCATTGGTCGTGGCGTGGAGGCAGAGTTCAGAGGTCGCAGAATCGACACCAAGATCATCGACTTTGAAATAGTAAAGAAGGTCAGAAAGTCGGTCCCGATTTATGTCCCTGGCCACCCCGCGCGAAAACATCGGTTCTGCGCTCCGCGGGCCAAGGCGAATTGAATCAGTATCAAGTGACTGAACGTCAAATGTCGGCGTTGAAAGAATGTAGACCGGCAGAACGTTCGGTCCGCCGGGATGGATGATACGCTCGTTACGGTCAACGGGTTGCACATCCACCGGAATCTGGCGGGTGATATTGCCGGTGTCGTTTGGGTCATCGGTAATCTCCATAGTATACGCATCAACAGCGCCATTGATAATTGTTCCGTCAATAAAGGGTAATTTTTCTATCGTGTCGAATATTTTTCTTGTTTCTATAGTATAGTCACCATCACCTGTTCCTATCACTTTCAGCAAATATTCGCCTTGCAAAGGATTCTTTATATATGCCAACAGCCATGAAATAGTTTCACCCGAAGAAAACGATGAAAGTTCTTCCACTCCATAAGAACTATTCGGAATCTCATCGTAGTGTGTATCAGTTAATGGATCATATCCCAGTTTTCTTTCTTGCGGATCGGTGAGAATAAATTCGACGGGTGAATGGGCTGCCACTTCAAGAAATGAATCTGGAACTTCTGTAGTGGCAGCTACTATTTGGTGATGTTCGTTATCATAGGCATCCGATAGTGTTGTCGTTTCTTCATGCAGCGGGTCGTGAAGACGCCAAGTATGAGTACCACTCACAGTGGCAATCCCGCTTGCCACCGGAAAGTGCCATGTTGCCTGCGGGTGGTCGACTTTTAAGATCGCTGGTCTTAATGAGCACATCCTCTGATTGAGATTCTCCGATTTTTGAGCGGTAAATTCAGAAGCAGGCATTGCTTCCGGTTTACTTACCACGTCATACGACAGAGATACGCCGTGCTCTTTAGCATACTTAGAAACGCTCCCGTACGAAACACTGCTATTGGTAACGTACATTACGTTACCCTCATCGTCTTTGACTTTGTCACCAATGATATATCCCTCTTTCTTGGTTAACCAATCATTGAGCTTCTCCGGATCTGTCTGAAATATGGTCGGGTCTGTTTCGGAAACAGGCACTTGTTGTAAATTGGCATAGTAATTTATGATCATGGCATTCGATGTCAAATTGCATCCCCAATCTTTTATCGAGTGAGAAAAAGATCTAAAAGGGATATGCTTATATGTTCCATCTGATTGCTTCTCTCGTATCCCGCCATACGGCAGGGCTCCCCATTTTTCATCTCCCTGCAGTATCGGATCTCCGAAATGCTCTAGAACACAGGGTACGGGCGTTGGTGTTGGGGTGTTTGTAGGAGTAGGTGCGATATCTCCCAGCGTCCCGTCGAGATTTATCTTTTGGGCATAGATGTCGAGGTTGCCATTACGGTCGTCTGTCCAAGCGACGATGAAGCTTCTTTCGCCACTTGGGATAATTTGAGGCACTCTTTGAATGCCTTCGGCCGAAGATACCGGTTTACCCTCTGCCTCCCACAAAAGGTTACCATCACCGTCAATTCGCTGGGCGTATATGTCGTCATAAGGATTCGCTTCGTTGTATTTTTTTTCCCAAACGAAAAAAGGGATATTATCTACATCGAGTTTCAAACTCATTATTGTTCCGATACCAGAAATACTTATGTTGGGTATTCGTACTGCATCCCACATGGTATTACCATCTACTCCCACTCTCTGTATATAAAGTCCTTCAGTTTCTGAAGAACCATTGTCTTCCCAAGTTATATATGCTCCATTTCCTCCATCACTGTAAAGTGCAAAAGAAAGTATTGGTGCGCCAACAATACCATTCAACATCCATTTTGTCTGACCGTCTTTATCAACTCGTTGTATGTATCCCGCAAAATTTCCCCCATCACTCCAACCGATAATTACTCCGCCTGCGTTATCACTAACCAGTCTAGGAAGATCCTGGGCTTCCGGAGCAGTAACGATAGGAATGCCTTGCGACTACCAAAGCAGATTTCCATCCGAATCTATCATTTGAGCGTAAATGTCACTATTAAGAAATGAGGCATGCTGTTTCCATGCAACGACAAAGTTTCCTTCGGATGTTCTCACAATTTTCTGATTCCTTTTATTAAAGCCATATAAGGTCAGTGGAACGCCATTCTGATTCCATAATAATTGGCCATTCTGATCTACTCGTTGGGCTAAAATACTTCTATTAACTCCTAAAAAGCCCGTCCATGCGATGACTGCGCCACCATCTCCGTCGCTGACAATAACAGGATCTTGCCCAGTTAACTCTCCAGAAATTAACATACCTTTCCCGTCCCCAGAGTCCCACATCACGTTACCATCAGGATCAATATACTTCGCATAGACCCGCCGCATCTGACCATCAGCACTATCCCATACAACAATAACGCCGCCGTTTTCACTTCGAACGGCTCTTGTAATAACTTGACTATGGACAGCTACCCCATCTTCGGCCCAAAGTTTATTACCGGCAGCATCAATGCGCTGTGCGTATAACGCATTACCTCTTGACCCTTCCCACCAAAAAATATATGCACCTCCAGATCCATCCTCTACTATAGCGGTAAGGTCCTGATTTTTTTCTCTTACTACAACAGGTAAATTTTCTGATGGATCAGATGGCCAGTTTGATGTTTCTGCGTAGGATTTATTAGAAGAAATTAAGATGGTAATAAGAATAACAAAGAAAGATAAACCAAGGATCTTTATAGTCGAGCGGAAAAATGATCGTCTCATTTTAAATTGTAACTGATCATATTCAGTCTAGTATTTGACAAAACAGAATGTCAAGTACTAATAATTTTGAGGTATCCGCCGTACATTTAGATTGTACGAATCCTTGAAAAAGCGAGAAGATTACTTATCGATCATCGTGAGTGTTGCATTTAAATTGCAAATTCTGGATAATGCAAAGCGTGATCCGTAACCTACTTCCAATCGCTATTATTACAATAATAATATTATCATTCTTCAGTAGGTTATTTTATCCTGAAGAACGGTTGTTTATTACCCCTGATTTCGGTGGGAGTGATATATTCCAACTTAACCTTCCAGCTAAATACTCATTGAGTCAATCACTAAAAAACAATGAGCTACCTTTATGGAACAAAGATATCGGTATGGGATTTCCCCAAGCCGCAGAAGGTCAAATCGGCGCATTTAATGCAGTTAATTTACTGCTGTTTAAGTATTTGCATTTTCCGAGCTCCTATAACATTGGAATTGTTTTTGTGTTTCTCACGGCAGCGCTGGGTGCCTATTGCTATGCTCGACTCATAAAATTTTCCCGTCTTATAGCCTTATTTATTGCACTTCTCTTTTCTTTTTCAGGGATATTTATCACGCACCTGTCGCATTTCAATCTTATTCAAACCTCATCGTTTCTTCCATTTATTTTTGCATTGACTCACTTACTGCTTAAGCAAAAAAACAAAATCGTCATAACACTAGTATTATCTCTTATATTTGCACAGCAACTATTTGCCGGTTTTCCGCAGATGACATTTATCACGGTGATCGGAATAGGGTTACTCGTACTTTACTCTGTTTACCAAAGGAGCTCATCTATAAAAACCGTATATTACTTCGTTGGAATAGGAGTTCTCATGGTATTTCTTGCAAGTATCTACACCATACCCGCGCGGGAATTTTTGAATATCTCAACACGAAAAGGAGGATTCTTACTTGAAGAAGCCACCCAATTCTCGTATCATCCAAAGCACTTTATAACACTTATTGATCCATTTGCGCTGGGTAATCCGGCAGAAGGTACCTATCCGCCTTTTTTTGAATTTGACAATAATATATTTTGGGAAAATTCGGGATATATAGGTGTCCTACCATTAGTATTGGTTTTATTCTCATTTCCTCTCCTTAAACGCAAAAAGTACGTATTGTTTTACTGGTTACTGCTCATATTTTCTGCGCTTATGATGATGGGTAAGTATTCACCCATACATATTATCTATTCTGTCCCTCCTTTTTCCTACTTTCGTGTACCGGCACGATTTATTCTTCTGTTTGTATGGTCGCTCGTTGTATTATGCGGATATGGATTGGAGCATATTAGTAATCTATTCTCAAAAAAAATACGAATAAAACAGCATAATAGTAGCACTATTTTAGTTTTGATAATTATCATATCACTCACTCATCTGTTTACATTCGCTTGGGCTTACAACCCGATAGGAGACGTGTCTCGATGGTTGAGTGATCCTGAAGTTTCGTCATTTCTGAAAAGCCACACTGGTAGGTATATGACAATTGGTACTTCAAAAATATGGAATGATGTATTTATAAATGACGGCTGGAAAGCAGGAACAGAACAAAGCTATCTCTACTTCCGAAACGGTCTTCAGGCAAACTCAAATCTACTCTATAACACAAGTTCATTTCAAACGTATCCCATTCTTCTGACGAATCGTTACAACTTATTAAGTACTCTCATTAATCAAGGCATCACACAAACCAATGAAACAACTCTCACCATAGAATCTCCAACGCTCAAATTACTCCGTGCTAATAATGTAAAACACGTTGTATCTCTCTTGGTTATCAATAATTTAAATGAAGTCTTTACTTCAGCCGCACATGAAGAGTTCCCCGCATATAAAGTGTACGAAGTTCCTGATGTGTTGCCGCGTGTGTGGGTAGTGTATGACTACCAGCAAGTAGACACAGTTGAATCACTACAGAACGCGATGCAGTCCGATGATTTTGATCCTAATCAACAGGTAATCCTCGAAGAGAAGATTGAGCTATCAAAAACTACACCTGACGATTCTTACATCAATGAACTGCCGTATAATATAGAATGGGTGATGGACAACAACTCTGAAGTTAGACTGAACGTTACCAGTAAATTCGATGGTATCTTGGTATTGGCTGATACATATTATCCTGGCTGGACAGCATATATAGATGGAGCTAAAACTTTTCTATATCATGCAAATTTAAACCAGCGAGCTATTCTAGTCCCAAAAGGTAATCATACAGTACGATTTCGCTATGAATCCTCATATTTTAGAATCGGTGCTCTCATTTCACTCGTTGCAAACATCACTGTTATAGTGATTTTATTTTTGCTTCTATTTATCAAAAAATTACAAAAGGATAACAGAACGTGAGAAAAGTATCACTCGTACAACCGGATTTGAGCGGCAACGAATATCGCTATTTAGCAGAATGCGTCGATACTGGCTGGGTATCCTCAAAAGGAAAGTTTATACATCTTTTTGAAAACCAATTTGCACAATTTATTGGTACGAAATCCGCCGTATCAACAAGCAGCGGCACCGCGGCTCTTCATTTAGCTTTGGTTGCATTAGGTCTATCCAGCAATGACGAAGTTCTCGTACCTGATCTTACATTTGTTGCAACCGCCAATGCAGTAGCTTACACGGGTGCAAAACCAGTATTGGTTGATGTCGATCGCAATTCCTGGAATATAGCACCTGAACACATACTTGAGAAAATAACGCCGCACACAAAAGCAGTGATTGTAGTACATTTGTACGGCAATCCTGTGGATATGACATCTATATCAAGGATTGCAAAAAAATATGGTTTATACGTTATAGAAGATGCTGCTGAAGCACACGGGGCACAGTACAGAAATAAAACCGTAGGTTCTTTAGGAGATATAGGTTGTTTTAGTTTTTACGGTAACAAGATTATTACTACCGGAGAAGGTGGAATGATTACCACAAACAGTAAGAGAATCGCCGACAAAGTCCGTTTCCTTAGAGACCATGCTATGGATAAAACGCGAAGTTATTACCATCCTTGTATCGGATTTAATTATCGTATGACCAATCTGCAAGCGGCAATTGGCCTTGCGCAACTGGAGCGCATTGATTCGTTTATAAGCAAAAAACTCTCTATAGCAGCAAAATATGACCAGCTATTGCACCGTTTAGACAGTTTAATTGAGCTTCCACCTCGCGCTTCGGGATTAAAAAACGTATTTTGGATGTATTCTGTTGTACTTAAGAGAAAAAAATTGCGTGATAAATTGAGACAACATCTTGCAAAAAACGGAATTGAATCACGGCCGTTTTTTGTTCCTCTTCACCAAATGCCAATGTATAAAGAATTAAACACGTACCCAAATAGTAATTATTTATCCAAAAACGGTATAAGCCTTCCCTCCAGCATATTCCTTACCGATAGTGACATTGAATATGTAAGTAAAACAATACGTTCGTTCGCGTCTTCATATGCCTAATCCCTCAGCAAAAACGTATCTCCAAGAGCTTGCCAACTTGCATTTACGCGAATTTAAAGGAGATTTTTTACCATCTCTTGGAATCGAATTTCTAACCCAGCTTTACTATGATTTATTCACAAATAATCGATCTGTTTTTATTGTGGAAACTAATAAACATAAAATAGTTGGATATGTCATAGGCGTTTATCATGCATCAAATCTGATAAGTTCAATTATCCGCAGGCGGTTTCTACGATATTCTTTGTTGTTAATACCAGCTATGATAAAAAAACCGGACCTATTTTTAAATATACTTGAGACATTCCGGTATTCAAAGAAAAGCGACTTCTCAACTTCCGATGTAGAACTACTCGTTATCGCGGTCATAAAACAACATCGTCGACATAATATAGGAAGCAAATTATTACGATCACTCGAAAAAAGATTTATACAGCATAACGTTCGCGACTATCGAGTATCCGTCAATGCGAGTAATAAGATCGCGCAATCGTTCTACCAAAAGCATAATTTCAAAAAAAAGAGAGAATTTACTATGTACCAAAAAAAGTGGCATTTATATACTAAAACTCTATTACTGGGACATAATTCGTCATGCTGAACTTGTTTCAGCATCCAGATTCTGAAATAAATTCAGAATGACGGGCTTGAAGATGCTATTTATGACCCAATCATACTAAAACTCTATGAAGAAGACGTTATTACAATCACTTCTTGCAGAAGCTCCAACATCATGGGCTATTATTAGAGCTGCAGAGATAGAAATGCTTTCAGGCATTCCATTTCCAAACCCAATACTGGAAATCGGTTGCGGTGATGGACTGGTAAGTAAGGTGCTCCTTAAACGAAAAGATGCTGTCGACTGTGCTATTGATATTGACCCAAAAGAGGTTGCCCGTGCTAGACAAACAGGGGTATATAAAAAAGTGCTCACTATGAACGCCGCGCGTATGTCGTTTAAAGCCAATAGTTTTAGAACGGTATTTTCCAATGGCGTTCTGGAACATATAAAAACATTGCCAGAAGTATTACGCGAAATTGAACGCGTTTTGCAACCGGGAGGACGACTTATTTTCACTTGCCCAACCAATCACTACAAAAAGAATCTGCTGGGTTATAAGTTGTTCAGGACATTAAAAATGAACACTATGGCAGATGCTTATGGTGATAGAATAAATGCGGTCTTTAGACATTTCAACTTACACGATCATAGAGAGTGGCAGTTTTTACTGGTAAAACACGGGCTTATGCTTAAAAAGTATTACTACTATAACCCGAAGTTGTTAACGAGGATTCATGAACTCTGCCTGATAACGGCGATTCCATCGAAGTTTACCAAAAAGTACTTTGATCGAACTGTACTGGGAAAATCGATGCGGTTAAAGTTTTTTTTATCTTGGTGGATATCGTTCTTAGCCGCCGTTCCTGCAAACAACGAGAAAGAGAAAAGCAAACAAAGCTCAATAGTCATAGTAGCCCAAAAACCATGAAAGTATCAGTTATACTGCCAACATACAACGAGCGAGGTAACATTGTACCTCTAATAGAATCAATACTCGATGTATTTAGAAAAAATCACATAAGACAGTACGAAATAATTGTAGTAGATGATAATAGCCCGGATAAAACAGCTACTGTTTGCCGCTCTCACTTCAAGAAAAACAAGTCTGTATCAGTTTATGTGAGGAAAAATCACAAGGGACTGGCAAGCGCTATTTTCTACGGAATAATGAAATCATCGGCTGACACAGTCATCGTGATGGATACTGACTTTAACCACGATCCTGCAAAAATTCCAGATATGCTTAAAAAAGTAAATAGTAAAACTATTGTAGTCGGCTCCCGATTTGTAAATGGCGGAGGTATGGAAAACAAGTCCCGCTATTATTTGAGTAAAGCCTACAACTATTGTCTGAAGCGCGTATTTCGTGTTTCGTTCAGCGATTTCTTAAGCGGCTATTTTTGTGCGAAAAAATCATCTCTGTTATTTCAAAAAAAATTGTTTCAAGGATATGGAGATTACTTCATCCGATTTCTCGTCAATGCGCACCGCGAAGGATTTATTATTAAAGATATACCCGTTTTCTATATTAATCGAAGATGGGGAGGAAGTAAATCGCAACTGATTACTATGTTAGCTCAATATTCCCGAACTGTTTTCAAGTGCCTGACAAAAGGACCACTGTACCAAAACTAAATTATTCGTTACTTACGGGTTTTGCTCGAAGATTTCTGTCTTTAAGTTTGAATATTTGAGCCTCGTACTGTTTATAAGACCCAATCGCATATTCACTCTCAACGTTTTGTTCTATATATCGTCTTAAAAAGTCTCCATGCACAATGCTACTGTAATCCGACGTATATATAATATAGTCTGTGTCATGCAGTATCTTTAAATAGTCTTCCTTTTTTATGTTAAATGCGGGGGACATATAGAGGATGTTTTTTCTATTATATTTTTTAAACGCGAAGTATGGATCAGGAATCGATGATATAAAAACAGCAGTATTGTCCGGTACTGTTTCAAGTATTTTTTCTGAGAATATGTCATAGGAATAAAAAGATTGATTCTGATACGGAATAAAATCTCTCCAACGAATACTGAAGTTGGTAAAAACTATCACTCCATATACCAACACCGTAAAGAATTTGTGTCTAAACTTATCGTCAGCCAGTAAGATCGTGGTGCCTAAATACGTAAAAGATATCGGATATAACCAGTAAGCCTCCATTTTCCCATTATAGGCAAAGAACCACGATATGATAAGCGTCACCGCAACTAAAACGTATTTAGTCTTTTTTTGTTTGAGAACAAAAAAAGTCATTAACAAACCGAGTAATAACTGTCCATACAGGATAATTTGCGGTTCTGAAATCTCGTATATTAAAGAATACAGTAATGAAGAAGGGTCTCCTTGTTTTCTCGATACGGCCATAGATATTTGCTGAAGAAAAAGGTTCATATTAGGCAATATAGATGTTATGAACCACAGAAATATAGGAATAATAAACACAACAGAAAAAATATATAAATTTTTATTCTTGAACGCTGAAAAGCCTTTTGCTACTATCCACGATATAAGTATTGACACATAGAATAGAACTCCGATAAAGTGAGTAAGCGCCGCTGCACTTGCAAATATTCCACTAGCAATAATATTGTATGTTTGGGACTTATCCATTTTTTGGGCAGATAAGTTTTTTTGGAAAAAGTACAGACTGAATAATCCAAATGTTAAAACAATGATCTCCGGTCTGTTTATATAAAATCCCCAGTGTGAAAATACGTAGTCTACGAGGACAATTCCAATTAAAATAACTGGAAGCCATTTTTTTTTGTGATGAATAAACAATTTACTAAACCGATACATAATCGCTATAAACGCGACAGTGAAGATAACAGATAACAAGCGTTGCTTTGCAATTGAGAGGCCAACAATTTTAAACCAAAGATATAAAATATAAAAAAATACCGGTGGGTTCCATACTGCCCCGTTTCTCATGCCGGGAATAGCATCCTGCCAAAGATCTGATCCCATCCTACCCTCGTTAATCATGTTCATTACAACATCTGCATATATAGCTTCATCCGGCCAGACAGGAGGGAGTTTAAGAAGTAATACCCGCGAACTAAGGAGAAACAATGCCAGCAGTACAATGATGCCTATTTTATGCATGGATGCATTATACAGAAAAAAGAATATATTTTTTTGAAAGAGATTTGTGTGATAGAATTGTTAGAATGTTTAAAGATAAAAGAGTTTTTAACAGTAAAACTACTTTTTTTCTCCATTTCTTTTTTTGGGCTGCATTTTTTGTTTATTTCCAAACTTCCAGTATCTACGGTGGCGATGCGGGAGATCTGGTAACCGCTGCCTATTTACGCGGTGTGGCGCATCCGCCCGGATATCCTCTCTATACGTTTATCGGGAATTTGCTTACTAAATTGCCGGTTAGTACGGTAGCGTGGCGAGTCGGGTTACTCTCCTCTATCCCTTCAGCCGCCACGCTTACTATGCTCTATCTTTTATTACGGATGGTGAGCAAGAAAACTATTTTATCTCTTGTCACCGTATCTACCCTCGGCTTTACCTATCTTTTCTGGCTCTATGCCA
>Ga0209542_10019852_pt1 | contig 10719 bp, 3 predicted proteins | sample RifCSPhighO2_01_FD_184028 | JGI IMG/M metagenome (GOLD analysis project Ga0209542, IMG submission 184028) | Soil microbial communities from Rifle, Colorado - Rifle CSP2_plank highO2_0.1 (SPAdes) (version 2) | ecosystem: Environmental > Terrestrial > Deep subsurface > Rock core/Sediment ...
AGAGAACCAGAGCTTGAGCTTGAACGCGGCAAGCTTGTCCAAGAAATTGGAGAACTTATGAAGATCTTCGGAGCCATTTTAGAAAAATCAAAGTGACCGGGTTTAGAATTTTGAAATTTGAATTTAGGCATTATTTAGGATTTAGAGTTTAGATATTAGAATTTTAAGGCAGATGGTGGCCTCATCGACGACGTCCGCGTATATAGCCACGTGCCGACGCCTGCCGAGATACAAAGATTATATAATTTAGGGCGATAACTTATATAGGCTTGTTAAGCTTTATTAATGTTATATATTTTGTAATTTGGATTGAATTAAGTTTTAATATTTTGATTTAAAACATCAAATTTTAAAATTTATTTCAAATAAAATTATCCACAGAGGTGTTTGCTTTATCTTAATGCATAATTAAGAAAGAGAATAAGCATCGGGATCACCAAAGCGGTGCCAGTTTTTAATATCTAATTTCCAATTCTCAATTTCCAATCAATTTACCAATGATGCAATGTTTAAAAATTAAACCCCTGAAGATTCATTGAAAACTGAAAATTTAAAACTAAAAATTTTTCTAAGTATCCTAGTCTTTGGAGCATTTTTTTTATTTTCTCAAAAAGTTATTGTTCCGAATCTTCTTACTTTAGAAAATATCGGACCGGAAACTCAGCTTGCACAAGTTGTAACATCGGGAAATGTTTATTATGCTTCTCCTTCAGGTTCTGGCTCTACATGCTCCCCATCTTCTCCTTGCTCATATTCCACAGGAGTGGGCAAACTCGCATCAGGCGACACACTCATGCTAAGCGCAGGAACATATAATACGTCCCTCAACGCCAGCTCAATTCCTTCCGGAAGCTCATGGAATAATACAACCAAAATTATAGGCGCGGGCGCCAATGGCGGAACGCGGTTCGTCACTCCCAGCGGAGGGAGAGGAATCTATGCTTTTTCAACCATCAGCTATATTGAGTTTTCCGATCTGGAATTCGACGGCAGCAGCGGCGGCGATGACGGGTTAAAATTCGATGCCAATAATATCGCCCACATCAAGTTTACGAGAATCCGAACTCATAATTATGCCGGCCAGGGGATAGCGATTAACTCCCCGTCATCCGAGACCATAAGCGACATTCAATTTTTCCAAGTTGAGTCTCATAATAACGGCTACGCTTCCGACCAGTGCAATAACCGCCCGGGCTATTGCCACGGAATGTACGTCAACGCGAGAGACATGATAATTGACGGCGCCAAGCTTCACGACAACAACGGTCTTGGAATACAAATCTATCCCGGTCCGACAGATAATCCGATAATGCGGAATTCGCTAATCTACAACAACTACAATTGGGGTCTTTTCGTCGCCGACACCGTTACAAACGGGAAAATCTATAACAATACCATTTATGGCAACCGGAATAATTACGGCTTGGCCTACGGCAGGTCTGACTGTCAGGTTAGGAACAACATTGTCTACAACAACGACCAATCTATCACCACTTCGTGCACGCAGTCGAACAACCTCACCTCCAATCCAAATTTCGTAAATGCCGGAGCAGGAGACTTTCATCTTCAATCAAACTCTTCCGCAATCAACGCAGGATACAATGTCGGCTCGGCTGTTCCTACCGACAAGGATGGCGTCTCCCGTCCGCAGGGCTCCGCTTACGACATCGGCGCGTATGAATATACCGGCGGGACCACCAATCCAGCCCCCACCATCTCCCTTACCGCGAGCCCCACCTCTATTACATCAGGCACAGCCTCAACTCTCACATGGTCTTCAACTAATGCGACTTCCTGCACAGCATCGGGCGCTTGGTCTGGAACCAAATCAACCTCCGGTTCTCAATCAACCGGCAACCTTACCGCAAACTCCACCTTCACACTCTCCTGCACCGGAACTGGAGGAACAACCAACCAATCCGTGACTGTGAATGTTACCGCTCCAATAGCTTTCAACTTCACATTATCCAACGGAGGCAATAAATCAGTAACTCAAGGTTCTTCAGTAACCAATAGCGTAACCGCCACTCTTTCTTCAGGAACTACTCAATCAACAGGATTCACTGTCTCCGGCCTTCCAACCGGAGCCATAGGATCGTTCTCACCAACCGCCTGTTCTCCGACTTGCTCCACCACACTTACTATTAATACTCTCTCAACGACTCCAACCGGAAACTCCACGATTACCGTAACGGCTACAGCAGGATCAGTTATCAAAACTTCAACATTTATTTTGACGGTGAATGCGCCGGTGACGACTTCAGGAAATGTTTATTATGTGGCGACCAACGGAAACGATTCAACATCTTGCACTAATGCCAGAAATTCATCAACTCCGAAAAGAACTATCGCTTCCGGCATCGGCTGCCTTAGCGGCGGCGACACATTAATCGTCAAGGCCGGGAGTTATTCAGAGAGCATTAACGCTGGCTCCATTCCCTCCGGAACCTCCTGGAGCAACACAACAAAAATCATTGGCGCTGGTGCCTATGGCGGGACGCGGCTTTCGATTACAGGGGACATAGCGGGAATTTATGGCTCCGGCTTTAGCTACATGGAGTTCAAGAATCTGGAAATCGACGGGAACAACAATGCTGGTTTGGATGGGATAAAATTTTGGGGAGCATCACATATTCGGTTTACGGGAGTTCGAACACACCACTTTGCGAATCAAGGAGTACTTCTAACAGAGACGGCGACCAGCAACGACATTCAATTTTTCCAGCATGAGGCTGACCATAACGGCGTCAATGGGGGCTGCTATCAGGCCCGGCGCTGCCACGGAATGTATATCCAGGCTGACAATTTGCTAATTGATGGTGCCAATTTGCATGACAACGAAGCTCTAGGCATTCAGATTTATCCAGGTCCTGGGGTAAATCCGATTATGCGAAACTCCGTGATCTACAACAACGGTACATATGGACTGTTTGTTTCTGGTGGTTTTTCCGGCGGGAAAATTTACAACAACACGATAACGGGCAATGGATCACAAAGCGATGATTACGGCTTGATCTACGACGCCGACGCCTCTAATTGCCAGGTCAGGAACAATATTGTCTACAACAATTCTGCAACGATCCGGACTTCGTGCGCGCAGTCGAACAACCTAACGTCAAATCCAAGCTTCGTAAACGCGGGAACGAATGACTTCCATCTCCAATCAACGAGCGGAGCTATCAATACAGGAGCAACTCTTTCCGAAGTAACAACCGACATGGTTGGCGTTTCTCGTCCACAGGGCTCCGCTTACGACATCGGCGCGTATGAATATACCGGCGGAACCACCAATCCAGTCCCCACCATCTCCCTTACCGCGAGCCCCACCTCTATTACATCAGGCACAGCCTCAACTCTCACATGGTCTTCAACTAATGCGACTTCCTGCACAGCATCGGGCGCTTGGTCTGGAACCAAATCAACCTCCGGTTCTCAATCAACCGGCAACCTTACCGCAAACTCCACCTTCACACTCTCCTGCACCGGAACTGGAGGAACAACCAACCAATCCGTGACTGTGAATGTTACCGCTCCAATAGCTTTCAACTTCACATTATCCAACGGAGGCAATAAATCAGTAACTCAAGGTTCTTCAGTAACCAATAGCGTAACCGCCACCCTTTCTTCAGGAACATCGCAATCAACAGGATTCGCGGTATCAGGTCTTCCGACCGGAGCCACAGCTTCATTCTCACCAACCGCCTGTTCTCCAACCTGCTCCTCCACGCTTACTATTAATACTCTCTCAACGACTCCAACTGGAAATTCAACGGTTACCATAACTGCCACCGGAGGATCAGTTATCAAGACATCAACATTTACTTTGACGGTGAATGCGCCGACCTCAACCAAATTCTCAATCAACGACAGGGTCCAGGTGAACGCGACTTTCGTTAATGTCCGCGCAACCGCCAACGGAACGCTTCTCGGAACTCAAACAACAAACGCTTTGGGAACAGTCATCGGAGGTCCGACCAATACAGGAGGATACAACTGGTGGAATATTAATTTTGATACTGGATTTGACGGCTGGTCTGCGGAGGATTATTTGGTTAAATACACTATTCTGTCACCCCTTGATTTCACTCTTTCAAACGGAGGCAATAAATCAGTCACTCAAGGCTCTTCAGTAACCAACTCCGTAACCGCTACTCTTTCTTCAGGAACCACTCAATCAACAGGATTTGCAGTTTCTGGACTTCCAACAGGAGCTACAGCATCGTTCTCACCAACCGCCTGTTCTCCCAATTGTTCGACTACGCTCACAATCTCTACTAGCGCCTCAACCCCAGCTGGAAACTCAACGATTATCGTTACCGTAACAGCAGGATCAGTTACTAAGACATCAACATTCACTTTGACTGTGAATGCGCCTACGACAACATCTGGGGCGCTTCTCCAAAAATCAGATCTTGTCTATCAAGGGTCATTCAAAGTTCCTCATGGAACATTCGGTGCCTCGTCGTTTGATTGGGGCGAAGGGATTATGGCATATAACCCGGCTAATAATTCGCTCTTTATATCCTCCCATCCCTATCAAAATAGCGTAGCGGAGATCAGCATCCCGACCGTTGTAAATAGCAGTAGCTTGGCCGCTTTAAATACGGCCAGCGTGCTCCAAAACTTTTCCGAGATTTCAGAAGGCCGCAAGAATCAAATTCCTTGTATCGGCACGCATTTTATCGGCGGGTTGCTTCCGCGCGGCTCTAGCTTGCTCGTGTCGTACTATAACTTCTATGACGGTGGAACTTGCCAGCAGCAAAGTCATTTCGTTTCAGGTCAAACACTTTCAACCGGCGGTGATGTGACTGGACCGTGGGCCGCGAACTATGCCGTCACGCCGTCAACCAACAATGCCGGGTATGTCCACGGCTGGATGATTCCGGTTCCATCGGCCTATCAGTCATCGCTTGGCGGGTCGGCAATTTTGGGCAATTGTTGCCTCTCAATCGTAGGCCGAACATCGCAAGGACCGTCGGTATTTTCATTCAATCCGTCTACAGTTGGAGCCAACAATCCATTTCCGATTACGCCACTACTCTACTATTCTCCCGAGCACCCGAGCCTTGGCCAATGGAATCAGACGTCCCCAACCTTTAATGGCACAACTCAAATCAAGGGCGCGGCCATGATCGACGGTACTCGGAGCTTGCTGTTTTTCGGACGACAAGGGACCGGAACTTACTGCTATGGCCCGGGCGCGCAATGCGGCGATCCAGTCAATGCAAACCAAGGAGATCATGCTTACCCCTATGTCAGCCAAATATGGGCATACGATGTCAACGATTTAATTGCTTCGAAAAATGGACAGATAAGTCCATGGAACGTCATGCCATACAGCGTGTGGACGTACACCACGCCGTTCCAAAGAGCGAACAATGGTAAGCCGGGCGGAGTGGCATGGGATCCCAATACGCGGCGGCTGTTTGTTGTAGAGCAGTTTGGCGACAGCGATTGGCCGGTGATCACTGTTTGGCAGGTAAGCGGATCTGGAACAACCAATCCAGTCCCTACCGTCTCCCTAACCGCGAGCCCCACCTCTATCACATCAGGCACAGCCTCAACTCTCACATGGTCTTCAACCAACGTAACTTCCTGCACAGCTTCAGGCGCCTGGTCTGGAACCAAATCAACTTCAGGATCACAATCAACCGGCAACCTTACCGCAAACTCCACCTTCACACTTTCCTGCACCGGAACTGGAGGAACAACTAACCAATCTGTGAGCGTGAATGTTACCGCTCCAATAGCTTTCAACTTCACTCTCTCCAACGGAGGCAATAAATCAGTAACTCAAGGTTCTTCAGTAACCAATAGCGTAACCGCCACCCTTTCTTCAGGAACTACTCAATCAACAGGATTCACGGTATCAGGTCTTCCATCAGGCGCCACAGGATCGTTTTCACCAACCGCCTGTTCTCCAACCTGCTCCTCCACCCTTACAATCAATACTCTCTCAACGACTCCAACTGGAAATTCCACGATTACCGTAACGGCGACAGCAGGATCAGTTATCAAAACTTCAACATTCACCTTGACGGTTAATGCGCCTGCCGACACTACCGCTCCAATCATTTCCAACGTTTCAGCTTCTCAAATCACTTTATCTACCACTCAAATCTCATGGACAACTAACGAAAATGCCGATTCCAGAGTTGAATACGGGCTTTCTTCAACATACACATCTCTCTCTCCATTAAATCCCGCCCTTCTCACTTCTCACTTTCAGGTTCTGACATCTCTGCTTCCGAGCACCACATATCACTATCGAGTGAAATCCAAAAACGCGGCAGGTCTCGAAGCAGTTTCAGGAGATCTCACATTCACGACCGCGTCCCCGCCCGACACCACTCCTCCTTTCCAGATCACAAATCTTGCGAGCTCAAACATCACTTCAAATTCAGTTACCTTGACATGGTCCGCTCCCGGCGACAATCAAAACACATCCTCATATGAAATACGCTACGGCGATACTCCGATTACCTCGCAAAACTTTTCCTCCCAAACCCTTCTTCAAAACCCTCCTTTACCTAAAGCGCCCGGTCTTTCTGAATCAATAACCATCGGCTCGCTTCTTCCTTCATCCACCTATCACTTCGCGATCAGGTCAAAAGACAATGCCGGAAACGCATCTGTGTTATCAAATATCATCTCAATTACAACTCTTCCCGCTTCCGTTATTCGCGACATTCTCCCGCCTTCACTCTCAGGCATCGCCCATTCCTCAATTGCCACCTCTTCAGCCCGTATTATCTGGCAAACAAACGAGGCCGCTGACTCAAAAGTGATTCTGGGCAAATCAGCGGCCCAGCTTGATATGCAAACGCTCTCCTCGTTCTTTGGTCAAAGCCACGATCTTCTCTTCCCCGGCCTTAAGAGAAAAACCACTTATTTCTATCGGGTCGTATCCAAAGATTTGGAAGGAAACACCGCCACCTCTTCAGTCTTTTCATTCAAAACGGCCACTGGCACTCCGCCTAAGATTTTGGCGGTATTGGCGCGACAAGGTTCAGTGATTCTTTCTTGGCAAGTTCCGGACGATCTCTTCATACGGCAAGTGCGTATATATAGAAGAACGGACCAACATCCGGTTGCCAGCGATGACGCGAGTCTCCTTGCTACGATTACTGATCTTACCCAGACTCAATACACCGATGCCTCCGCAGTTGATGGCACAACCTACTTTTATTCCATTTTTGCGGTAGACGATGAAAATATCTTTTCCGATCCCGCCGAGATTTCTTTCACTCCCCAAGCTCCACAGACTTCTCAGTCTTCTCAAAGTTCGAGAAGTTCTGGTGGTGGCGCCAGCCGTAGCTCCGCTTCTCCTTCAACAGTCTTAATCCAAACACCTGCAGTCCAGACTATTACCAATATCACTCTAACGGGTCCCTTTGGTCCAGGTGTTTCTGGCGCCCAAGTTACTCTCCTGCAACAAACTCTTGTCCGAGATGGTGTCTACCCTGAAGCCACTGTCACCGGCTACTATGGTTCTGCTACCCAATCAGCCGTCCGACGTTTCCAACAGAAGTATGGTATAGAAGCAACCGGTATTGCCGGGCCCCTTACCCGCGCCAAGTTGAATGAACTCTACAGTGAAGTTCCCACACTCACCCCAGTAGCTGAAGCACAGAGGCAAGAACGAATCCGCCAGATTAAGACTCTGCTTGCTCAACTTATAGAACAACTTATCGTCTTGCTACAAGCACAACTGCCTCGGAATTAGATTAAGTATAGTAAGATAGAATAAATAATATGGAGTGGAAATTCGACAGCACGGGATTTAAATTTATCGTAAAATTTATTGGGCAATTGGTTCTGCTTTATTTCCTGACCGCATTTTTCTCCAGTTTTATTTTTTCTAATATTTATGAAAATAGAGAATATGTTTCAAAAAATAGGCGTGAGAATCTGGCGGCAGTCATAAGTCAAGAAATTCTGCCAGATAAAACCAAAAAGCAACGAGGTATTGTTTTGGGATTTGTGGGTGACATCATGCTCGACAGGGGAGTTGAAGATGTGGTTTTGTCAAATGGCGGGGGTGATTTTAAATTTGTCTTTAACCATGCTAAAGAAGAATTAAACAGCGTCGATCTTTTAATTGGAAATCTTGAGGGACCGATTTCTTCGAGAGGAAAAAATGTCGGATCCGCATATTCTTTTAGAATGGACACAAGAGTTGTTAGTGGCTTGAAATTTGCCGGATTTGACGCGCTATCCGTTGCCAATAATCATAGCGGGGACTGGGGAAAGGAAGCTTTCTCTGACACGCTTTTGATTTTGAGAGAAGCGAATATAATTCCAGTTGGCGCGACAACGAGTCCCGAAATTTTTGAAGTAAAAGGGTTGAGATTAGGATTACTCGCATTTAGTGATTTTCCCGGACTTGGCATTCGTGCCGATGATGAAGTTGTGGAAAAGAGCGTTTCAGAAGCAAGGGGCGCGGCCGACTTTGTTGTTGCGTACTTTCATTTTGGAGATGAATATCAAAAAGAACCTTCGCTACGCCAAATTAAGCTTGCAAAAATAGCTATCGACGCGGGTGCCCGTTTGGTCGTCGGTAGTCATCCCCACGTTACCCAAGGTATGGAAAAATACAAAGAAGGTTTTATCTTCTATAGCTTGGGTAATTTTGTCTTCGATCAATATTTTTCAGATGAGACCATGCGCGGATGGTTATTGAAAGTCTCGGTTGAAAGTAATGGTGAAGTCTCCGACCTTGAACTTTGCGATGTATTTATAAATTCCCTTTTCCAACCGGTGATTCTTCCTTGTAAATCTGTATTGAATTTTTGAAACTGCAAAGCCTTGCCTTGTAGAGCTACTCTCGTAGCTTAGTTTCGTTGTTGTAATTGATCCAATCCAATATTTCATTCTCAAAATGCCTTTTGGAGGGGAAGTAGTTGGGAAATTCCCTGCGGTTCAAAATTGCCTTTTCCGGACGATTTTCCCCCAGATAGTCAAGAAAGCTTGAATAAGCGTATTTGTTTAAGAAATTAAGAACACGCTTTTTATCACCAAGTCCGTCTTCTTTCCAGTCTGGATAGATCAGCTTCACAGGATTTAGATGAATATATGAGAAGACATACTTAAGATACCTGTCGTTCCCAAGATGTTCAGCTTTGAACTTTCCTTCAAAGAGGCTTCCTGTACGCTCATATCTGATGTTGTAGTACATCGTATATGCCGTCAGGAGTTTCTGCATAAACTTGCTTGCGCCGCTTTCACCGTTCTGTTTGATAATGATATGGAAATGGTTGGGCATCTGGCAATATGCTCCTATGGATACCAGTCTGTTTCCGCGCTCCACCTCATAAACATTTTTTATTGTCTCAAGACGAAAGTTTTTATCGGAGTTTGCAAGGTATAGTAGCTTTTTAAAGCGCTCATAATCATTACGGTCATGAAAGATCTCACGCTTACTATTTCCGCGACTATAGATGTGATAGTACTCGTCTTGGACGAGAGGAACTTTTCTAATACTCATTTTTAAATTATACTACAAAAATCTACTCAGCAAGGCCTTGCCTTGCAGGAGAACTTGATTTTGCCTTGTCATTCTGTATTTAATTTTTAAACAGCCCCGTCCCGCTTACGCGGGACGGGGCTGGGTGTCTATAAGCCGAATTCTGTATCAGTACGCCGTAGCTTACGCATAGGCGACTAATGATAGTTATTTATCTGTGATTCTAATCGCTTAGAACCTATAGCGGCACTCCCCATAGGGGCACGGCCTTGCATTCGGGTAAGGATTTTGCTCCGACGCTCTTACGAGATCGGAGTCCTCGGTTCCGTAAAAGGAATCGGGACCGTTTCAGCCGGACTTAACCGGGTCGTTTCTGCTCGCACCTCTAGGATTACTCCCGACAGGCGTTACCCCCGACGTCTTTCGAGATCGGGGCCCTCGACCTTCGCAAGCGAAGCGTCGGGGCTGCTACCTTTTTATGAGATTGCACATGTGCAACATCTCACAATGAATGTTCGGACTTTCCTATCCGACTTTAGGTCGGATCAACTACCCGACACCTATTCTATTCTATGCTAGAATGCAGATATTAACAAGGTTTTGATTTAATTATTTTTAATATGTCACAAACTCACAAAATCAGTTTTCTTGTTACTCTAACGTTTATATTTCTTTTGCCGATATTCTTTATACCCGGAGGAGCTCTTAGTTTAAGTGTTGCTAAATCAACTCTCTTCTCGATTGGTATTGTTATCGCATTTCTGATTTTTCTTTTTGAAATTTGGCGAGAAGAGAAATTAAATATTCCATGGCATCCATTTATTTTAATAATTGTGCTCCTGCCTTTGATCTATGCTCTATCTGCTCTCTTGAGTACTTCGTCTTCACTCTCACTCTTTGGGTACAATTTTGAGGTCGGAACTTTCGGTTTTATGCTTTTTAGCTCTATTATCTTAATACTTGTGGCAACAATATTTTCAGATACTTCGCGTATTCTCCAAGCTCTGGTAGCTTTTTTCGTTTCTATTTCAATCACTGTTCTATTTATAACTATTAAAATACTTTTTGGCGGTGATGTTTTAGTTTGGGGAAATTTCTTCGGCAATATGGGCAATCCCATTGGTAATTGGACTGATTTAGCCGTTTCCTTCGGACTTTTGTCGGCTTTTATAGCTCTAACACTCGGTATGATTCCAATGAAGTTTTCTATTAAGATTTTTACTTTTATTGTTTTTGTACTTGGAGTGATGATT
>Ga0209542_10019854_pt1 | contig 10719 bp, 10 predicted proteins | sample RifCSPhighO2_01_FD_184028 | JGI IMG/M metagenome (GOLD analysis project Ga0209542, IMG submission 184028) | Soil microbial communities from Rifle, Colorado - Rifle CSP2_plank highO2_0.1 (SPAdes) (version 2) | ecosystem: Environmental > Terrestrial > Deep subsurface > Rock core/Sediment ...
CATTAAACTTGATACTATAAAAAGCCCGTTGCCTAATTCCAAGCCAACACCAAATTTAAAGATGACGGCAGCCAAAAGGATAAGTATTAACCTTTTTATCCAGTCTTTATAGATAAAAGAAAGAAAAATAACCAAGACCAGAGCCAAATCCGGCTTTATGGGCCCCACAAAGGCGTAATTGGTAAGCTGGAACAGACTCACCAAAAAAAGAATGAATAAGCTAGCGGTAAACAGAAACATCTCTTAAAGAATTCAAAGAGATTGCGAATTCTATCTCTGCCGTCTTAAAAGGCGAACCCGGATTGTCTTTGACTGATTTAATCTTCCCAATCTCCAAGCCGTACGGCAAATCGGGGCTTGCGGTTAAAATTATGTCTCCCGCGACAACCTCAGCGTCAGACTTGATGAAGTCTATAACTGGACTTAGCCCACCTTTTAATAGGCCGTCTATTTCTTTTTCGCCAATTCTAACTGCTATTTCCCAATCCGGGTCGTAAACGGTCTTAACGATACTTGAATTGGACAAAACTTCGCTTATCTGCCCAACTAAAATTTTACTATTAACTGTTACAGCGTCCCCTTTTTTAAATCCGAGATTAAGGCCACCCGAGATACTCACATCTTTTTTATTGTTAAAAGGATAGCTTGAATAAACCTTAACTTCTCCCTCGTGATTTATTTTAAAACCTATTATTTCCGCCCGGAGACTTTCATTTTCGGTTTGAAGAACAGTTACTCTTTCTCTTAAATCTTCCCCGGGGAAGACATTTTTAAAAATATTGGAGATTGAATAGACGCCAGAAAACTTAACTGTGTTTAAATCGTCATAGAACATTAACGATAGCGCTATAACTACGATGAGGCAAATATAGAGATACCTCATACTTCAATATTATTCAGTATGACCCTGAGCTCTGTCGAATGGGTCATATCATATGTTTACCGACTTAGGCTTTTGCTGGTTAGATAGAATGGGGGCGTATTTAGGCAAGTTTTCTATAATAATGCCCAGCCCTCTCACTACGCAGGTCAAAGGGTCATCCACCACTGATGTTTTTACGGTAATTTCTTTTTCGATGTATTTATCCAAGCCCTTAAGCATACTACCGCCACCGGAGAGGTGTATGCCACGATTCAGGATATCTCCCACGAGCTCAGGCGGAGATTCTTCAATAACGATTTTAATTTCATCGGCTAAAGCTTTCAAAGACCTGTTTATGGCGGCTCTAATTTGGGTGCCTCTCACGGTAACTTCTTTAGGCAACCCGGTTACCATATCCCTACCCCTTGCCAGCATTTCCATCTTTTCGTCCAGTGCCACAGCCGAACCGATAGTAATCTTAAGCTCTTCAGCGGTGGGCTCGCCAATTAAAAGCTTAAACTCTTCTCTAACAAACCTTACGATGTCGTCATTAAATCTCTGCCCGGCGACTTTAAGGCTTTTGGATATAACCGTACCGCCAACGGAAATAATAGCTATTTCGGAAGTGCCGCCGCCTATATCAATCACCATATTAGCCGTGGCTTCCTCTACCGGAAGCCGGGCACCAACGGCAGCGGCAATAGGCTCTTCCACGAGAAGCACCTTAGAAACGCCAGCCGAGACAACGGCGTCTTCAACCGATTTTCTTTCCACTTCCGTAAGGTTTGTGGGAACACTTATTGCCGCCAACCGGTACCTCGAAATTAAACTGCCCTCACTGGCTTTGTTTAGGAAATATTTCAGGATTTCTTCGGTGGTTTCAAAGTCGGAAATTACGCCCGCCATAAGAGGTTTAATAAGACTGATGTGGGAGGGAGTGCGATCCAGCATCTTTTTAGCATCGTGCCCTATAGCCAATATCTGGTTCGTGCGCACGTTAACCGCAACCAAAGTGGGTTCATTAACCACGATGCCCTTGCCGGGAAGGTAGACCAAAGAATTAGCCGTACCTAAATCTATGCCAACGTTTTTATAAAATCTGTCTAAGAGACCCATAACTCATTAAGTTAACTTTTTTACTATTCCTGGCTTTGACTTCTATCTTTGCCCCAGTTTTCTCGCTTACAACTAATCTCCAAGGGATACCTATTAAATCCGCGTCAGCAAACTTCTGACCGGCGGAAACGGTCCGTTCATCATAAAGTACTTCAATATTATCGGCAAGCAGATATGCATATATCTTGTCGGCCAATTTACCAGCCTTGGACTTGGGGTCGGCTAAGCGAAGAAGATGGGCCTTAAAGGGAGACACGGACTCGGGCCAAATGATGCCTTTCTCGTCGTGATATTTCTCAACGATAACGCCCATGAGCCTAGTAACACCTACGCCATAGCAACCCATAATAGGATGTTTCCTTTCGTTATTTTTATCCAAGAAAGTCAGCTTGAAATCCTTGCCATACTTATCGCTCAAATCGAAGACATTGCCCACTTCAGAGGCCTTGGCCCGGTGCAAAACTCCTTTACCGCATTTTTGGCATTTCTCACCTATATTTTGCTTGGAGATTTCTGAATTAACGCAAAATTCACATTTATCGCAATAGAAGATATCATCTTCCCCGGCATCGGTTAAAACCATAAACTCATACGATATCTTTTGGCTAAAAGCCCCACCGGAAGCTTCCGTCGCCTTGGCGGTAAGGCCCAGACTCTTATAAAGCTTAAGATAAGATTTTTTTGCCTTAGCATAGAATTTATCAAAATCGGCTTGGGTTTCGTGGAAGCTATACATATCCTTCATCAGAAATTCCCTGCCTCTAAGAATCCCGGACTTAGCCCTCAACTCGTCTCTAAACTTCCAGTGGATTTGATAGACTGCCAAGGGTAAATCCTTATAAGTCGTAGCGTGTTTCAAAACAAGCGGGGTCACAGCCTCTTCCGCGCTTTGAGCCAAGGCATATTCTTTTTCCGTTCGACTTGGAACTTTGAATAAAACATCTATATTGTTCCATCCTCCGGTTGTTTCCCAAAGAGCTTTGGGGTGTAACATTGACATAAGTATTTCTTGCCCCCCAATCGCATTCATTTCGTTACGAACGGCATTTTCTATTTTATTTAAAACTCTAAGTCCCAACGGCAGAAAAGAATATGAACCAGCCATGGTTTTGTTGATAAAGCCCGCTCGAATTAGAAGTTGGGCATTAACCGCCTCTTCGTCTTTTGGGGCCTCTCTTAGGGTTTTGGTAAAAAGTTCGCTTTGTTTCATTGTTTTAAACTAAATTCATTATATCCTTAACCGTGACCGCAAGCATTAGGAGTATGAGTAGGACAAAACCAATAGTATGGGCAGCATTTTCAAAATGAGGATTCAATCTGCCGCCGGAAACCTTCTCGTAGACAATAAAAGCCAGGCGTCCGCCATCCAAGGCTGGAAAAGGTATAACATTCATAGCCGCCAAATTCAAAGAAATAAGACCCAGAATTTGCAGTAAATAAACCAAACCAAGGCCGCCGGCGGTATCCAGGAAGTTAAATATACCAACCGGACCGGTTACGGAGCTTGCCACCTGCCAGTTACCGATAAAGAGACTGGCGACCAAGCTAAATAAAGTTCCGAATATTAAGCCCAGGATATTTATAGAAGCCTTAAAGCCATCGTAGATAGCACTAAACACATTTTCTTTCGGAATGCCTCCGTCTATTAAGGAAACCCCGATAGGGCCTTCACCGGCAGGCGGGTTCACTCTTGGAGTAAGCTTTATATTTAAATTTTCTCCGGCTCTCAGAATATTCAGGTTAATCTCCTCGCCTTTATGGGCTTCTATAAAAGACGAGAAATCCTTGGCATTCTTGAAGTCCACTATCTTATCGCCGGCAGTAAGCCCAGCGATTTGAGCCGGGCTATTAACCGAGGCGCCACCTATGAATAAGGACGGGGCTACCCCAACCATAAAAACGATTGAGATGGCAACTACACCAATAATGAAATTCATGAAAGCGCCGGCAACAATGACCACTATTTTCTTCCAGACGCTAAGGTATTGAAAACTCTTTGATTTATCTGTCGCAACGGAATCAGTCGCGGTTTCTCCATAGATTTTAACAAAACCTCCGAAAGGAATCGCGTTTAAGGTATAGGTTGTTTCGCCCCATTGTTTTTTAAAGATTCTGGGCGGGAAGCCAAAACCGAACTCCTCTACTCTAAGTCCGAACAATTTAGCCGTAATGAAATGCCCGAATTCATGGCCTATAATGAGAATGGCAAGGAAAATTATAGCTATAATTATGGTAAACATTTATTGATTCAGTATTTCTTTTATCTTATTTGACACCAATTCATCCAAAGAACTGTTAAATTTATCCACTTTTTTCTGAAGTTCTTCTTTCTGTTTAAATTTACGGTCTTTGTCGATTTCCTCATTAGTTCTCTTATTAACCTCGTCTCTTTGAATACGCATCTTAATTCTCGTCTCTTCGGTGGTAGACTTTATTATCTTTACAATCTCTTCCTTTCTTTCGTTGGTAAGTTCCGGCAATTTAACCCTGACGCTCGTTTCGTAGCTTGAAACGCCCATACCCAAGTTAGCGTCCTCGAGCGCCTTAATCACATGAGGCATGGCGCCTTTATCCCAAAGTGAAATTACCAAGTCCCGGGGCAACTCTACCGTAATACTCCCAAGCTGTCTTATCTGCATATTTTGGTCCAAATAGTTTACCGATATGTTTTCAACAAGTTTCGGAGTGGGCCGATTAGTACGTAGGACTCCCAACTCTTCCTTAATAGAATTGAATAGTGCGTCCAGTTTTATTTGAAAATCCTTTAAGTAGTCCATATTAAACTTGTTTCAAGTTGTAATCTTTTATTGAGGTTAAATTGACCCATTAAAGTAAGCCTACTCACGAGGGCCTTGAGTAGGGGGTAATTTTTATCCATATCCAGATATAGATTAGCTACGACTTCGTTCAGGAAAGTACCTAACTTGTGTTTATTCTCCGGCTCAACCATTTTTTTAATCAAATCTTTTTGATAACTACCGCTTTTCAGGAACTTGCTCACTTCTTTACTAAGGTCATCCGAATCCTTACTGGAAACGATATTTTTAGCCCTGCCAACGCGACCAAAAGACAATTCGGCCGCGTGAGTGGCTTCCTTAACGCTCACTTTCATTTCATCCAATAAAAACTTTTTAACGGCTGCCGTAGATAGCCTGGGAAAATAAATTTTTTGAAATCTGGATTGAAGCGTAGGAATGAGAGAGTCCGGATTAGCTACTATAAGTATAAGGAGGCCTGATTTGGGTGGTTCCTCGGCAATTTTCAGTATAGCGTTCTCGGCTTGGGCGGTTAAAGCTTCGGCATCTTGAATAAGCACTATTCTCCTTTTGGAGTTTACGGGTAAAGCGTATAAGAATTGTTTTATGTCCCGAATGGCGTCTATGCCAATAATTCCGTCACTTTCTTTAAAATCGGGCTTAATGTTTAAACATTCCGTTAGAACATGGTTCGATTCGGTAAATTCTCCAAATTCCATAAAATTGGCCAAACATCTGGCAAAAGTAGCCTTACCTATTTCGGATTCGCCAAAAAAAATATAACCGTGAGATAAATTATCTTTAGCCGCCAGTCCTTTGAAAGTTTTAACCAGTTTGTCGTAACCGTAAATCATGCCAATTATGTATAAATTTTTAAGTTTGCAGGCGATGAAAATTTATCTACAGAATTGAGCACCGAGCACTCAAATTTAACCAAGCGACCATCAAAAGAAGATTGGTTTGATTTTATGTTGATTTGGTTTTTAATAATTAACATTTTCATAAATTTGAGTGCTCGGTAAGGTTTGGTAATGAAAAATTCTACGCTTTGTGCTCGAATTTTTCAATCAAGCCCTTAGTTCTTATTAAGTAAAGTGCGTTTATATATATCCAGGTGTTCCAAGATGACACCGGTACCCTTGGCAACGCACAAGATAGGCTCTTCGGCCACGTACATTTCCACTCCCAAGAGCCGTTTAAAAAATTCGTCTATATTTCTCAAGCCAGCGCTTCCGCCCGAGATAATTACACCCTTCTCCATAACATCAGCCACGAGCTCGGGAGGTGTTTCGTTAAATACCGAAGAAATAGAATTGGCAATCTCCATGAGATATGGATTAAGAGCCTCGGCAACTTCGTTGGAGTTAATAATCAAATCTTTAGGCAAACCGGAGATTAAATCACGACCTCTGAATTGAAATTCTATTTTATTCTTTATGGGCAAGGCCGAGCCCGCTCCGATTTTGATGGCTTCGGCAGTTTGCTCGCCAATGGAGACGGAATATTTTTTCTTAACATAATTGATGATAGCTGCGTCAAATTTATTGCCGGCTACCCTTAAGCTTGACCAGCAAACTATCCCGCCTAAAGAAATCACGGCTACCTCCGATGTACCACCGCCGATGTTAACAATCATATTGCCGGAAGAAGAATTAATGGCGATGCCGGCGCCCAATGCCGCTAAAAGCGGTTCTCTAACTATATAGGCATTTTTAGCACCGGACTCCCTCGCGGCGTTAACAACCGCTCTTCTCTCGGTAGGAGTAATACCGGCAGGAACGGATATAACCACGTCCGGTTTCAATATATTCCACCGGCCTATCGCCGAGTTAATGAAATACTTTAACATGGCTCTCGTGATGTAATAGTCGGCAATAACACCGTCCTTAAGAGGACGATAGGCGGCAATGTCACCCGGTGTCCGGCCAATCATATCTTTGGCCTCACCCCCAACTGCCATAACCGAATTGTCCGGAAGGCTTAAGGCTACGATAGTCGGCTCGTTCACAATAAAGCCCCTGCCCGGGACAAAAACTACAGTGTTGGTTGTGCCTAAATCTATGCCTATTTTTTTGACTAACATTTATTTGGTTCTAGTTATATCGGCTCCCAGTAAGCGGAGCCTTTCTTCCAGTTTTTCGTAACCCCTGTCAATCTGCTCAGCGTCATTCAAAATGCTTTTACCCTTAGCTGTTAGGGCGGCTATCACCAGTGTGGCACCAGCTCTTAAATCAAGACTTTTAATACTTGCTCCGTGGAGCGGCGTACGACCATAAATTATGGCCCGATGAGGATCCAGAATTTTAGCTTTCGCCCCCATCTTGGCCAATTCTTTGATGTATCTTAACCTGCCCTCATATAGAGTGTCAAAAATCAGACTTTCTCCGCGGCTTTGAGTGGCTAAGACTCCGTAAGGAGCTTGTAAGTCCGTTGGAAATCCGGGGTAAGGAAGTGTTTGGATTTTAATACCTTTTAACTTACCAAAGCCTTTCTTAACCGTTACGGTGTCCTCTGTTACCGAAAAATCGACGCCAAACTCCTTTAACTTATGCAAAGGCGCAGTAAGGTAATTTACAGGAACTTTCTTAATTCTAAGATTGCCCGTTAAGGCTCCCAGAATAAAAAACGTGCCGGCTTCTATGGGGTCACTAATGATAGAGTGCTTTACTTCTTTTGAAGAATTTATTTTATTCGCGCCCTTGATAGAAATGAGGTGTGTTCCCAATCCTTCAATACTCATTCCGAGTTTCTTTAAAAAAGCGCCTAGGTCCTGCACATGAGGCTCAGCTGCCGCAAGATTAATCTCCAAGCTTGGAATTTTATATCCCAACATCATCAAGTTCTCCGTAGCGGTAACGCTGAATTCCTTAAGGATAACCGAGCTTTTATCGTATTTCTTGGGAGTTTTAAGCCTGTATAGGTCTTTAGTCGCATTGTAATTAACCTCAATACCTAAGTCTTTAAAAGACTCAAGGTGGGCATCCAGGGGCCTAACTCCTATGTGGCACCCACCGGGAGTGCCGGTAACAAACTCTCCAAATCTTGCAAGGATGGGAGCAACAAGAAGAACGGAAGAGCGGATGCGTCTAACCAAATGCAAATCAATTTTTTTAGGGTCAATGTCCTTATTAACAATACGCAATGTCCGTTCGCCCAGCCAAGAGATTTCCGAACCCATACTGGCTAGTATCGCAAGCAAAGTCGCTACATCACCTATCTTGGGAACGTTTTCTATAACACAGGGCCTGGAAGTTAAAATGGTAGCCGAGATTATAGGAGTCGCAGCATTTTTAGAGCCCAAAACCTTTATCTCTCCCTCTAACCTACGTCCGCCGTTTACAATGAATTTCATCCAACTTATTATATACAGAACCTATATTTCAAACAATTCCTAACGCGATATGAGCCAATTTTATAGAGAGCCAGGCGCGACGACGAAGGCGTGTGGATATACGCCGAGGAGGAGCAACGCAGTTATATATAAAATTGGCCATATCCCATCGAGAGCTGCCTGCTTAGCCCGATTGCTTCGTTACGCCTCCTTGGCGTATCATCAAGATACGCCTGTGTTCGGCAGGTCTCGCACTCGTGCCAAGCAGGCAAGAACGCGTTTAAGGATTGTTTGAAAAATAGGTTCTATCAATGTCTATCCGCACCAGGAGGTTATTATTCTATATTTCATCGTTTTTGTTTCTTATAATAAGTTCTCTTTTGGTAGCCTATTCCTTGGGATTCAAGCTGGATTTCACGAACCTTTCTTTCAGGGAAACCGGGGGGATATACCTAAGAAGCGAGCCTACCGATGCCAGCATCTCCTTGGACGGCAAAGAGATTAAGAATCAATCGGGCTTTTTGCAGTCGGGAACCCTTATAAGTAACCTCAAAGAAGACAGCTATCATTTAAATCTTGAGAGAGACGGATACTTTAATTGGGAAAAAAATGTAAGCGTTAAGAAATCTTTAGTTGAGGTGTTTGACTCCATCGTACTTGTGTCCCAAAAAGAGCCGGATAAGTTAAGCGAGCCAGTAGATAAATTTTATATAAATGACGGCAGTTTAATAACCGAGGCGGCCGGTGGAATAAAGACGGGGGGCAACAAACTTTTGGGAGATTCGGTAATCGATACGGCGGATGACGGTACTGTAATAACTTATAACTCGGTCAGTAAAACTTATTATTTATATAATATTTTTATTCCCAGCACCGCTTTAAATATCAGTACTCTTTTCAACAATTTAAAAGAATCGCGCTTGGGCCTCATTGGAGCGGTGCCTATTGTTAAAGTCGCCATTCATCCTTTCAACCACGACAGGTTAATAATACAAAGCCGAGGCGCTTTATATACGTTAGACACGGCACGGCTCACGATTGAGCAAATTGCGGAAGCGCCGGTTGATTTTAAAACCAAGGGGCAAGAGGTGGTTTTCTACGATAAAGACAGTTTATACAAATATAGCCTGATATTCAGGACGGTTTCCAAAATAAATGCCCTGGAGATAGACGAGATTAAAAATTGGGAACTGGGGAGTGACGGCAAAGTCGTGATTCTGTTTAAAAATGGCGAGCTTTCGGTTTTCTCCGATAATGAAGTTTTTAACATCGCCGATAAGGCCGCCTTATTCGCTTTGGCCAGCGATAACAAAACCATAGCCTTTTTAGATTATGACGGGCCTTTATATGTCTATAAATTAGACAAGGAAAAATATTTGAAATTGGAAAGCGGAATAAATGAAACTATAAGTGATTTAAGTTGGTATAAAGATAACGAACACCTCTTTATAAAAGCCGATAGAAGCCTCTATTTCACGGAAGTGGACGAAAGATTGCCACTGAATACAACAAGACTTGGGACCGATATATCGGAATACGATTATAAGCCGAACGAAGACAGCCTGTACTTCTTAACTCCAAAAGGCATATTTAAATCGGAGATTTAGAGAGTTAAAACATCTTTCCCGTTTTTAGTCACCAGAACCGTATGCTCAAAATGAGCCGAAACGCTTTTGTCGTAAGTGACAAAACTATCGTCTTTTTTTTGAATACATTTCGTTGTAGTTAAACTCGTCATTGGTTCGATAGCTATAACCATACCCGGTTTTAAGACCATGCCGGCACCACGGCGACCGAAGTTATAGACAACCGGTTCCTCATGAAGTTCATTTCCTACTCCGTGTCCCGTAAGCCCCTCCATAATTTTGATTCCCTCAGCTTTGGCAGTACGCTCTACAGCGAAACCTATATCGCCCACAGTGTGGCCTGGCTTAACAAATCTTATAGCTTCTTCGAGCGCCAATCTTGTGGCTTTAATGAGACGCAATAAATCTTTGTCTACTTTACCGATAGGTACCGTAACAGCCGAATCAGTTATGCCTCCTTGAAAATCCACTCCTAAATCCAATTTCAATACATCACCAGACTTCAGTCTATAAGCCGATGGCTGTCCGTGAACTACCGTGTCATTGATTGAGGCACAAAGTGTATAAGGGAAAGGCGCCCTGGCTCCGTCGGGGTGATATCCGAGGAACGCGGGCTTAGCACCTGCTTCAATAATCAGGCTATGAGCCAGCTCGTCCAGCTCCATAAGACTTACGCTTACCGCCGCTTTCTCTTTAAGCTGTCTTAAGACGAAGCCTAAAATTTTTCCAGATTGTCTGATTTTTGATATTTGTAAGTCGGTTTTAATAAGCGACATCTAACTAATTCTTATATGAGATTTAATTTTTTGGAATACCTGAAAGGGTAGAGCCTTTCCCGTAACCTCAAATACTTTGTAGCCTTGACGTTTAATTTCGGAAAAAACAGGCTTGGTTCTTAAACCGTATTCTATAAGCCTCTTTTTGATTATAACCGGCTTGTCCAAAGTGCGCCTAAAAAGTTTACCACCACAGAAAGGACATCTGCTTTTCACGGTAAACTTACTGGTTTCCTTGAGGAAAAGCACGGGAGCCTCGCAAATACTGCAAACTAAACGGCGGCTATTTCTC
>Ga0209542_10019855_pt1 | contig 10719 bp, 11 predicted proteins | sample RifCSPhighO2_01_FD_184028 | JGI IMG/M metagenome (GOLD analysis project Ga0209542, IMG submission 184028) | Soil microbial communities from Rifle, Colorado - Rifle CSP2_plank highO2_0.1 (SPAdes) (version 2) | ecosystem: Environmental > Terrestrial > Deep subsurface > Rock core/Sediment ...
GGGAGCCCATGCAGCTGTATGGGCAGCTATAAAGGAACTTGGCGATATAGTTTTGATAGATGTTATTGAAGGTGTACCGCAGGGCAAAGGACTTGACCTTGCAGAGGCAGCGCCTATTGAGGGTTTTGACACCAGGATTATTGGCACTAATGATTATAAGGATACTGCCAACTCAGATGTTGTAATTATTACGGCCGGCATAGCAAGAAAGCCCGGTATGAGCAGGAGCGATCTTATAAACACGAATACCGGCATCGTAAAGAATGTTACCGAACAGATAGTTAAATATTCTCCGAATGCCATAATAATAGTTGTTACTAACCCCCTGGATGTCATGGTCTATGTGGCGTGGAAGGTGAGCGGTTTTCCTCCCAACAGGGTGGTTGGCCTGTCTGGCGCACTTGATGCAGCAAGGCTAAAGGCATTTATTGCCATGGAACTTAATGTGTCTGTTGAAGATGTTCATGCGATGGTAATTGGTGGCCATGCAGACGAAATGGTCCCTCTTCCGAGATATTGCAGCATAGCAGGTATTCCACTGCCCCAGCTACTTAAAAAAGATCGGATTGATGCCATTATGGAGAGGACAAAGAAGGCAGGTGGCGAGATAGTGGGTCTTTTAAAGACAGGGAGTGCGTTTTATGCGCCGTCTGCTGCTGTCATAGAGATGACAGAGGCCATAATAAGGGATAAGAAAAGGATAATTCCCTGTGCAGCATACTGCAGCGGCAAGTACGGCGTGAACGGCATATTTGTAGGCGTTCCTGTAAAACTCGGGGCCAAAGGGGTTGAAGATATCATAGAGATTGAACTGAATACAGAGGAGAGAAAGGCGTTTGACAATTCAGTTGCAGTGATAAGGAAATTGATAGAGGAGATTAAAATATAGGGGGTAGGAGGTGGGGTGTAGGAAGTGGGAAAATCTTTACACATCCCACATTCCACTTCCCACATCCCAAATTCATGCGTCATATTTCCACACAAGAAATAACTTTAAAAGTAAAAGAACTCTGCATCAGGGCTGCCTGTGATCTGGGCAATGATGTTGTATTTGTTTTAAAGGAGTTTAGAGGAAGAGAGGAGTCTCCTCTTGGTAAAGAGGTGCTTGACCAGATTATTGAGAATGCTGAGATTGCACTAAAAGAAGATGCGCCCATGTGCCAGGATACGGGCATAGCGGTATTTTTTGTTGAAATCGGTCGTAATGCAATAATAGATAGTTCTTTGGAAGATGCAATAAATGAAGGCGTAAGGCAGGGTTACAAAGACGGCTATCTTAGGAAGTCTGTCTGTCATCCCCTTACAAGGAAAAATACAGGTGATAACACGCCTGCTGTTATTCACATAAATATTGTTGAAGGTGACAGGCTTAAGATAACGATAGCGCCAAAGGGCGCTGGCAGTGAAAACATGAGCAGGCTTGCAATGCTTAAGCCGTCACAGGGTCTGCAGGGCATAAAGGATTTTATAATAAATACTGTAAAGGAAGCAGGCGGTAATCCGTGCCCGCCCATTGTTTTAGGTATTGGAATAGGCGGTAATTTTGAAAGGTGCGCAATCCTTGCAAAAGAGGCGCTTTTAAGGGAGATAGGAACCCCCAATCCTGATAAAGAATTGGATGGATTGGAAAGGGAATTGCTGGAGAAGGTAAACAATCTCGGCATAGGGCCCATGGGTTTCGGTGGAAGGACAACAGCAGTGGCTGTTCATATAAGGACAGTGCCGTGCCACATAGCAAGCCTTCCGGTAGCAGTGAATATACAATGTCATGCGGCAAGACATAAGGAGACAGTGATTTAAACAAACGCAATCTTTGGCTAAATACTGCGTCAAAGTCGGCTGTCCAAATACTCACATACCTAAAAAGTATGCTCCGTTTTATCCAGCCAACTTTTCCTTGTCTTTAGCTTAAATCTTGCGTTTGTCACGGTGTTGTAACGATGGGTAACCCAATAAAAATAACCCCGCCTCTAACTGACAAGGATGTAGAAAATCTCAGGGCTGGGGATAAAGTCCTTATAACAGGCGTCCTTTATACAGCAAGGGATGCGGCGCACAAGAGGCTTATTGAGCTTCTGGATAAGGGTGAGAAACTCCCCTTTGATGTCAAGGGGCAGTTAATTTATTATGTGGGGCCGACACCTGCAAAACCAGGGCAGGTCATAGGTTCTGCAGGACCAACAACCAGCGGCAGGATGGATGCTTATACGCCACGACTCCTTGAGCTTGGTTTGAAAGGGACAATCGGCAAGGGGCAGCGCTCGGCAGAGGTTGTTGAGGCGATGAAAAAATACAAGGCTGTCTATCTTGCGGCAGTAGGCGGCGCAGCAGCGCTCATTGCAAAGACTATCAAAAAGGCAGAGATTGTTGCGTATGAAGATTTGGGGCCGGAGGCGATCAGAAGGCTTGAAGTTGTGGATTTTCCGGCGATTGTGGTAAATGATATTAATGGAAATGATTTATTTAGGATAGGGGTAGAAAGATACAGGCGATAGGTTATGGGCTAAAGGCTATAGGATAAAAATTATGCAAATAAAATTGAGTAAGGAAAATCTTCAAAGCGAATTTGTTAAACTCGTTGAAAGGATAAGCGGCGAGGAGCTTGCTAACTGCTATCAGTGCGGCAACTGCACAGGGGGATGTCCGGTATCCTATGCAATGGATTTTGGGCCAAGGGAGATAATAAGACTCCTGCAATTGGGGCAGGAAGATGCAGTGCAAAATTCAAATTCCATGTGGCTATGTGTAGGATGTTTGCAGTGCTATTGCAGGTGCCCAAAAGGTGTAAGCGCTGCAAAAATATTAGAGGCATTGAGACAGATTACCCTTAGAAAAGGCGAAGACCATGAGCAGATTAAGGAAATACCATTCCCGTTTATGAAAAACGCCCCGCAGCAGGCGATTGTGTGCGGGTTCAGGAAATTTGTAAGTTAGTTCACGCTGAAAAATGCCCATCTGCTGTGTTGTCGCTGCGGCTTCTTCGCTCAACTTGGGGGCAGATTTGAAATCTGTCCCCAGTATGCCTCCCCCCGATAGATTCAATCGGGGGCTTGCTCCGCCTTGCATCTGGACGATTTTTGAGCGTGAACTTAAAAAACAGATGCATTGCGAATACAAAAAATTATGAAGATAGCTTATTATCCCGGATGCACCTTAAATACAGTTGCCAAGGGTTTTGATACCTCGGCAAGAGAGTCTGCTGTTCTGCTCGGTTTTGAGTTGAAGGAACTTGGTCAGTGGAACTGTTGTGGTGCAACATTTCCTTTAACTCCAGATAATGTAATGGGCTTAACAGCACCAACAAAGGTGCTGGTCAATGCAAAAAGGGAAGGAGACACTGTAACAACACTGTGTTCTGTCTGCTACAATGTCTTGAAACGTACCAACAAGGTTGTGAGGGATGATAAGGATAAGCGGAGTGTTGTAAATACTTTTATTGAAGAAGAATACGACGGCAGTTTGAATGTGATTCATTTTCTTGAGATCTTGAGGGATAAAATTGGTTTTGATAAGGTAAAGGCGGCTGTAAAGAGGCCGCTTAAGGGAGTCAAGGCAGGCGCATATTACGGCTGCATGCTGTTAAGACCTTTTGAAGATATGGGCATAGACAATGCTGAAGCGCCGACAATCTTTGAAAACTTGTTGAGTGCACTTGGCTGCGAGCCTGCTCCGTTTCCCAATAAAATAGAATGCTGCGGCGCGCATCTGGCAATGGGGAATGAGGATATTGTCACAAAACTTTCCGGCAATGTTTTGAGTTCGGCTAAAAACAAAGGCGCTGAGATTATCGTAACAAGTTGTCCATTGTGTCAATACAATCTTGAGAACAGCCAAAAGAGACTTGCAGAAGGTTCAGGAAATTTGCAGATGCCGATTTTATATTTTACGCAATTACTTGGTTTAGCGTTGGGTCAAGATGAAGGAAGTTTGGGGTTAGAAAAGAATTTGTTTGATGTAAGGCCGGTGTTGAAGGGGAAGGGGGTGTAGGGATGGCGAGATTTTTCTCTCCGACAGTTGTAGATATTAAAAATCATGTTGAGAAGTATGAAAAAGAATCTCGGGAGTGGGATAAGACTTATTCTAAGTGTTTAAATGATGTGTGTAAAAAAGGCATACGTAAAATCAATGAAAAAGATATCTCAATAATCAAAGAGTTTTTAGTGAAATGGGGAAAGATGGCGAGAGTACTTGGTAAACGAAAAATATGGAAAAGCAAGTTACCAAATGTAATTCGTGACCTTTGTCGGCAATTAGAGGAATTTAGGAAGTTACGATTAGAAAATAGCGATATAAACGAGTATGAAATCAAAATTTTTAAATGTTATGAAAATATTAAGGAAATAATAGGACCTACATCAGCCGCCAAAGTTTTGCATTTGATATGCCCAAACTTTTTTCCCATTTGGGATAGTGGGGTTAGAGACAAGACAGGAGTTAATGAGAGAGCAGAAGGCTATTTTAACTTCATAAAAAGGAATAAAGAATTTATCGTTAAATATAATGATATTTTGGAAGAGTTGGCGAAGAAATACAAAAAGCCAAAAGTGAAGATTGTTGATGAGTGCTTTTATATGGGAAAACAAGAAGCGTAGAAGAAGAAAGAATAAGAGGTCTTTATGCCGCGAATAGGCGTCTTCGTCTGCCAGTGCGGGACAAACATAGCATCCACTGTTGACACAAAAAAGGTCGCAGATGAGATGGCAAAGATACCGGGCGTAGTCTACACCGGTGACTACAAATTCATGTGTTCCGCGCCGGGTCAGGATAATCTGAAAGAGATTGTAAAGGAGCATAAACTTGACGGTGTTATTGTGTCTGCTTGCTCTCCGCATATGCACGAAAAGACGTTTAGAAAGGCTTGCGAGTCAGCAGGGCTAAACCCTTATAAATGCGAGATTACAAATATCCGCGAGCAGTGTTCGTGGGTTCACCATGACCCGACAAAGGCGGCAGGCACAGCCAAAAGCATTGACTTAACAAGAATGACCATTGAGAGGCTTAAGAAAAATAAATCCCTCTCAAAAATCAAGATACCCATAAAAAAGAAGGCCCTTGTCATTGGTGGCGGCATTGCTGGGATTCAGGCTGCGCTTGATATTGCAGAAGGCGGAAGAGAGGTAATCCTTGTTGAAAGAGAGCCGTCTATCGGCGGCAATATGGCAAAACTGTCCGAGACATTTCCGACAATGGACTGCTCCCAGTGCATTATGACGCCAAAGATGGTTGAGGCATCACTTAATGAAAATATAACTATTCATACATGGAGCGAGGTTGAAAAGGTTGACGGATACATCGGCAATTTTACTGTCCGAATAAGAAAAAAGGCAAGGTATGTAAATGAGGATTTGTGCAACGGCTGTGGTCTTTGCATTGAAAAATGTCCTTTTAAGGCAAAGAGCGAGTTTGAGATGGGAATGGCACAGAGGAAGGTCATTTATACGCCTTTTCCGCAGGCTGTGCCGAATATCCCTGTTATTGATGCGGCTAATTGCCCGAAGATTCAAAAGGACAAATGCGGCGCCTGTGCGATTGTGTGCGGGCCAAAATGTATAGACTTTAAACAACAGGATACGGTTATTACAGAAGATATCGGCGCAATCATTGTTGCAACAGGCTATCAACTCATGCCCAATGAGAGGTTCGGCGAATACGGCTATGGAAAAATCAAGGATGTTATAAGCGGGCTCCAGTTTGAGAGATTAGCATCTGCATCCGGTCCAACAGGCGGAGAAATCAGAAGACCGTCAGATGGCAAGACGCCAAAGAATGTTGTGTTTATCCAGTGCGTTGGTTCAAGGGATGAGAAAAAGGGCGTTTCATACTGTTCAAAGATATGCTGCATGTATACTGCAAAACATACCATGCTATATAAGCACAAGGTGCATGATGGGCAATCGTATGTGTTTTACATGGACATAAGGGCAGGTGGAAAACGGTATGAAGAGTTTGTCCGAAGGGCGATTGAGCATGACGGCGCCATGTATTTAAGAGGCCGTGTTTCAAGGGTTTACGAGAGAGACGGAAAGGTGATTGTTCAGGGCGCTGATACGCTTTCTGGAAATCAGGTTGAGATAGAGGCGGACATGGTTGTTCTGGCAACAGCAATAGTATCAAGGGAAGGCGCGGATACTATGGCGCAGAAACTCGGTATTGGCTACGACAAATATAAATTTTATAACGAGTATCATCCGAAACTAAAGCCAGTAGAGACTGTTACAGCAGGGATTTTCCTTGCTGGCACATGCGTTGGGCCAATGGATATTCCCGAGTCAGTTTCAATGGGAAGCGCTGCTGCAAGCAAGGTTCTGGCGCTCTTTTCCAATGACCAGATGGCAAGGGAGCCGATAACTGCAAATGTCAACCGGACAACCTGCAACGGATGTTGGGACTGCCTTGTTGCATGCCCGTATTCTGCAATTGAGGAAGATGCTGTTAAAAACAGGCAGGGCATTGTTTTGAAGATGCTGGCAAAGGTGAACGAGGGGGTGTGTCAGGGGTGCGGGGTTTGTGTTGCAGCGTGTAGGAGCAAATCAATTGATTTGCGCGGTTACACAGACGAACAGGTTTATGCGGCATTGGCGGCGTTTTAATGCAAACGCAATCTTTGGCCAAATACTGTGTCAAAGATGGCTGTCCAAATACTCACATACATAAAAGAGTATGCTCCGTTTTGTCCAGCCACCTTTTCCTTGTCTTTGGCTCAAACCTTGCATTTGCAAAGGTTGTTGCCAACAAAGCATCTGTGGCATTCTTGAGCGTGAAGCGTGAAGAATCGATCGGATTTTGCCGTAACATTACAGATTGATTTAAAGTTGTCATTGCGAGGACTTTAGTCCGAAGCAATCTTAAAAAAGCAAGGATTGCTTCGCTTTGCTCGCCATGACAAATAAATAAGGATAGAACTAATGTCATCTCACACACAACACGAACAAACAGGCGGTTTTGAACCGAAAATCGTTGCCTTTGTCTGCAACTGGTGCACCTATGCGGGTGCGGATTTAGCAGGCACGAGCAGGATGGAGTATAAGCCAAATGTGCGCATTATCAAACTCCCTTGCACAGGACGCATTGACCCGCTCTTTATTATCAAGGCATTTGAAAAGGGTGCTGACGGAGTCCTTGTTTCCGGCTGTCATCCGGGAGACTGCCATTATACAACAGGAAATTATCATGCAAGAAGAAGATGGATTGCGTTTAAAAACCTTATGGATTTTGTGGGTATAGACAGTCAGAGGCTCCACTTCTCATGGGTTTCTGCATCAGAGGCAATTAAATGGGTGGATTTGGTAAACAATATTACGGATGAAGTTAAAAAACTGGGACCGTTTGTGGAGTATAAAAGTTTAGGCGATAGGCAATAGGTGATAGGTATTAGTGAGATAAAAGTGATAAAAAGTTATGGTCAGATTTTCTATCATGTATTTATTGTTGTTGGTATAGTCTTGTAAATGTGGTGTGGATTTATGTGGTAAAACCCAATGGGTTGTTGATTCTTATAGTGCCCTTTCTTGTATTTATAGCTGTGGGGTTTTTTAATAAGTCCCTTGTTCTGAGTTTAATTGATATGGTGGTAATACTGGCTATTTCAGGATTTGGCATGAGATTGTTATCTAATTCTATTTGGTGGTTAGTTTTAGTGAGTCCCATTGCAATTCCATTTGGTTTGGTAGGCATCTTTGCGGGTTGGATGTTGCAAGGGGTTTTAAGAACGACAGATACCGCAAAAGTATCTTGAGGTTTTATGGAAAACCAATTACGACAAAAAGCAAAAGAACTCCTTGAAAAAGGAGATGTGAAGGTTGTTATCGGATACGGGTGGAATAAAAGAAAGACCCATACAACACCTGTTTTCATAACAAAGCCGGAGGATGTTGATAAACTTGTTTTTAATCCCCTTTGCGTCAACAACCTTTCACTTTATCTTACAAGAAAATTTGCTGATATAAAGGCTTTGGGCAAGCCTGCAATAGTTGCAAAGGGGTGCGATATAAAGACTATTGCTGTGCTTATTTCAGAGAGCCAGTTAAAGCGGGAGGATGTGGTAATCCTCGGCATGAGTTGTAACGGAGTTGTGTATAGGCAGGAGTTGTGGAAATCGGGGACAGATTTCAAATCTGTCCCCGCAGACATTATGCCGACTAAGTGCCATAACTGCGATGTAAGGAATCCGCATATTGCAGATATTATTATTGGCGAGGAGGTCAATTTTACACCGCCGGATACGCCAGCAGGTATGGTGTTTGACAAGATTAGAGATTTGGATAAAAAGTCAGGTGAAGAAAGATGGGGTTTTTGGATAGAGCATTTTAACCGATGCATAAAGTGTTATGCGTGCAGGCAGATTTGTCCTCTGTGCTACTGTGAGAGGTGTATTGCTGAGAAGAATATGCCGCAATGGATTGAGACATCTGCTCATCCACGCGGAAATCTTGCATGGAATTTAAAGCGGGCTATGGACCTGGCAGGCAGGTGCACATTTTGCGGAGAGTGCGAAAGGGCATGTCCTGTAAATATTCCGTTAAATCTTGTGAACCAGAAACTTGCACTTGTTGTAAAAGATGCCTTTGGACATAGAGCAGGATATGATGAAAAGGTTCATCCGCCGATGATTATATTTAATATGGAGGATACTGAAGATTTTATAAAGTAGCTCACGCTGAAAAACGCCCATCTGCTTTGTCAGGACTGCGGGCTTAAATCCTCACATACCTAAAAAGTATGCTGCGGTTTAATCCCTTGTCCTTCCTCGCATCTGGGGCATTTTTGAGCGTGAACTGGATTAAACATTCGAAAAGTTTACATCTGGAGCTTTTGACTGCGCTGTCAGAATAAAGGTGATTTAAAAATGGCGAATAAACTTTTAAAAAAAGAAAATATTGGCAAACTCATTAACGCCCTAACAGGCGAAGGCAGTATCTTTGTTGCGCCTAATCTTGCTGCGCGGCAGGTGGTTTATGCACCTGTTTCAAAGCTTGAGGAAATAGTCTTTGACTATATTATTCCTATAAATTCATTTAAGGAGTTCCTGTTTCCTCAGACAGAAACTGTTGCTGCATTCAGCATCCATAAAGAAGGTGTGGATTTAAGGGGTGTTGAGATAGAGCCGAAAGAGACTGTAATCTTTGGTTCAAGGCCATGCGATGCAGCAAGCGTTGCATCTTTAAGGGCAGTATTCAACTGGGATTTTAAAGACGAATTTTATAATAGGCGTGAAGACAAGGCAATTATTATGACAGTTGCCTGCACAAAGGCGGATGATTCATGTTTTTGCACGACAGTTAATTTGACTCCTGACAGTCCAAATGGAAGCGATATTTTATTGAAAGAGACAAATGATAACGGTTATATTGTTGAGGCTTTGACTGACAAAGGCAAAAAGTTTGTTGAGAGGTTCAATAATATCTTTACCCTTCAGCCATCAGCCTTTAGCTCCCCGACAGATACATTCGGGGACAGGCTTCAGCCTATTGCCGATGTAAAGCCCATTGCAGGCGCTGATATAAAAAAAATAAAGGAGTGGCTCAAGGATACAAAACATTATGATAATCCGCTCTGGGCAGAGCTTGCAAGAAAGTGCATAGGATGCGGCGCCTGCACATTTGCCTGTCCTACATGCCACTGCTTTGATATTGTAGATGAAGGGAGCGCATTTGAGGGAGAGAGAATCAAGAACTGGGATGCATGCCAGTTTGAATTCTTCACCTTGCATACCAGCGGCCACAATCCAAGAGACACGCAGTATAAGAGATGGCGGAACAGATTTATGTGCAAATTTAATTTCTACCCTAACAAATTTTCATCACGCGGCTGTGTGGGATGCGGAAGGTGTATAAGGGTGTGTCCGGTGAGGTTGGATATTACGGAAGTAATGGAGGAGATTTCGAGTTTACGCTGAAAAATGCCCATCTGCTGCGTTGTCGCTGCGGCTTCTTCGCTCAACATACTAAAAAGTATGCCTCGCTTGAAGCCTTGCTCTGCCTTGCATCTGTGCGATTTTTGAGCGTAAACTGGATAAAACAAAAAGGATACATACACGATGAATAATATTTACTTACCATATCTCGCAACTATTGAAGACATCTATGAAGAGGCGCCTGATGTGCGCACATTCAGGCTTGTGTTCAAAGACCCAAAAGTGCGGGATACCTTTGACTTTAAGACAGGTCAGTTTGCTCTCTACTCTGCATTTGGCCTTGGCGAGTCAACTTTTTGCATTGCATCTTCTCCGACTCACAAGGGATATATACAATGCACATTCAGAAAGTCTGGAAGGGTTACGGGTGGATTGTCTGACCTTGGAATCGGCGATACTATGGGCTTTCGCGGTCCTTATGGCAATTGGTTCCCGATTGATGAATGGAAAGGCAAAAACATTGTATTTATTGCAGGCGGCATAGGATTTCCGCCTGTCCGTTCAGTCATATGGAATTGTTTAGACAGGCGCAAAGACTTTGGCGATATTACCATTGTCTACGGTGCAAAGAGTGTAGCTGATTTAGTTTATAAGAATGAACTTGCCCAATGGAGCCAAATGTCTGATATAAAACTTGTGCAGACCGTTGACCCAGGCGGAGAGATGCCTGACTGGAAGGGGAAGGTTGGCTTTGTGCCCACAGTACTTGAGCAGACTGCGCCTTCTCCGAAGGATGCAATTGCTGTAACGTGCGGACCGCCGATTATGATAAAATTTGTGTTGCAGACGCTGCAAAAACTTGGTTT
>Ga0209542_10019859_pt1 | contig 10719 bp, 9 predicted proteins | sample RifCSPhighO2_01_FD_184028 | JGI IMG/M metagenome (GOLD analysis project Ga0209542, IMG submission 184028) | Soil microbial communities from Rifle, Colorado - Rifle CSP2_plank highO2_0.1 (SPAdes) (version 2) | ecosystem: Environmental > Terrestrial > Deep subsurface > Rock core/Sediment ...
TTTACCTCATTTTTCATGGAAAACACCTCTAATGTTTTCCCCCGTGAGTCTAACGACTCACGAGCTTATATTAATAGATTTTCAACAGAGCCCTCCTTTTCAACAATTGCTTATCAGTTTACAGTTGATGGGACAAAGTTGTGGCAAGATTAAGGGGTTTATCTTAACAAAGGCGACGTCATTAAAATCACTGCTTCAGGAATAGTTTACTTTTGCAATGGACAAACATGCCCACAAGAACCTGATGGTGACCATGGAATAGAAACAGATTCTGATGTGCTAAAATTCCCCTGCCACAAAGATGGCTATGTCTCAAACCTCATAGCAAAAATAGGCGAAGGGCAATGTTTCAACATCAATAAAGGCTTAGAATTTACTGCTGATACTACAGGAAAACTCTTTTTAGCAACAAATGACTACATCTTTGGAGATAACTCTGGAAATTGGGATGTCAGAATTGATCCTGTAAAGAATGATATATTCTATTGTTTTGATGGGGCAAACTATGATTCGAAAAGAACATGCCAAAATCCTGAGACTAACCCTTACGTACCTTTTTCTGATAGCTTTGAACAGGACTTAAGTCACTGGATGCAAAGATATGGCAGAACAAGAAATGTAGGGGGCTTTGAAAGGACTACTGAAATTGCTAGGAATGGAAGGTATTCAATAAAAACATCATCTCCTGACCACGCAATTGCTTATGACACTGAGGATATTATTAGTGATAAAACATTTGAATGCTGGGTTTACGATAGTTTAAAGGACAACGAAAAAAGTTTATGTGGTGTATTAATGGAAACAAAAGATTACCTTTTTACATTAACTGCAGGTACAGAAACGAAAATAACCAAAGGATATTATCTTTCTTTTATCGCATCTGGAGAACCTGTAATCAGTGATATAATCCGAACGAAAGGTTGGCATAAAATAGCTATCACCAATATTGGCAATACAAATTATATTTCCCTTGATGATAGGATCATAACAACAACTAAAAATGTTCCAAACTGGAGATACGTTTTTGCCAAACTAAATGACTGGGATAATGTAAATAACCCTGTAGCCTACTTTGATGACTTAAAAGTAGAGTTTTATCGTGGAAACACCTTTGAAAAGGAACAAGATATGATTAATAATCGGGATAGTGTTAATGAGAAACCAGTCTTAGAAGAAAGTGAACAAGAGCAAACGATACCACCACTTCCTATTGAAAAAAATGAAGAAACTGTGGAAGAAGAAAGTGTTCCTCAAAAGAAAAGTGTCATCAACAAAGAAGAAAATAATGAAAACATCTTAACTGGCGAAGCAATCTTGCCCCTCAATGAAAATGTTTGTAATGGTTGCACCTATAAAGAAAAATGCTTACTTGTAGGAACAAGAATATCCACCGAAACAGAAGTCTATTGTGATATAGACTGGGTCTTCCGCCAACAATCGAAAACAGAAACCGCATGTGATAATAACTATGAATGCAAAACAAACTTATGCTCCAATCAAAGATGCATTGACTTAAGCAGTTCTATTAACGAAATTAAAGAAGATGTAAAAGAATCAAAAGGTCTTCTGACAAAAATATGGGGATGGATTAAAAAATTATTCTAATCATAAAAACACACCAAATGAACAGCTATTGTGTGCAGAGTTATTATTTTTGAAAAGTTATATAAGGAACGTTTTTACTTTCTAGGTTATGCGTTATTGTTTGAATATCAATGAACTGCTTGAATTAAATGTCAGTCAATTACGTAGGAAAATAAGTAACTCTTATAAAAAGAGGTTACTCAGCTTGACTTTGAAAGATTTATTATTTTGCGAAGATAATCCAATAAAACCTAGCATTGGAGTATACATCTTTTTTGACCAAGATGATAACGTTATTTATGTGGGAAAATCTTCAAGTAGGTCATTTATTGAACGTATCCCACCACACTTTGATTTTAGAGAAAAAACGTGGTTTCGAACTCTATCAAAATTATGGGGTAGAGAAAAGAATGGGGGATACAACGAAAAGGTAGCTATTAAGAGTTCCAAAGAGGCACTTGATCAATGTAGCATAATTTTGATATCAGTCAATAATGTTGGTAGAAAAAATGCAGAAATTGTTTGCAGCAAACTTGAAAAAATCTTAAAGCTCGTGCTAAAACCAGCATTCCAAAGAAATCAGCCTTTCGTCGAATATTCGAAACACACTAAATTGCGTAATTTCCTGAAATCAAAAATTTAATGCTTGGTTGAAATAACTCTTTTAGAAGAACATCTTTATAAATAAAGTATTTATGAGAATACTGTGATTATCAACGATATTTGTCGAATCATGAGAATTGATTGAAATGGGTAGAGATGACTTAGTAAAAAAGTTTGATGAACTTTTTAAAACGAGCTTTCATAAACAAGAAAAAGATCAGTTTGATTTATTAATACAATCCAAAAAGAGAGAACTAGACTTAGCTGACTTAAATTCGGATAACTTTCTTTTAATACTCTCTTATTTATATTTAGAAGTAAAAAACTTTTCTATTAATGAAGAAAATGAAGTTCAGAGTTATAGTCCTAATTTCGAGAACGAACTTAAAAAATTGTTTAAAAAACCATTAATATTAGACTCTACTTCTAACGGGTTTATTCTAATTGTGACAAAAAGAGCAAAAGAAGGAGAACTTGATCCTAAAAATTTATATAAAAACGTAAAGGCATACAAAGGAAGCGACATAATATACTTTAATAAAAAAACTAAAAGAATAACTTATACGAATGGTCCAGCGAAACAAAAAATAAAGGAATTAATCAATAATAAAAAGCTTTTCTTTGTTATTCCACAACCAAAAGAAATCAGTTTTGACCCTATTGAAAAAATACTGAATAGCAAGAAGATAGACATCTTTGAAGTCGAATTTAGAAGTCTAAACTTTGAAAATGTTAGGGGGTTATATCTGAAGTCAGGTTCAAAGGAAACAAAAATTAATCTTCCTCTTAAAAGAATAAGAAACATTCTTCTAAGGAAGAATATATTGAGAGTTTCTAATATAAAAAGAATCCATATCGGGCTGAAAAATAGCAAAAGAAACGAATCTACAAGTCTAATTATTACTACACCTGAAAAGTTGGGGGTCTTTAGAATAAAATGGAAAGGAAAACCCTTGATTGAACTTGATAACCTCATTAAAAATGATATACTTAAAGAAATCTTAAATATCGATTTAATCGATAAAGGTTTACCATTTTCTGAAATCTTACTTCCTTACTTAGGAAAAGAGGTTCGTAATGACCAATTTGAGTCTATAAAACCCAGACTTCATCGTTGGGATAAAAATCGCTTATTGAAATATGAAAAAAATAGATTAGTGCCTGATTATGAAGTATTTGAGAGCATACTAACATCAAGTTTAGAAAAATATTTTTTTATCAGAAAGACTAAACTGCACGTCGCTAAAAACTCAATAAGAGAAGCATTCTTCCTGAAATCTAAAGAAGATTCGAAAGAAGTTTTTTTATTCCTAAGCAAAAGAAAAATAAGTGACGAACTACAAAAAACTCTTTACAAGAAGTTACCACATGTTATAATCGACTTTCATAACTTGAATACAGAAAAAAGTAATTGGTACAACCCTGTTGTTATAAACGATAAAGGAATAGAACATTTTATTGATTTTATTAAGAATGCTTGTACGTATTCTACATTTTTTAAAAATCAGAAAAACAATTTTTTGGACGCTAAAGAGAAACTTGTTAAAATTGAGAAGATTATGGGAAGAATTACCAATCAGAAAAAAGGAGCATTATGGGAGGGAATCTCAGGTGCGATATTAGACTTCATTTTTAGAAGAACAGAACCTCTTTCAGGACCGAATCTCCCCGATGGTATCTCTTTTCTGAATGGAAAAAACGGTCTCCTTTGGGACGCTAAAGCCCTCTTTACTAAAAAATAGTATTTCTGGAATAAAAAAACCAAAAGATATTATTTACACTGAAATATTTAAGAAAAAACTTAAAATTGATTATTACGCTTTTCTAACATTAGGCATTGCTAAATCAAACTTTGATGAAGCGGAAAAGATATTAAATGATTATAAGACTAGCGTTAGATTCTGTTGCATCACACATAAAGCCCTCTTAGATCTAAGTGAAATCTTCTCTGATGATAATAAAGCACGCATTTTTCACAAAAATCTAGATAAATTCTGTGACAATCTGAAACTCATTCTTAACAATGGATATGTCGATTCCATCAGATTCGATGATCTCGCTAAAGATATTGAGAATGATTTGATTATCGACAAAAAACGTTTAAGAAAAGAAGTAAAGAAACTGGCAAATGTATAAAATAGGGTTGGGAAAGAATTCAGTTATTGCGAGACAGTATAATCTGATAAATTCTTGCACTGCCCTGTATATATCTGAGTCTTATCTTCTTTTAAGAGAATAGTCATATTAACAGTGCTTGTTTTCTTAATCTTATGATTATAATCTTGCCCTTGAGAGGAGTTTAATGTAAAAGGTATGACTATATTATTTACAATTAGTTCACTATGGAACTCTTCAGGGTAATAATTAAATATTTTGAACGATACATAAGAATAATCACTATCGCTGACGCAACCGATGGTATTGACCCATTCATATTGTTCAGGAAAACGTTCAATAGCCTCATTTCGGTCCATAACTGTTGTTAGGCGGTCTACAGGTTTCTCTTCAAAATTTGAACAACCACTTATAATCACGAAAACGAGGACTATCAAGAATACTCTACCTTCTTTCATCGATAATATTTGACTGATTCAATGTTTATAAAATAATCGACCGTCCTCTTGAAGATTACTACTTTCTTCTGCAGGTCTTTTTGAGTGATTGGGTATAACTATAAGTAATGATATCAAGGGGTGTTTTACATATTGGTTTCCAGTGGTTGATCCAGTCTTTTCCTGCTTCTGGAGAAGTAAAAGTTATGGCTAAGTCTTTGCTTGGAAAGCGTTTGAAATAGAACCTTTTACCTTTTAGTGTACCAATGATCTTTCCACAGTTTTGGCAATACTTGTTGTTAGAAGACATATAACTGCCGTAGATATGGGCAGATTTAAAGATATTGCCTATCTGATTGGGATATCAGGATGTTTAGTTCTGATTATTTATTCGTTTTAAGTCTAACCGTTGTATAAGGCCTGCCATTTTTATCATTTTTTTGATGTTTCGTAATGACTATTTTCCCAAAATACTCTAATTCTTCTATTTGTGTTCTAATCGTTCGAAAATTAGTGTTTACTCGTATATCTAAATCCCTTAAGGATATTTCCTCCTTTTTTTCTAATATTTTGAGAATATCTTTTTTTATGTCTAAGGCTTTTCGTCTTTGCATGCTACAAAGAGATAGCAAGACTTAAAAACGAGATGTCACCAATTGGTATCATGCCATTACTGACGTGGATAGGAAAAGAGGCAGTCGTAAATCACGACAAACAAGTCCCTTTTCGGCTCTTAAAAAAGATTAAAGCTGCTTCAGTAGGAGAAAATTCTCAAAATCTCATTATCCATGGAGATAATCTAGAAGCGCTCAAAGCATTAATGCCCTATTATCAAGGAAAAATAAAATGTATCTACATTGATCCGCCATATAACACAGGCAACGAAGGATGGATCTACAATGACAAAGTAAATTCTCCAAAAATAAAGAAATGGTTAGGAAAAGTAGTTGGCGGAGAAGCAGAAGACCTCTGCAGACATGACAAATGGCTCTCCATGATGTATCCAAGATTAAGATTGCTAAGAGAATTACTAAGTGAAGATGGGGCAATATTTGTTTCTATAGGTGATGATGAGCAAGCACAGCTCAAATTGTTGATGGATGAAATATTTTATGAAGAAAATCATTTGGCAAATTTAATATGGAAAAAGAAACAAGGGGGTGGAAACGATTCAACCAATTTCGTTGTTGAACATGAATATATCTTGGCTTATTCTAAGGACCTCGAATTATTCCATCTTAATTTAGATTCGGGACATGTTTTAGATGATGCACTTTATCCTTTTAAAGATGAACAGGGAGAATATGGTCTGGTTACTTTAGACAAATCTTCGATAAGACAGAGTGAAAGCTTAATCTTTGATATCAAAGGACCTGATGGCACTATATACAAACCTCGCATAATAAAAGGTAAACGCTCATGTTGGAGATGGGGTAAAGATAAAGTTAAAGAAGATTATAAAAAGTTAGTATTCAAAAACGGTAAAGTCTATACTAAATATCACCGCCCAGAAGGTGTTGCTCCTAAAACATTATTAGTAGATACGAGGTTTGGAAGAACAGAAACGGGCAAAGAAAAACTGGTTTCTATAATGGGAGATAACATTTTTAGTTATCCAAAACCAGTAGAACTAATTAGTCACTTATTAAATATCTCTTGCGATAAAGACTCTATAATCCTTGATTCTTTCGCTGGTTCTGGAACAACCGCTCACGCCGTTCTTGATTTAAACAAAGCAGATAATGGGAATAGAAAGTTTATTCTTATTGAGATGGAAGATAAAGTCGCTAAGGACATAACTGCTGAGAGAATTAAAAGAGCTATTAAGAAATTTGAATATCAAAGCGATTTTGAATTCTGTGAATTAGATAAACCTTTATTTAATGAAGAAGGAAAGATAGAAGAAGAATGCACATTTGAGCAATTAGCTCAATATATTTATTTTACAGAAACTCAAACTAATTTAGATAAGAAGCAAATAAAAGGAAATTTTCTTTCAAATCTTAACGAAACTGATTATTACCTGATCTATAAGGAAAGAGACAAGAACGTGCTAACTAAGTCTTTTCTAAAGAGCATAAAAAGAGATGATAACAAGAAAGTAGTCTATGCAGATAGATGTCTTATTGATGAAGAAAACCTTGAAAAACATAACATCCAGTTTAAACAAATTCCTTACGAGGTGAGAATCTATTAATGGAACTTAAAAAATATCAAGAGAAGGCAATTGAAGAATTGAAAGATTATTTGAAAGAACTAAATAATTTTGGAGCAAAGCATGCCTTTATCTCAAAAGTAGGAGAAAAATATAATGAAGGCTTTTTTGGGAATGTGCCATTTATATGTATTAAGATTCCAACAGGTGGTGGTAAAACTCTTGTTGCTTGTCACTCAATCAAGGAGATAATTGATACTTCTTTGAAGAATAAGTTAGAAAGGGGTATAATAATGTGGTTTGTTCCTTCTGAAGCAATCAAATCACAGACTCTAAGAAAACTCAATGATAAACAGGATTTTCACAGAAAAGTTTTGGATGAATATTTTGATAATAAGATAAGGATATTTTCTAACGAAGAATCTTTACGAATCAGGAAACAAGATGTAGATAATAATCTTTGTATTATCGTGTCTAGTTTAGATTCCTTTAGAAAAGACAAGAAATTGCAAAATAAGTATAAGGTATATCAAGAAAATGGAGAACTTATAAGTCACTTTGAAAATCTGGCAGATGATAGCAAATTAGAGAAAGATGAGTCTAATACCGTGATCAACTCCTTAGCTAATGTCATAAGAATAAGCAATCCTCTTATTGTGATAGACGAAGGACATCGGACAAAAACAGATCTTTCTATTCAATTCTTGAAAGAGCTTAATCCTTGCTTCATCATTGAATATACTGCTACACCAAGAAAAGAAAGTAATGTCTTGGTAAAAATTAACTCTGTTGAATTAAAAGAGGAAAAAATGGTTAAGATCCCCATAGTACTAGAAAGCGTTTCGCAATGGCAACAGGCAGTTACTAGAGGCATACTAAAAAGAAAAGAATTATCGAATATTGCAAAAAAAGAAAAGGGTGAATACATTAGACCCATTGCACTTTTACAAGCACAACAAGAAAAAGAAAGCAATAAAACTAATATTATCACCGTCCAGCAAATAAAAGATTTCTTAATGAAGGAACATAACATCCCAGAAGAAGAAATTGCAATAAAAACATCCTCGCAAAACCAGCTAGAAGAAGTAGACCTATTCAGCAAAGAATGCCCTGTAAATTATGTCATTACGGTTAATGCACTAGCAGAAGGATGGGACTGTTCATTTGCATATATCTTGATATCAGTAGCAAATATTGGATCAAAGATATCAGTAGAACAAATTATTGGTAGAATTGTAAGATTGCCTAATGCTAAAGAAAAAAAGAACCAAGAATTAAACAACTCTTACATCTTTGCCACAGGTAAAAACTTCAATGAAGTAGCAAACGAAATCATTGAAGGATTAGAAATGAACGGATTTAGCAGATATGACCTAATCAACGCACAAGAAAAAACCTCTAAATATCAATTTGAAGTAGGAAAAACAGTCAAAGACGACTTATTCGCTCCCATCATGTCTTTTGAAGATGAACCATTGGAATTTGCTGATCTAATAGGCGAAAATTTTGAACTCTCAAAACAAGACTCTCAATTTGATTTCAAAATTCACTGGGACAACGATGGCAGACTCCTTTTAGACATACACAAAGAAAATGAATGGGTAAAAGAAAGACAAACAACTCTAAAAATTACTTATCTAGATAAAAACTTTTCACAAAAAGAACTCATTTCGTGGCTAGATGGAAAACTAAAATTTGCTATGATTGACCAAGAAGATAAATGTAAATTTCTGCAAAAAGCAATTGAATACCAACTCAAGAAATATAGTCTATCAGAACTGTCAGTTAACCGTTTTGTTCTCAAAGACAGATTAAGTGATATCATCACAGACAGACTTATCGAATATGCCAAGAAACAGTTTGATAAGTATGTAAAAGAGAAGAAGATTACAGTGAAAGAATTTGAAAAGTTCTCAGATAAAGCACTAATCGTAGACAGAGTCGGAGAAAAATTTAAGAAAAACTTCTATGAAGACATCGGAAAACTAAACAAAGAAGAACACTCGTTTGTTTCACGACTAGATTCAGAAGCCTTACCAAACATTAAGTTCTGGGTAAGGAACAAAGAAAAGAGAGATCCACTCTACATACAAGGATGGAAACCCAACAAATTTTATCCAGACTTCATAGCAATCACGAATAAGAATAACCTCCTTGTAATGGAATGGAAAGGAGAAGACAGACTAAACAACCCAGATACAGAATACAAAGAAGAAGTAACCAGAACATGGGAAACATTAGGAAAAGGAAGATTATACTTCTTTTTAGTAAATAACAAAAATGTTGACGAAGTCCTGACAAAAATAAAATCTTTATAACTAAAAACAATTTATATACCCTTATATTTCGTTTAGATTTGGCGAAGATTAATAAACATCTACCCCATTCAAAATGTATGTTGAAAGAGAAAAAAAGGTGCATATGCGTTTACAATTAAAAAGACCTTTAGCTTTCATTGATTTAGAAACAACTGGTTTAAATGAGCGAGAAGATAGGATTGTCGACATTTGTATAACAAAAGTTTTTCCGAATGGGGAAGAACAAACTTTGAATTCGTTAATTAACCCAACTATTCCTATCCCTCTTGAATCAACAAAGATTCATAGGATAAAAGATGTAGATGTTCAAAATAAAGAAAGTTTTCGAGATTTTGCAGGTAAGATAATAACTTTTTTAGATAATTGTGATCTTTGTGGCTTTGGAATGAAGTTTGATTTGGCCGTTTTAGAATCAGAATTTAGGCGGATTGGTATATCTTTTACATTAGATGGACGAGATGTTTTAGATATTCAGCAAATTTATTTCAAAATGGAACGAAGAGACTTACAAGCAGCTCATTTAAAATACTGTGGAAAAACTTTTGAAAACGCCCATAGTGCTTCTGCCGATGTAAAAGCGACCATTGATATTTTAAAGTCACAATTAGAGTTATATCCTGAATTACCAGATAGCATTGGTGATCTCAGAAAATTTTGTCGTTTAAAGGAACCGTCATGGGTTGATGATGAAGGAAAACTTGCTTGGTATAATGGGGAGATGGTAATTAATTTTAGTAAGGATCATAAAGGTAAAACTCTTAAGGCAATGGTACAAGAAAACCCTGGTTTTTTAGATTGGATGATGCAAAAAGATTTTTCTCCTGAAGTAAAAACTATTATTAGTGAAGCTATTAAGGGCAATATCCCTACGAGATTATAGTTTTTATAATTAAAACAGTCTACTAGAAACTATCAATAGTAGCATTCTTATCTTTTATAGATTCTAATTGTTTTTCTTTGATAAATCCATCTATTTTAAGCATCTGTTTTTGTTGGTCTTTTACTATTTTTAATAATTCTTTTCTGAGTATTTCAATTCTTTCACTAGAAATGTTCATATCTTTAAATCCTCCAACTCGTAATCGCATTTCATTGAAAAGTTTGAAAGAAGCTTTATGGGTCAAAGAACGAGTTTTTACTTTATGACAGCAATGACATAAGATCATAAGTTTTTCTAAAGGTGGGTGTTTTACATGCCGTCCGAGGTGATCACATTCAAGATTTCTTTCACTATGACAGATTATACAACGATGTTTATCTCTTATCATAATTTTTCTTTTTATTTCTTGCCAATTTTTCGGATAAAAGTAAAGGCTTTTCATTCATGATAGGAGTAACAAAAGCAATTTATAATCATTCTTCTTTTAGGTCATCAATGAAAAGAGATTTAACACTTCGTGAATATTACCCTTGGGCAAGAAAAGGCATTTTTCCTCCCAGTACCCCATGGAAAAGGTTTCGATTCAATCATTTTCTTAAAATCGAACAGTTAGCAATCGATAAAAAT
>Ga0209542_10019860_pt1 | contig 10718 bp, 10 predicted proteins | sample RifCSPhighO2_01_FD_184028 | JGI IMG/M metagenome (GOLD analysis project Ga0209542, IMG submission 184028) | Soil microbial communities from Rifle, Colorado - Rifle CSP2_plank highO2_0.1 (SPAdes) (version 2) | ecosystem: Environmental > Terrestrial > Deep subsurface > Rock core/Sediment ...
AGTTAAGAGGTTGTATAATATTGGAAGGTGATTGCGTTTGACCTCCGCTTCGCCAACGATTAATATAATAATATGGTCAAAAAATCAGTAACACTAGATGATTTAGCGGAGATGGTTAATCGCGGCTTTGACGATGTTTCCAGTAGAATGGCGACTAAAATTGACGTAGACGAGCGCTTTGACGGTGTTGACGAGCGCTTTGAGCAGGTTGATAAGCGGCTTACGCATATTGACTTAGAACTAGGACATATGGGGGCGCGTATGGATAATATGGAGCGGGATGTTGCGGAGATCCGCAGGCATTTTGTTTACCGTGATGAATTTGAAGACGCTTTGGCAAGAATCTCTCTGGTGGAGAAAAAATTGGGTATTAAGAGTGGAAAATAAAATCAAAATCATGGTATCTCAAGCTCAACGAAATTGTCGTCGTCTTTTATGATAAGTTTGCCCGATTCTATTGATATGATTTCCGGCATTTTGCCTTTATAAAGAGGAAAGATATTTTGCCCGCCTAGACTCGCGCCCGCTTCGCCGCTAGCCTCGCCAAGTCTAAGCGGGAATCGAGGCGGGCTAGGCGAGGCTGGCCCACCGGACGAATCCATCTCAAGCGCAAAAACCCCGTTTTGCGTTGAAATTAAAAGGTAATCGGGCCAGCCGGGATATTCAAAAACCTGGCGCACGGAAGTTCCGGGAGGCGAAGTGAATATTTTTATTTCGTTCTCCGTCTGCCATTCAGGACGCCTGTTTTCTTTTCCTATCCACAAAGAATCTATATTGCGATTTTCCCAAAAAATAATTCTTTGGTCTCCGTCAATAAAAGCGGTATTTTTTGATTTTGTAAGGAGCGCTAAAACTTCTTCGGAAAAAGAGCCCGCGCCAAGAGGCCCTGCCTTGCCGGCAGGCAGGTCTTTATTTATGTAGAATTTCTTATCGTCCCCGAGTATCAGAAAATCTCCGGAAGAGAGCTGCCAATATTTTTTGATGCCTTGAAACGGAGGTTTTTTGGTATTTGTTTCGGGGGAGGACGTGCCGAGGTTCTGCCCCGCCGGATTTTTTGGGATCAAAAGCGCGTTTCTTGAAGTTACTGTTTCCGCGGAAACCTGGAGAGTTTTTTCCCAAGTCCAGTAGCCGTCGTTTTCTACCGTAACTTTATAACTTCCCGGGAGCAGATTTTTTATGAGAGCAGAATATCCGAGAAGCGAGGTGTATTTAATTTTACTGCCGTCCGAAATCTTTGCTCCCGAAACGGAACTTTGTATGAAGACGCCGCCGGTTTTTGAAATTTTGAAGCCGTCCGTAATACCGTACCCAAGGCTATAAAGCAAAACCGGAACCAAAAGGACCGCGAAAGCGGAGATTGATATGTAGAATAATACGCGTCTTTTTTGCCTTGTAAGCATTGATTTCAAGTTTATTCTACGCTATTTTTAAGATAATGGCAAAGTTTCTTATAAAAGGCGGGTCTTCGCTGTCCGGCGAAATTGAGGTAAGGGGAGGAAAAAACGCGGCTACGAAAATGATGATAGCGTCGCTTTTGACTTCCGAAAAATGCATTTTGGAAAATTTTCCCCAAATCGGGGACACTGAAATAACCGGAGAGCTCTGTTCCGCGCTCGGAAGCGAATTGGAAGCCGGCAACGGCAGGCTTTTTATCCGCACTCCTGAAATTAAAAATTCCAAAGTAACTTCGTTGAGCAGGAAAAACAGAATTCCCATACTGGCCTTGGGTCCCTTGCTCGCGAGAACGGGAAAAGCCGAAGTCCCGGTTTTAGGGGGCGACAAACTCGGGCCCCGCCCGGTGGATTTGCATATCGGTGCTTTGGAAAGCATGGGCGCAAAAATTGAAATAGCCGGCACGAGCTTCAGGGCGGAGGCTCCTGACGGAATGCACGGAGCGCATATACGCTTCAAATTTCCCAGCGTGGGAGCAACGGAAAATACGATTCTCGCCGCGGTGCTGGCGAAGGGACAAACCGCGATACATAACGCCGCCGTTGAGCCGGAAATCATTGACCTAATAAAAATGCTCCAGAAAATGGGGGCGATAATTGAGCTGGGAGCAGAAAGAACTATATATATAGAAGGAGTAAAGGAACTCCACGGCGTAACTCACAAAATTATTCCCGACCGCAACGAAGCTGTTTCCATGGCGTGCCTTGCCGTTGCGACTGCCGGAAGAGTAAAGGTGAAAGGCGCGGTCCAGGAGCATTTAATCACATTTCTCAACGCTCTCCGCAGAGCCGGCGGGGAATACGAAGTTGAGGACGGCGGAATAAGCTTTTTCAGAAGAGGCGCTTTGAAAAGCGTTGAGATTGAAACGGACACCCACCCCGGTTTTATGACCGACTGGCAGCAGCCCTTTTTGATACTGCTCACGCAAGCCTCCGGCATGTCGGTTATTCACGAGACTATATATGAAGACAGGTTCGGCTATACGGATGACTTGAATAAAATGGGTGCTAATATTAAAGTATTCTCTAAGTGCTTAGGGGAGCTCAACTGCCGGTTCAACGGCCAGCGTTTCCACCATAGCGCGGTCATAGAAGGCGTAACCCCGCTCCGGGGGAGCGAGATGAAAGTGCGGGATATACGCGCGGGAATCGCCCATATAATCGCGGCGCTCGCGGCCAAGGGAGAATCGGTTATAGACGGTATTGAAGAAATTGACCGCGGGTACGAGAAAATAGACGAACGGCTCCGCGCAATAGGGGCGGATATTAGGCGCCTTTGACCCAAACTAAGTTTAGGTCAAAAGTGTATTAAACTTAGTTTGTGTCAGTAATAATTATGGCATTTTTTATAAGAAAAATAGGAATAGATCTCGGAACCGCGAACACGCTTGTTTATGTTCCGGGAAAAGGCATTCTTTTGAATGAGCCTTCCGTTGTCGCGGTTTCGCTTCCTGAAAATAAAGTTTTGGCGGTCGGGAATGAAGCGAAGGTCATGATAGGCCGGACGCCGGAATCAATCGTGGCTTATCGCCCGATGAAAGACGGGGTTATCGCGGACTATCGCGTTACCGAAGCTATGTTGAGATATTTCATTTCAAAAACCGTAGGCCAGTGGAACCTCGTCAAACCGGAAGTGCTTATTTCGGTGCCCGCGGGAGTAACCTCAACCGAAAGAAGGTCCGTAGTTGAGGCCGCGGTGAAAGCTGGGGCAAAATCGGCGTATGTCGTAAAAGAACCGGTGCTCGCGGCTATCGGCGCCGGAATTCCTATTCACGAACCGAAGGGGCACATGGTCGTTGACATCGGAGGGGGGACGACCGACGCCGCCGTCATTTCTTTGGGGGGGATTGTAAGCGCGATTTCCGTAAAAGTCGCCGGTAACAAACTTGACCAGGCTATTTCCGAATATATAAAACGACAGTTCAACCTGGCGATAGGCGACTCCACCGCGGAAGAAATAAAAATAAATATAGGTTCCGCGATACCGATGGAAGAGGAGCTGACAATGACCATAAAAGGAAGAGATTTTCTCACGGGGCTGCCGCGCTCAATAGATATCCGCACGAATGAAATAGTAAAAGCAATAGACGGAGAACTCCGTGAAATGGTAAAGGCGATAAAACAGGTCTTACACCACACTCCGCCGGAACTCGCGGCCGACATAATAGAAAGCGGGATTACGATGTCGGGAGGCGGATCGCTTTTAAGAAACCTGAATATATTGGTTACGCGCTCAACAGGGGTGCCGGCTTCTGTCGCGAAGGAAGCTATTTTCTGCGTGGCAAGGGGGACTGGAATAGCGCTTGAACACCTTGAAACATATAAGAAAAGCATTATCGCGAAAAGATGATACCGGCACTTTTAAAAAAGCAGTTATCCGCCGGGACCTTTCCGCACGCTTACCTTTTTTCCGGTTCGGATGAGGATTCAAAAAATGAGGCGCTGGAATTCATTTCTGAACAAATACTGGGAAAAGAATGGAAAAGAAGCCTTGATTATATGGAAATAGCGGGGGAGCTCATAACCATAGACGATATCCATGACATGAAATCGCGGGCTTATTCCGCTCCGATATCCGGAGAAAAAAATATTTTTGTCATAAAAAACATGGAAACGCTAAGCAGGGAAGCTTCTCCGGCGCTTCTTAAAATTCTGGAAGACCCCCCGAAAAGCGCGCTGATACTTGCCACGACGGGAAACCAAAAATTGCTTCTCCCGACGATACGCTCAAGATTTTCCATATTGCGTTTTTATAAAAAAGAGCAAATTGCAGGGTCAATAACGGCAAAATCGGTTGAAAAAATAAGCGAAATTTTAAAATATCTGGAAGGCAAGGTGAGGAGTACGCCCGACGCATCCGGCATCAAACGCTTTGAAGAAGCACTTTGGGTGAGGCGCGTACTGACGGATAAAACGGTCAATAAGAGGCTTCTTAACGAATATTTAACAATGATAATACCATCATGATTGATTTTATAGAGGAGGAGGCGGAGGTTAAAAATATTCTTTCCCGTTTTGATGGCGAATTAAAAAAGATACGCGCGGGGCGGGCGAACCCTTCCGTTTTGGAAGATATTTTGGTTGAATCTTACGGCGCGAAGCTCCCGATAAAAAATATAGCCGCTATATCGGTTGCTGACGCGAGAAGCATCGTTGTAAAACCCTGGGATAAAAACAGTCTCCCCCAATTGGGAGAAGCCCTGGAGCGGGCCAATCTTAACGTCGGAATTTCCGCGGAAAAAGACCAGATTCGCGTCACTTTTCCTCCGCTTACCGAAGAACGGAGAAGGGATCTGATTAAATTTATCGGTAAACAGGCGGAAGAGATAAAAATACAGCTGCGGCAGAAGCGGGACGATATCTGGAAAACCATCCAAGAAGCGTTGCGCCTTAAAAAGATATCCGAAGACCAAAAGTTTTCGGACAAGGAGAAAATGGAGAAAGTGATAACGGAGGCGAATGAAAAAATTGAAAACGCGCGGAAGAAAAAAGAAGAGGAACTGCTGATCCTGTGAATTTAAATCTATGATAATTACGCTGCTTATTTTTATTGTTATATTGATGGCACTGATTTTATCCCACGAAGCCGGCCATTTTTTTTCCGCGCGGTTTTTCGGAGTTAAGGTGGAAGAATTCGGATTCGGGCTTCCGCCGAGAGCATTCGGCTGGCAGGGAAAAAAAACGCTTTATTCCCTGAATTACCTGCCTTTCGGCGGGTTTGTCCGGATTTTCGGGGAAGAAGGGGAGGGGGCGTCGGAAGCGGGAAGCTTCAGCGGAAAACCCGCCGGGAAAAGAGCTTTGATACTGGCGGCGGGGATACTGGCGAATATCTTGCTCGCTTATTTCGCGTTTACCGCGCTCGCCGTGGCCGGTATTCCGGAAATTTTGACGGATGACGAGGTGCCCGGAACCCGAGTTTCGCTTGTTGAGGTGGCGCCTGGGTCGCCGGCCGACAAAGCGGGGTTTTCCCCGGGCGACAAAGTTAAAAAAATTGCTTCGGAAAAAGAGGAAATCGCGCCGTTAAAAATTTCCGAGATTACGGGCTTTATCTCAAAAAATTTGGGAGGAAGCCTTAAATTTTCAATAGAACGGAACGGCGAATCTTTAGAAAAAACCGTTTCCCCGCGCGTGAATCCGCCGGAAGGCGAAGGCCCTATGGGAGTTTCGCTCGGGTTTTTGGCGTCCAGAAAAATCCCGTTTTACCAGGCGCCTTTGGAAGGGGCTTTTATCACTTGGCAGGCTTTTAAATTGACGGTGTTCGGTTTTTACGACATTATCGTCTCTCTTTTTAAAGGAGAAGGGGAGCGCGTTCAAGTGGCCGGCCCCGTCGGAATGTTCGGCTTGATTTCGTCGGCAAGGTCCTCAGGATTCGCGAGCCTGCTCATGTTTTTGGGGATTCTTTCCGTCAATTTGGCTATCATCAATTTGCTACCCATACCCGGCCTGGACGGGGGGAGGCTTTTTTTCCTTTTGATAGAGTTGGTGAAGGGAACGCGCATTTCTCCGCGCACTTCCAATCTATTCCACACGGCGGGGCTCATAATTTTGATAGCGCTGATGCTTCTTGTCACATACCACGATATTATAAAACTTTTTTAGCCGGCAAATTCGGCTTTTAATTTTTTTCGGCGCGTTCTACGTAGTCGCCGGTGCCCGTGTTTATGCGAATGATGTCGCCTTCGTTTATGAACATCGGAACCTGCATATTAAGTCCGTTTTCTAATTTTACCGTCTTTGAGCCTCCCGTCGCGGTGTCGCCTTTATAAGAAGGAGGAGCCTCCACAACCTTGTAATCCATTTTGACCGGTAATTCTATGTTTATTATTCTCTCGCCGAATTTAAAAGCGGTCACTTCCGTGTTGGGCTTCAAAAATTTAGCCTGGTCGGAAATCATTTCCCCCTCCAGCTTAAAACGGTTCTTGGGGTTGCCCTTCTCGCAAAACCAAAATTCGCCCTTGCTCGCGTAAAGGAAAGTTATCGGTTTCCTGTCTATTTCGGCTTCAGGAAAAGCATCGCTGCCCTGGAACGATTTCGCGACGATCTTGCCCGTGATCAGATTTTTTAGTTTTGTCTGAACGGTCGGCTTTCTCTGCTGCATGCGGAGAAAAGTGTATTCCATGACAAGATAGGGCTCCCCATCCATAACAAACACCGTTCCTTTTGTTAAATCCGTGTATGACAGCATATGAAAAATATTGTATATTAAGCTATATGGAATGGCAAGTTACAGTCGGCTTGGAAATTCACGCCGAACTTCGCGCAAAAACGAAGATGTTTTGCGGATGCAAAAACGATTCTGACGAAAAACATCCCAACGTAAACATCTGCCCCGTATGCGTGGGGCACCCCGGGACTCTTCCGGTTATAAATAAGGAAGCCGTAAGACAGGTACAGCGCACCGGTTTGGCGCTGGGAAGCGAGCTCCAAAAACATTCGCAATTTGACCGCAAAAATTATTTTTATCCCGACATCCCGAAAGGCTATCAGATTTCACAATATAAATATCCGCTCGTGCTTGAAGGAAGTCTGAATGGCGTAAAAATCACGAGAATACATTTGGAAGAAGATACCGCAAGATCGCAGCACAATAAAAAAAATGATGCGAGCCTGGTGGATTTCAACCGCGCGGGAGTGCCGCTGATGGAGCTTGTCACGGAGCCGGATATTACGAGCGCGAAACAAGCGCGAGAATTTGCCGAAGAATTGCAATTGGTTTTGCAGTATCTCGGGGCGTCGGAAGCGAACATGGAAAAAGGAGAGATGCGCTGCGAGGCGAATGTGTCGGTAAGGAAAGCGACGCCCGGGAAGAAGTCGCTTTCCCCGAAGTCAGACTTCAAATCCCCAAAGAAGTCGGACTTCTTTCCGAGTGACTTTGAGGAGGGCATCGCTTCTTTAGGGACCAAAGTTGAAGTGAAAAATCTGAATTCATTCCGCTCGGTGGAGCGTGCAATTGATTATGAAGTTAAACGTCAAATTGAATTATTGGAATCCGGCGGAAAAGTAAAGCAGGAAACAAGAGGGTGGGATGAAAATAACGAAACAACCTTCCCGCAGCGATCCAAAGAATCCGCGCACGATTACCGCTATTTTCCGGAGCCGGACCTTCCCCCGATGGAGTTTGATGAGGAATATTTTGAGAAGCTAAAAACCACTATCCCAGAATTGCCGGCGGAGAAGAGAAAACGCCTGACGGACGAATATAAGCTTGAGGCTAAAGTCGTGGAAATCCTGATAAAAGATAAGGCTCTGTCCGCGTTTTGGGAGGAAATGATAAGTGAATTGCGGGAATGGGAAACCGAAAAATTTGATGAGGCGGCCAAGCTCGCTTCAAATTATTTTATTTCAGACCTCCTCGGTTTAATCAAAGAGAAGGGAATCCCCGTAAGCGAACTTCTGGTTGACCCGGAAAATTTTGCGGAGCTTATCAAAATGATAATCAAAAAAGAAATTACCTCCAGAGTGGCAAAAGATGTTTTGCGTCACATGGTTGAGGTTGGGGGAGACCCATCAACAATTGTTGAAGAAAAAGGCTTAAAGCAAGTTGGGAATGAGTCAGGGCTTGAAGAAATCGCCAAAAAAATCGTTTCCGCAAACCCGGACGCCGTTGCTGATTTTAAAAAGGGCAAAGAACAGGCACTGAAATTTTTAGTCGGTCAGATGATGAAAGAAACCAAGGGCGCGGCGAATCCGGAAGCAATCCGAGTGGCCTTGACAAAAGTAATGGAAAGAGTATAATGCAAGAGTAGGAAGGTCGAGGCCGCGAGGGTTAAGAACAAGCCTAAGGCAGTCCCGTTGGTACAGCCTTTACCGGTTGTAAAAAGGCTCACGAAGCCGGTCGCAAGACTACAACTGCTATAATGTGTAAAATGCCTTGGCGCTGTGTACTGATTGCTCATAAATCGGGAAGCAGCAGGGCGGAGAGGTGAATGGGAGGTTCGTAAGGATGTGCCCAACACCGAGTAACCTCTCCGCCTAATACCTTTTCAAAACAGGAGGCCAAAGGCCTTTTTTTTGTATCCAACGGATCTCCTTGTTTTTTTTGAACCAGGTCATTTGACGTTTGGCGTAGTGCCAAATCGCTGTTTCTAATTGATCAGTAAATTCTTTTTTAGAAAGTTTGCCGTGCAAATATAAAGAAGTATAGCGGTATTCCAAGCCCAGCTCAAAAAGGCGTTTCCAACTTAAGCCTCCGCGCCGAAGCTTTTTTACTTCACTAATTATTCCCGGAAGCCGCTTAAGCAATCTTTTATGTATGCGCTTTTTTAATTCTTCGGGAGAGCGTTTGATCCCGAGCCAAATTATATCGGCTTTCTTGTCCCAAACTAAGTTTAGGTCAAACTGTGACCTAAACTTAGTTTGGGACATTTTACAGATCGTGGCAATTTCAATCGCTTTAATTAATCGGCGCGGATTTTTCTGCTCAACCGTTCGCGCGCGAGCGGGGTCAATCTTTTTCAGTATTTTAAAAAGTTCTGGTGCTGATTTTTTTTCAAGTTTTTTCCGAAGCTCCGGATTTGGAGGCACGCCTCCGAGCTTTATTCTCCCGAGCGCGGCATCAATGTAAAAACCGGTCCCGCCAACAATGATTGGGGTTTTCCCGCGTGATAAAATATCTTCAATTGCTTTTCCGGCGCATCTTTGGAAATCTTCTGCGGTGAAAACTTTTTTGGGATCCGCAATATCCAGACAGTGATGAGGGATGCTCCGCATTTCTTTTTTTGTTATCTTGCCGGAGCCGATATCAAGCCCTTGATAAACCTGTCTCGAATCAGCTGAAATAATCTCGCCATTTATCTTCTTTGCAATGCGCACCGCATAATCGGATTTCCCCGAAGCGTTTGGTCCTACGATTACTAGGATTTTTGCCCTTTTTGTCATAGACTAAATTTAGCATTTTTTAGGGAAAAACAGGCCCAGGTGGGGTGTTGACACTATTTACAGGTAGCTTATAATGGCTTTATTATTGGTTAATGCCAATTTTGATAGAGCAGGGGCCCTAAATCAGCCCAAAGCAAGGCAAATTTGAAAAACAAATAAGCAAGACCACGATTGCATCTTTACGGAAGTAATCGTGGTTCTGTTTAAAGCCACAGCGCTAAATCATTTTTTTTTGCCGCTTAACCCTCTCTGCGGGGGCTCCGACACGGACTGCAAAAATGACTTAGCACTGTGGTTAAAAATCGAGCCTGAACTTTGATAACTTCCCGAAATATCTAATTTAGATAATCGGGGACTCACGATTCGTTTAGCAAGATGAATCGGAGGAATGACAATCGATGCTGATTTTTGGAAAAAGAAAAAAAGGTTTCCAGTAGGAAACCCATAAAACTATTTAGCGATTAAACTCACCGATCTTCACGGCTTTTCGGAAAGCTTGCCATGAAGCAAGGTCTACACTGATAATTTTTCGTGGTTTTTTAGAGTCTCGCAAAAAAACCTTCCCATTATCGTGCGCTACTTCTAAACACCACGCTGAAAGACCACACGCCGAAGCTCGTTTCCATTTTCTTCGCTTCATAAGTTGCTTCCTTTTATTAGATTTCTTGTTTAAGTATAGCAAATCTAATGTATATGTCAAGTTCAACTTGATTCCAAAAATCAGCATCGATTTAAAACAACAAAGTAGTCCCGATGGAAATCGGGACGAAATTCTGCTGAATTTCGCGTGAGGCGAAATCAGTAGAGCAAACACAACCAGTAGTAAATTCATCGAATCCCGATATTAAGACATATCGAGGATTCTGAATTTTGCAGTTCACGCATTCGCGTGAGCAAAATTCGAACATTTTTTCTTTTGTCCCGAGTAGTGAAAATTTTTTTACTCGCCTTTGGCGAGCGCGAAAATTTTCTTAATGAGAGTTTGATCCTGGCTCAGGATGAACGCTGGCGGCGTGGATAAGGCATGCAAGTCGAACGGAACTTATTTATTTTAAGATGAGATTATATCAAACCAAGAAATTTTTAAGTTTAGTGGCAGACGGGGTAGTAACACGTAGGAACTCACCCCAGAGACGGGCATAATTCCGCGAAAGCGGAACTAATTCCCGATAGTTCCCGAAAGGGTAAAGGCAGCAATGCGCTCTGGGAGAGGCCTGCGGGCTATCAGCTAGTTGGCGGGGTAAAGGCCCACCAAGGCTACGACGGCTAGGAGGCGTGAGAGCGCGACCTCCACCAATGGAACTGCGACACGGTCCATACACCTACGGGTGGCAGCAGCCGAGAATATTCGACAATGGGCGAAAGCCTGATCGAGCGACGCCGCGTGCA
>Ga0209542_10019861_pt1 | contig 10718 bp, 9 predicted proteins | sample RifCSPhighO2_01_FD_184028 | JGI IMG/M metagenome (GOLD analysis project Ga0209542, IMG submission 184028) | Soil microbial communities from Rifle, Colorado - Rifle CSP2_plank highO2_0.1 (SPAdes) (version 2) | ecosystem: Environmental > Terrestrial > Deep subsurface > Rock core/Sediment ...
GCGGACCGTCTCTGATGTCAGAAGTACTTTACGCAATTCCCACAACATCACTGATCCAACCAAGGACGACTTCTTTGTGGAAACCCAGAAAGATATTGCAGCCAGTTTGGGGGTCATCACCACGGTGATAACAATGTTACTGACTTCCGTGGCTGCCATCTCGCTTGTCGTCGGAGGCATAGGCATTATGAACATTATGCTTGTCTCCGTAACAGAGAGAACAAAGGAAATAGGCCTAAGGAAAGCGCTCGGCGCAACTCAAAAAGATATTTTAATGCAATTTTTATTGGAGGCGGTCTTACTAACCGGCATAGGCGGGCTGATAGGTATAGCGCTAGGCGCCGGACTCTCCTTTATAGTTTCTTTTGCCCTTACTAAGGTACTCGCGGTAGACTGGGCTTTCGCCTTTCCTGTTAACGGGGCTTTACTGGGTTTAGGCGTATCTGCCACTATCGGACTCATCTTCGGCTTATACCCCGCGCGGCTGGCAGCTAGGAAAAGCCCCATTGAGGCTTTGCGGTACGAATAAGGTTGCTTTATAATCAGTAGGAATTAATATGGGTCTGTCCTACGAAATAGAAATAAAGTCTCTACTCGGTCCTCAGGAGAAGGCAGACTCTCTCCGAAAGAGGATAACCTCTAATCCCTCCTCTTCTCTCATCGGGAACAGCAAACAACTCAATCATTATTTTGAGGGCGGTAGCCTCGAGAGACTCGCCTCAACTGTCGGCGTTAGATATTTAACTCCGGAGAAACAGGCAGAACTTAAAAAGTTATCTGCCAGCGCCAAAACCTTTTCGGTACGCACCAGAGAAAAAGGCAACAATGTCTTTTTGGTAGTCAAAGCTTCAGCTGATGACACCACGAGCGAGAACGGCATCTCACGCTTTGAAATGGAAGAAAGAGTTTCTATATCTTTGGAAGCGCTGGACCTGCTCATCCTTGGAGCTGGGTTTACTTATCAGGCCAAGTGGTCCAGGGAGAGAGAAGAGTATTCTTATGACGGCATAATTATTTGCCTGGACAAAAACGCCGGCTATGGCTGGCTCGCGGAATTTGAAAAAATGGTTGGCAGCGAAACGGAAATGGCTTCTGCCCGCGAGAAGTTAAGAGGCATTATGGAGCTTCTTGGAGCCGAGGAGCTGTCGCAGGAGAAATTACAGAGAATGTTTGATTACTATAATAAAAACTGGGCCGAATACTACGGCACCGATAAGACTTTTTCTATAGAATAATGTTTCTTTCTGACACAGATATTAAGCGTGCGGTTAAAGACGGGAGTATTGTTTTAAAACCGTTTGACCAATCCCGGCTCCAGCCTGCCAGCTACGATATTCTTCTGGGTAATAAATTTGTGGTTAACGATGGAAGCGCTACTCATTTCATTGATCCATCCAGAAAAATCTTTGCCAAAACCAGGGGGATAAGTGTCAAAGATGGCGGGGAGTTTGTTCTCCATCCCGGCGTTTCTGTCCTGGGAGTCTCCAAGGAATTTTTTGGTTCCGAGGATTATTTAATCCAGGTTGGGGGGAAATCATCGCTCGCTAGAGTTGGCCTTATTATCCACAACACGGCTGGCCTCATTAACCCTGGGCATTTTTTGAATATCACCTTTGAGCTCTGCAACTTGAACAATATCCCTATCATCCTCCGCCCCGGGATGGAGATAGCCCAACTGACTTTTTCCAAGCTTACTTCCCCTCCCTCTAAACGGTATAAAAAAGTGGGGCGTTTCGCCGAAAACAACTGGAAGCACTTTGCCGCTAAGAAGAAAACCAAATAACATAAAAATCCAGGTAGAATAATGAATAAACACCCTGAACAGCAATACTTAGAACTTCTCCGTGAAACCATAGAACATGGCGACCGCCAGGTAGATGCCGGGCACGGCAAAGCGACTTACGGAGTTTTTGGCAGACAAATTAGATTCAATCTCTCGGAAGGCTTCCCTCTTTTGACCACTAAGAAAGTTTACTGGAATGGAGTTCTTCAGGAGCTTTACTGGTTTCTTTCGGGCCAATCCAATATTAAATATTTGGTAGATAATAACGTCCATATCTGGGACGACTATCCGTACCGTGTTTATAACGAGCGTGCCGAGCGTGGAGAGTTCGCTCAATTGTCTAAAGAAGAGTTTATAAATAAGATCAAAGCCGATACGGCCTTTGCCGGAAAGTACGGAGAACTAAGGCATATCTACGGCGAGATGTGGCGTAAGTGGCCAGCCAAGGACGGCAGGGGCATAGACCAGCTCTTATGGGCTATTAATGAGCTGCGTAACGACCCGTCTTGTCACAACGCTATCGTCACTTCCTGGAACCCGGAATACCTTTACTCTATGGCTAAGCCGGAAGAGGCAAACCACTTCCCTATCTGCCACAATATGTTTCAATTCAACATTAAGAATGAGAAACTCTCCCTCCAGCTCTATCAAAGAAGCGCGGATATTTTTTTGGGTGTGCCTTTTAATATCGCTAGTTACGCTTTACTAACCCATATCGTTGCCCGCCTCTTAGGCCGGAGCCCGGGAGAATTCATCCACACTTTCGGCGATGTCCACATTTACGAAGATCACTTTGAAGCGGCTAAAGAACAATTAACCAGAAATCCTATGCCCTTTGCTAAAGTTTCCATAAGTGAGGCGGTTAAAGAGTTGGCCGATTTTAAGCCGGAGCATGTCACTTTGACCGCCTACGAAGCTCACCCGCCGATTAAAGCAGAACTGACTGTAGCGGGGCTGAGAAGTTTAGATAATAAGCCCGCCGGGACGCCCTAGTGAATCTCTTCCTTCTTATCTCTTAAGAAATTCCTCCACTGTTCAAAGAATTCTAGAAACACCTGGATAGGAGTTTCTATAAGGAAGTTGAGTAAAAACACTATGGCGTTATAGCGAACTAATTGCTTAGAAAGCCACTGGCCAACTTTAATAACGGGCAGGAAGAGAAAATCTATAATACCTCCGATAAAACCAGACCTCACCTCTCCTACGATGAGCTCCCTGCCTCTTTGCTGAATCTTGGTACCGGCAAAAGCTACTAGGGAAACAAAGAAAAGGAAAATAAGAACAGAGAACGGTCCAAAGCCGTAAGATAATAAGAGCCAGGCTACCAGTCCGTATGAAATCGCGAAACTCAGCAAATAAAACATGGCGAAAACAGATCTAGCAAGAAAACTCCTGAGCCTTGGGAAAGCAATATAGTAATCAATCCTATCTTCCCCGATCACTAAAGCCTTAACTTCTTTTTTAACATTAGCCACATTCTTGTCGGAGGTTAATTTGGTGTTCGTAACCAAGAAAAGCATTAAGATCGGGGGGATAAGAACGCTCGTCATGATAGCTGCGGTATTAATATGGCCTTGTAGATAACTGTCCAGTGGAATTTCCAAGAGCAAGGCTATAAAAACTTTACTGATAAAGATCGAGACCGTGCTGTAAATAGCGGCCCGCCTTATCTTGCCCTTTAATTTATTAAGCCTGACCTTATAAGCCTTGCTTGTTTCTACATCCAATTTATCTCCGTCTTCGGCTATTTCTTTTAGTAAGGTGGCTTTATCACTAATAATATCTCCTAGGATTAAATAAGGCGTATCATGTCTCTCTACTAAACGGTAAAATCTTTCCCCGTAAGGGAAATTAAGTGTTCTTTCTATAAGTTCTTTAACTTCCCAGATATGAGTCGTCACCTGCTGCAAAGTTGATTCCGCCGGATTATGCCAGTCTCCGTAGAGTCTGCCTAAGAGATGGTAAGCAATAACCGGATCATCCATTTTAAACAGCACCCGGTGAACCGCTACGTAAATTTGGAGATTCTTCTCGTCCTCCGTCATCAACTTCTTATCTTCGGCGCGCAGTTTTATACGTTCCAAAAGATCTTTAGTAGCGAAATCCACCAAACCTAATTCTTTCTCGTGTGGATCAAGAGTAATCTCCACTTCATAGGAAGCCATCTGTACAAACCATTTGCTAAGTTCCTCCCTCTTTTTCCTCCCGCCATTCCCGCTATTTTTTAAAATATAGGCGTACTTGTTCAAAACCTGCCTGGTCTCTTCGATCTTCTCTAAGGGAATAAAATGGTTAGGGAAATGCCCGCCCCGAACCAGCTCTCTTAAAAATTGTTCGGCTGCGTCGGCCCCATTTTCACCAGTCAGATCACTCTGTAAAAGCGACCTGCGCTTCAGAATTCTCTCTATAGCCGTCTTTCTTAAAAGATGCTCTTCCCTCCAATCTACTATCCCCCGGATAGCTTCATAAAAGGAGGCTACGCGAGCCGCCACGTCATCAACGTTAATAGTATCGTCCTCTCCGTTAACCCGTGTCTTGGCATTTGCCCGTACGGCAATTTCGGCCAATTTCTTTATAGATTCTCTTAAATTTGGCATATTAAATGCCGCTATAGCGGCATCAATATAAGCTTACTCTTTTAGCTACTTTTATCAACTTTAAGCCTATTTAAGACTACAAAGCTATAGCTATAGGGATTTTCGTCATTGGGACCGAAATCTTGCCTGACCTCCTCTATCCATTCGGCTCTATTAAACTTAGGGAAGTATATATCTCCTTCAATTTCCCTATGAATCTCGGTTAGATACATCTTTTCCGCTAACGGCAGGAATTCTTTATATATCGCCCCGCCTCCTATGACTACCGCTTCTGCGGCCTCACGAACCGCCTGTAAAGCTTCGGCGACTGTGTGAACTACTACACAGCCCGGAGCCGTAAAACCTATCCGCGAACTTAAAACAACATTAACCCTCCCTGGTAAAGGGCGCCCAATGGATTCGTAGGTGGTTCGGCCCATAATAATAGGCTTGCCCATAGTTATATCTTTAAAATGCTTTAAATCGGCTGGGAGATACCACGGCAGGGCATTCATTTTCCCTATAACCCCATTATCAGCCACAGCCGAGATTAAAGACACTATCACCAAAATTTAAACAGATTTAAGTACAGCGACTGAAGCCACAGCTTTTACAGCTAATACATCCTTCGGCCATGGTGAGCCTTTCTCCGCAGTCAGGACAGCCCACTGGGTTACCATAATCGGCCAAACTAACTTTCTTTTCGGCTGTGGGACCGGTCACGGCAACCGCGCTGGGAGCCTCTACTTTATTACCGACGTTTGCTTCAACTACAGCGTCTTCAAACAATCCAGTCTGCTGGCCGTTTCTCGCATGCTCTTCCAAAATCCTGCCGATAGCGTCTGGCAAAGAAAGTACAGTGCCCTTGGCAGTCAAAGTCGGCATTGGTCCCCTAATGCCCTTTAAGTCATCTATAATTTCTTCCACTTTTATGCCTGAGCGGAGCGAAAGTGAGATAAGTCGACATATTGCCTCGGACTGTTCCTGAAAGAAACCCCCGCTTTTACCAATAGTGGCGAAGACTTCAAAGGGTACTCCAACGTCGTCGTTGTTAACTGTCACGTAGAGATTGCCATAACCCGTCTTCACTTTATAAGTTTTACCCGACAAAGTTTCCGGCCTCTTTCTGGGTTCTAAGCGATTCATATCAACGGCCAGATCCATGGACTTCGTGCTTTCTGTCTTGTCCAATTTCTTAGGATCGCTAGTCGTGGAAATAATGTTCTCTCCGGTGCCTAAATTCAAAATCTGAACATTGCGGCTGCCATCTCTGTAAACAGTAGAACTCTTACAACCGGCCTTCCAGGCTTCAATATAAGCTTGTCTCACATCTTCGTGAGTAGCGCTGTTGGGGAAGTTAACAGTCTTGGAAATGGAGTTATCCACGTTCTTCTGGAAAGCTCCCTGCATTCTGACGTGGTCAATACCGGTCATTTCCATGGAAATCACAAAAGTATCGCGCAAATCTTTAGGCAGGTAATCCAAACGCTGGATACTGCCGGTCTTAACGAGTTCTTCTTTGATTTTAGTAATAGTCGCCTCGTTAAACTTCCTCTTCTTTAATTCTTTCTCAAAGTAAGGGTTAAGATATTGGTACTGAATGCCGTCTTTATCCTGTTTAATGTAAGCCAAGGCGAAATTAGGCTCACAACCGGAGGAAGTGTCGTACATCATAGAGATACTGCCGGTAGGAGCAACTGTGGTTAAAGCCGCATTCCTCATTTTTATCTTCTTCTTGGCAAAAACGCTTAGGTTATGGTTGGGGAATGAACCCTTTTCTTTGGCGAGTTCCTGACTCATCTCGTGGGCAGCCTTATTGAGGAAAGACATAGTCTTCTCGGCCATAGCAATGCCCTCCGCAGAGTTATATTTGATGCCCAGCTGATAAAGCATATCCGCGAAACCCATGATACCCAGCCCGATTCGCCTATTCTTTTTAGCTAAATCAGTCACCTGAGGCACCGGGAAATCAAACCTGTCTATAACATTATCTAACATTCTGACCGAGGTCTTAGTGACAAACTTCAGTCTGGCCCAGTTCATCTTGCCGTCTTTGACAAAAACAGCCAGATTGATGGAACCAAGGTTACAGTTGTCATAGGGATGTAAGAATTGCTCGCCACAGGGGTTGGAACACTCAATGCGGCCTAGCCCAGGCAAAGGATTGGTTTTATTGATGGTATCAATAAAAACTATTCCAGGCTCTCCGTTCCTCCAGGAATAATTTACGATCTCGCTCATAACATCTCCAACTGTCATATCCAATTCTTCGTAACCATAAACGCTACCGTTGGGGTGGCGTAAAATTTTTCTGGGTTTAATTTTTTCTCCTTTCCAAGTGGAAAACCAAGGAGTCTCCGGAGCCTGCGATGCTAAGCGCATAAATTCGTCTGTGACTTTGATGGAAATATTAAAATTTCTTATTTCTCCTTCCGCTTCTTTAGAGCGGATGAAATCCAAAAAGTCCGGATGGTCCACGCTCATCATCGCCATGTTGGCTCCATGCCTGCCCTGTTGTTTAATTGTGCCGAAGGCTTCGTTGTAAACTTTTAAAAATGAAACCGGGCCGGAAGAAGAGCCGCGGGATTTTTTTGTCGGTGTCATCGCCGGTCGTAACTCATCTAAAGAAAATCCCAGACCAGATCCAGCTTGCTGTAAGAGAGCGGCATCCTTCAAAGTTTGGAAAATGCTTTCCATAGAATCGTGAATAGGGAGCACGATACAGTTAGCGATTAAGGGAGTGCCTGCGCCGGCGTTAGTCAGAGTTCTCCCTGCCGGAGTAAACTCTTTAGTGGACATAATGCTAAAGAAATCTTCTTCAACTTTCTTAATAAACTTAGCGTCGTGCTTATAATCCTTCTCTACTTCCGCAATAGCGCTCGCCACACGGTGGAACATATCCGCTGGCGTCTCTTGACGGCCCATATCATCCGTAGCTAAATATCTTTTTCTCATCATTTTCAGAGAATTTTCTGAAAATGTTTTGTTTACCTGTTCGTCCCTTTTCTTGATAGCTACGTTCTTTATCATGTCCCTTTTTATTTTTATTTTTCCGACGCTGACTCTATCTTAGCACGGTGCTTGTGGATAAACTCAAGGAGCGGCAAAAGAGCCGAGAAAGACCCCCGTAAAATTTAGGTTTTTGGATTGGCCGCGAAGCAGCACAATATTTGACAACAGGTTGGCAAGCCCCCACACCCATACATTAGGTGTGGAGGTAAGGGATAAAAAGACCCCCAAACTAATAAGTTGGAGGCCTTAATAACCCCTTGCCTGCCCTGCCTACCGGCAGGCAGGCGGCAAGCAGGAAAAATCAAAATTTTATCTTTTTTTCTTTCTCAAGAATGTCGGTATGTCCCAAACGTCATCGTCTTTCTTATTTGATTCAGGTTCAATCTTTTTCGGGGGTTCTAAGTTATCAACTTCCTTATTAAAATCTAACTTAGGCCCTTCTCTTCTCATTTCAGACACCTCCCGCGTATCTTTAGAGGTAAATAAACTTAAATTACTCTCTCTCTTAACAGATAAGCCATTAAAACCTGTGGCTACCAACGTAACTTTAATCTGTCCGGCTTTTAACTTCCTGTCGCTGTAAGCTCCAAAAATAATTTTCGCTCCTGGATCAACATTCTCCGTAATTATTTTTGCGATTTCGCTGACTTCTACCATTTTTAAATCTCTGCCGCCTGCAATACAAAATAAAACTCCTTTAGCCCCGTCGATAGAAGTTTCCAGCAGTGGAGAATTCACTGCTTGTGTCGCCGCTTTGATCGACCGTTCTTTACCCTCGGAAATACCTACGCCAACTACTGCCGTTCCTGAATCCCCCATAATCGCTTTCACATCGGCAAAGTCCACGTTCACGAGTCCGGCTGAAGTAATAACCTCAGTAACGCCGGAGACCGCGCTTTTTAATATATCATCTATTTTTTCAAAAGCTTTTAAGATAGGAGTCTCGTTGTCTATAATACTAAAAACCCTGTCGTTAGGAATCACAATCATTGTATCCACTTTATCTTTTAGTCTTACAATTCCTTCTTCGGCAATTCTGACTCTCTGTGATCCTTCAAAAGCAAAAGGCTTGGTGATAATGGCGACTACTAGCGCTCCGGTCTCGCGGGCAATATCAGCCACCACCGGCGTCGCTCCTGTCCCCGTACCTCCGCCGAATCCAGCGGCTAAAAAAATCATATCCGCTCCCTGCAGCGCCTCAGCAATATCAGCTTGGCTTTCTTCGGCTGCCTGGCGGCCCAAATCCGGATTCATACCGGCACCCATACCTTTAGTAATAACTCTGCCTATATGTATCTTTTGCTTGGCCTCGGAATACTCTAAGTCCTGGGCATCCGTGTTAACCGCGATGAATTCCACGCCACGCATAGAGTCCCTCCCCATACGGGTGATAACATTGCCCCCCGCTCCGCCAATACCCACTACTTTTATTTTGACGAAAGGTTTAGCGGGATTATGGACCGCTGTTTTTCTTTTTTTAGGACTTTTCCTATTCTTTTTAGCCATATTTAAGGTAGGAGGTTTTTCATAAATTGAACTATATTAGTCCAGAAACCGGGCAAACGTATGGCGCCAGGCTCAAATTCCCTGCCCCAAAGAAGGAGGCCTAGGACAGTAACATATTCAGGAGACTCAAGGAACGAAGCAGCGTCCTTAGAGTGCACGGGAAAATACTCGGGGTGAGGCAAGCCTATCTGGGTGGCCAGTTTAAGCTCATCCCTAAAAAGTTCTACTACACCCGGCAGCTTAGAACCGCCACCGGAGAGCACCACCCCTCCAGGTAATCGCCCTGCTTTACCTATTAATCTTAACTCATTATTAATGAGTTCGCAAATCTCAGTGAGACGCGACTCTATAATTTCTGCTATATACCTTCTTGAGGGCGTACCCTTAAAACCTGCATCAATTTTTTTCAAATCTATAGTTTCTCTGGCGGGAACTTCTTTAGCCACGGCGTAACCGTAAGAAATTTTTAATTTCTCCGCTGCTTCCACGGGAATTTTTAAAGCTACTGCCAAATCCTTAGTCACGTGCCCGGCTCCAATCGGTAACATAGCGGTATGTAATAATTTATTTTCTTCGTAGACGGCAATGCTGGTCGTACTGTAACCTATATCAATCATAACCACCCCTAATTCTTTTTGGTTCTTGGAGAGCGCCGCTTGCGCGGATGCCAGTGGATTAAAAATAAGTCCTGAAACACTCCCGCCAGCCAACTCCACGCATTTCAAAAGATTTTTAATCGCCGGGTCGAAGGCATCAATAATAATACTCACTACTTCCAGCCTGGCTCCCACCATACCTAAGGGATCTTTAATGTCAGCTACGCCATCCACAATAAATTCTCTGGTAATCGTGTGGAGAATAGTTCTGTTGGATGGCAAGTGAACCGCTTCCGAAGCTTGTACGGCTCGCGCCGTGTCATCGCGGTGGATTTCGGAGCTAGCCCGTGAAACAGCAATAATGCCCCGGGAAATCTGGGAATGAATATCGGAACTGCCAACATTCAAATAAATATTATGTATGGCGCCCTTGGAAAAATTCTTTACTTCCTGCAAGACAGCGTTGATGGAGGAGGCGGCTTCGTCCATATCAACTACCACTCCTTTCCTCAAACCATGAGAAGGTCTCTCTATACTATAAATGAGGGAAATTTTATTACCCTGTTCTTCTTCGGCTACTACAGCCCTAATTGAACTCGAGCCGACATCTAAGCCTAGAATCTTATTTTTAGCCATTTTAAAATCTTTTTTTCCATACGTTCCATCTTTATCCTATCATCATAACGCTCATGGTCTAAACCTAACAAGTGGAGGAGCCCGTGTACCAAGAGGCGATCTATGTCTTCACCCCGCTTTTTGATGAATTTGGGGTCTAGGTAAACCTCGCCTAGTAGCCTAGGTAATCCCTTGCTAACCTGAGGGAACCAAGAGGGATACGAAAAAGACAAGACATTAGTAGTCTTGTCTTGGCCTCGGTACAGAAGATTAAGCTTCTTCATTTGGAGGGATGTCACCACATTAATCTCGGCGTAAGAATTCTTTTTGCGGAGATAACCCAGTACTTCATAAGCCAGAAGTTTAAGCCTCTTTTGTTCTTCAGCCTTTTTCACTTAGGCCTCTAAATGCTTTTTAATAATCTCACTAACAAGCTTGCCGTCGGCTCTGCCGCCGATCACCTCCTTCACTGCCTTCATAATCTTACCAAACTCCTTTTCTCCTCCGGCCATAGCCTCCGCGACAATATGCTCTACTTCTTCTTTGGTCAGTTCCGCTGGCAGATATGACTGAATAACTTTAAGTTCCAGTTCTTCTTTTTCTTTGAGGTCACCTCTACCCGCGCTGCCG
>Ga0209542_10019864_pt1 | contig 10717 bp, 10 predicted proteins | sample RifCSPhighO2_01_FD_184028 | JGI IMG/M metagenome (GOLD analysis project Ga0209542, IMG submission 184028) | Soil microbial communities from Rifle, Colorado - Rifle CSP2_plank highO2_0.1 (SPAdes) (version 2) | ecosystem: Environmental > Terrestrial > Deep subsurface > Rock core/Sediment ...
TCCTGTTTTGAGCAGGACGGCTAGCCTGACCCGATCGTCTCGGGTAAAATGTTTGTATGGCATCTGTCCGCTTTGGTTATGCTGGTAATGGGTAATTACTCAGCTATTGTACCTTGCGGACATTTGTCGTTTAAGCCTTGTAATGCAAGGCTTTTTTCAATTTCCATTGCACTTGGAGCTAGAATTCGGGTTTCTATCCTTGACAAAGCCGATATATTGGAAAAAGTGCAAGAGGGCTTGGAGGTTCGCTACTCTGTGCCAAGCATACTATCTAGGACAGTTTCCGTGGTGTTTGGTCAAGTGTGAGAAAAAGATAAACAGCTCTTTACCTATGCTAATACTAAGTCGAACTATTTGTTAATTTAACTAAATTAACAAATAGTTCGCAGGGGAATAATGGTGTTTGTAACTCAATTTTGTTTTTAAGTTATATCTGTTATTCTAAAACCATGATCGAATCGGACCTGGACAAAAGACTCACCGCCCTCGAGGAGTTGACAAAAGATAACAACAACATCTTGCATGGTATTCGACGTTCGGCTCGCATTGGTCGTGCCCTCTTCCTGCTCAAATGGCTTATTATTATTGCTATTAGTATGGTCGGGTATTACTACATTCAACCATATATCGATTCGCTCTTAAAAACCTACCAGACGGTTTCACGGGGTATTAACGATCTCAAACAAGCCAGTTCCAAAATCCCCGGATTTGGCCAATAGAAATCATTTTCCGGGTGTGCTATTCTTCTCGTTATGTTTTTAGGAAAACATGCCGCGGTAGCTCAGTGGCAGAGCGCTACCCTGAAGAGGTAGGCGTCGGGTGTTCGATTCACCCCCGCGGCACATGAACGTAACGAATATGCGAGGAGCGAGCCAACTGCTTGACTCGCATGGTTAATCAAATGCCGTAGCGATTTTTCAACAGTAGTCGAAAACGCGGGGAGAATTATTGGTCACAGATAATTCACTCGCCGTCGTACCACACAGGCACTTCTTGTTTTCTAATTCGCCCTGCTTATAAGAAAACAAAATCGCTCGTGAATTTCTCTGACTACCCACTCGTCCGTTTTTTCCGCTGAAAAAACATGACCCCGGCCGGCATAAGTATCGCAAAATAGTACGCAGATACTATTTTGATATCTATTGCCCACCCCGGACTTTTAGTTTCTGGGTTTTGCCCTTGTCGATTTTTGGCAGGCGGATGGTCAAGAGGCCGTGCTTTTCGCTCGCCTCGGATTCTTCCGGCTCCACTTCGGCTGGTAAAAGAATAGTGCGGGAGAATGTGCCCCAGTACAGTTCGCGGAAAAAGAAATCAGATTCCTTCACGTTGCGAACATCTACGCGTCGGCCACGGATGGTGACCATTTCGCGGGTGATGGAAATATCCAAATCTTCCGGTTTTACCCCAGCCACCATAGCTTGAACGACAATCGAATCTACTAACTGATAAACATCCACAGTTAATTGGGCGTCACCTTCCACGGCCGTACCTTGGTCGGCTATCGGAGTCGTCTGCTCTCCAGAAAGACCAACATCTCCCTCGTCTTCGATGTTTATACTTCCGGTAAGTCTCTCAAAAAATGTGGGTTTACGTTGCATGGTTGTAATAAATTAAATTTTAGAGTTTAGACACACAAACAATTTTTTTAACTTTTTCAAAAAAGAGAAATAGACCAATAATGCCGAGCCATAACACGAAAAAAATAATAAAAGTGTGTTTGGTACTCCCCACCAGTATAAAGTAGTTGAATAGAGTATGCAATACAATGGCTACGAATAACCCCAATTGAGTATACAAGCGTTTCCACCAGACTGTTTTGCAATAGCCAAGGGCAATAATACCGCCGAAGGTAGCCGAGGCAAGGATATGCAAGAGTGTAGCGCCAAGGAAGCGCATAGTAGTTGTAGAAAAGCCGGCGAGTAAACCATTCGTGGAAATACCCTTAGTAATAAAAAGGATGTTTTCAAAACAGGCAAAGCCGAGCGCCACCGCGATGAGGTAAATCATAGAGTCTATGGGTTCGTCGAAATGGTCATTGTGAAAGTCCACGATCCAAGCAACGATGTATTTAAACAGCTCTTCAATTACAGCCCAAATGAGAATGGTGGTAAAACCGATACCTACTCCTGCGATTAGTGCGTCCGGAGCGGTGGGGATAATGTCTCGCACGAAACCCTCAACGTAAATAGCAGGTATGACCGCAAGTGCACCAGCGAAAAATGATAGCACGATTAATCCACGTGGCTCGGGCTTTTTTAGGTCCTCACGTAGCCAAAACCAAAGCCAAAAAACAGTTGGCAAAATACCGCCGGCGAGGATATATAGGAGAATCAGGGGCGTGAGGTGCATTAGATATCCTTAATCTTTTATCCTTAATCCTTAACAAAAAACAGCACACATTTACACAAACTTCTTTAGTCAAAGATTAAAGATCAAGGAATTAGGGGATTACCACGGCCTGCTGGCCATGGTGCTATTATAAGCATTTTTTCGGGTTTATACTCGGGATTATACACAATGCTCCAAATTTCCTCGGTAACGAAAGGCATAAAAGGGTGAAGGAGCTTGAGCGATTGTCGCAAAATATGGTCAAGAAGCCATACTCGTGAATTAAGGGCCTGGTCTTTAGAATCTCCCAAGGCCAGGCTTTGGCTCAAAATTGGCTTTGATTCTTCTATAACTTTATCGGCAAAAGTGTGCCAGATGTAGTGATAAAGTTTTTCAGCTACCAAGTAGAACTTGTACTCATCCATCTCTTTCGTAATTTCATAAACAAGTGCATCAAATTCCTCGAGGTATTTCTTGTCAGTATTGGTCAAGACTTTTTCCGCGTTTGTCCGCGTCATTTCTGCGTAGTTCCGCGTATTTTCGAAAGAAAATCTAGTGATGTTCCAGAGTTTATTTGCGAAGTTTTTGTGTGCGCGGATTTTATCTTCAGACAAAGCAAGCGACGTACCCGGAGTGTTGCCGATTACCAAACCGAAACGAAAAGCATCTGTGCCGTACTTGGCGGTGAGGTCTAGGGGGTTTATGACATTGCCTTTTGACTTGCTCATTTTCTGCCCTTTGGCGTCTAATACCATGCCGTGAATGTAAACAGTTTTGAATGGAATTTTGCCAGTCACATACAAACTTAACATAACCATTCGCGCGAGCCAGAAGAAAATCAAGTCGCCGGCAGTTTCAAGAATGTCAGTAGGGAAGTAAGTTTTGAAATCTTCTGAGTCAGGATAACCCAAAGAAGCAAATGGCCACTGGCCAGATGAGAACCAAGTATCAAAAGTGTCTGTGTCGGCTGTAATTTCACCGCCACACTTTTTACAATTTGTTAATTTGTTATCAATATCGATAAAACCTTCACCACAGGCGTTACAAAGTTTAGCTGGAATTGGTATGCCCCAAACGATTTGGCGAGAAATGTTCCAGTCTGTAATGTTTTCAAGCCAGTGAGTCGTAATTTTCTCGTAATGAGCGGGAATGTATTTAATTTTACCCGTGCGGATTACTTCAAGCGCTTTTTCAGCGAGTGGTTTCATTTTTATAAACCACTGGGGAAGTATTTGCGGTTCAATTAAAGTTCCACATTTGTAACAAGTGTGAACGGCGTGCTTGTAATTATCATCAATTTTTTCAACAAGCCCTTTACCCTTGAGTTTCTCAATAATTTTTTCTCTCGCTTCCGAGATTTTCATTCCCGCAAACTCTCCAGCAATAGGCAAGAGCTTGCCCCGTAAGTCTATCACTTGCTCCATATCCAAGTTATGGCGCTTCGCAATTTCAAAGTCGGCGCCATCGTGCCACGGCGTAATGGTCATAACGCCGGTGCCAAACTCCATGTCAACCTCTTTATCTTTTATAATAGTGGCGGTAATTTGTCCGTTAATCCATTCAAGCTCTAATTTTTGACCGTCTTTATAATCAGCATACCGAGTGTCGTTCGGATGCATAACCACATACTTGTCGCCGAATTTTGTTTCGGGACGCGAAGTTCCAATGACAAATGGCCCATATTTAAGATAGTAAAATTTGTCCGTGCGTTCTTCGTCTGTGATTTCCAAATCCGAAAATGATGTTTGATGTTTTGTGCACCAGCTTACAATGCGTTTACCACGATAAAGCAAACCATCATCTGAAAGTTTTTTGAAAGTTTGGTAGACCGTTTGAACTATGTCGGGGTCAAGAGTGAATTTTTCTCGAGACCAATCACACGATGCCCCCATGCTTCGGACTTGCGATTTAATCTTCGCGGAGTTCGCAAGAGTGAAATCCAGAATTTCCTTATAAAGTTGTTTCGGCTCCATTTCAAAGCGCGACCGCCCCTCTTTTTCCAGTTTTTTTTCATATACTACTTGCGTCTCAAAACCGGCGTGGTCAAGCCCCGGGAGCCACAGCGTCTTGTAGCCACGCATACGCTTATAGCGCGTCATAATATCCTCAATTGTCATTACAAGCCCATGTCCAGCATGTAAGTCGCCATTGGCGTTCGTCGGTGGCATTATTATGGAAAAATTTCCGCGTTTATCCGCGCTAATTCCCTGCCTGCCGGCAGGCAGGCGCGTTATTTCCGCGACGGTCTCTGGCTTGAAGAGATCGTACTGTTCCCAGAGTTTATAAATCCTCTCCTCCGTCTCTTTGGGGTTGTATGGTTTTAGGAGTTTTTCGTTCATAATCAAAATATTAACATTTCTAGCCCGAATTTTGAAGTATAAAAAAACCCCCCGATTCATGTCGAAGGGGTCGGGCTAGCGCAAATTGCTAGCTAAACAGTTGGCGAGACATGCTTGAGGGATCCGCAAACGAAGGATCCCTTGTTGCCACGGATGGCGAATATGCAACTTGCCCAGCCATCTCCGCAAGGAATATGTGGGCTCTGTGTGGGTAGCCATCCCCGATGTTCTTTCACCGGTTTCCACACCATTTACTCCGGTTCTCCGGTTGCATAGTCTCCACCACTACCATGTATCGGCGGGGTGCGTGGTGGGGAGATTGGCAGAGGTACATGCGCGGAATCGGGTTCTTTTCCCACGCCATGTATTCGGCTGCTGTCAGTGGCAGTCTCGGCGGATATGTGCGCAGAAGCCGAGACAGGTGCCACCTGACCTTGTTAGAAAACCAAATAGCCTTCAAGCGAAGAACTTCCAGGCGTGTTAGTTGAAAGATGTCTAGCGACAAAGACGCAGTTACCGTCTGAGACATGTGATTCTCCTTCTGCGGGCTATTCTACACTAATGCCGTAACACATTGCAATGCCATGTAACCTGGAGGTTAAACCTCCAGGTTACATGCACGGTGTCTTTTTGTGCGCTACTATTATATTGATGAAAGTTAAAAACAGAGAGCGAACAGTGTTGGTGGCGGTGTTGAAGAGTAAAAAGGATCAACGTTTTTTGCTTACCGGGCATTGGTACCGCATTCCACTCGATTTTTTACCGAAGCGTCGTTTTATCCACCTGGCCTTTTATCAGCCGGCCATTTTCGGCAGGCATGGCAAACGTATAGAATATTATGCCTGCGTGACCGCGAGGAAAGTTATGAAGCGCATAGACTTGCTTCCTCGTGAACCAGATCATTCTAGAGCGGGGGAGGGGTATATGAGATTTGAAGTGAGTAGAATTACAAAGCTGGAAAGTCCCATTAAAAACATAATTCCGCGCCGAGTTTCTTTCGGGTTCACCAGCATCAAGGCCCTGCACGCCTCGAAAGATATTTTGGAATTGTATAGCGTACCAAAGACGGAACAAATTATTGCCGGTCATCTCGCGCGTCTCGGTATAAAGACCACCCCAGAATATACTGTCTCTGCTGGTGGTAGACATTACCGCATAGATTTAGTGGTGAAGTGCGAGAAGGGTTCGATTGCCATAGAGTGCGACAACTACAAAGCACACAGTTCTAGTGTCCAGAAAAAGAAAGATAAATTGAAAGACATATTTCTCAAAAAACTTGGCTGGCGCGTCTTGCGCTTTAGAGAAAAAGAAATTCTGGAAGAAACGAGCAGATGTATTGCCCGTGTCACCAATGCAATAAAATCTCTTGGCGGCCAGAAATAAAACCACACTAACAACATACTTACAAACTCCAGTTTGTAAGTATGTTGTTAGTGTATGGCGATGGCACCGTTTGCTTTTATATTCTCTAATTCCTGCCTGCCGGCAGGCAGGCGCGTTATTTCCGCGACGGTCTCTGGCTTAAAGAGACCGTACTGTTCCCAGAGTTTATAAATCCTCTCCTCCGTTTCTTTGGGGTTGTATGGTTTTAGCAGTTTTTCAGGTATTTGCATTGGGAAATAATAGCATTTTTAGCCCGAATTTTGAAGACGTTAACGTTTCCCTTGCATATTTACAGGGGGGGGTAAAATTACAATATCAATTTAATAATTAATATCATAATAATGTCAGAGAAAATTGTCCTGGGTGAAGAAGAAAAGAGAAAACGAGCGGAACAAGAAAAACAAGATACACTTAAGGAAGCAGAGATGTTAAAGGGTGGGGGTAAGTATGAAGTCGATGAAAAAGGTGATGTAATAGCATTTGTTTTTTCTCCAGAACAACGACCAGTGTTGTATAACGAAGAAAACATTGAAAGGATTTTAGAAGAAAGTCCATCGGGAATATTTATACCGGTTATTAGAGAAAACAATGGACGCGAAACCGCAGTTGACAAATTAAGAGTAAATTACCATATTGCCAATGGTGCAATCCATTTGTTTGAAATAGGTGGAAATAATCGTAGAACTGTGCAAATCTCAGATATTAAGGAAATTGTGAATATCTTTAATGCGATTTAATGAGTCGGGTTTAATGTAATCGCAAGGTTCCGGTTGCTTTCAGATTTTGAAATTCTTGAGTATTAGACTTGAGAATATTTTCTTTATTTTTTGACCTTAAATATCCAGCAAGAGCTATCATGGTTGCGTTGTCGCCCGTGAGCCACGGCTCGGGGAGGTGAAGCGTAACTCCCAACTTGGAAGTTAAACTTCCAAGTGACGCGCGGATACGTTTGTTGGCGATAACACCGCCACCGACGAGGAGAGTTTGGGCCCGCCCGAACGTACCCGTTCGGTACGGGCGGACTCCCGTTTGCTCAATGGCTTTTTGAGTTTTAGAAATAATCACATCAGTGACAGCTTGTTCAAATTCATACGCAATTTCGATTTTTTGTTCTTCCGAAAGTGGCTTTGGCAATTTGTCTATTAGGTATCGAACGGCAGTCTTAAGGCCGGAAAAACTAAAATCTAAATCAGGCGAATCTATCATCGGTCGAGGCAACGTAAATGCAGATTTGCGCTGGAACGACGCAGATTGACGCAGATTCCATTCGCGGTCATCCGCTTTTAATCCGCGTAGTTCCGCGATTTCCGCCAATGCGGAGATCTGTGGTCCGCCCGGATAGGGAAGCCCGAGTAATCGTGCCACTTTATCAAATGCTTCACCAACGGCGTCATCGCGAGTTTGACCAAGCAATTTATATGACAACCAATTTTTCATTAAAACAAGTTCTGTGTGCCCACCAGATATCAATAGTACCACTGCCGGAAATCTTATATCCTGAATCGTAAATCTTGAATCCATCTCTATTCTAATCTTTTGCAAAAGACTAGAATAGAGATGCCCTTCCATATGATTGATTGGAATGAGAGGTTTTTGCCACACCGTTGCCAGAGCTTTTGCAAAGTTGAGTCCCACCCACAATGCCGGCTCAAGTCCCGGGCCTGTTGTTACCGCAATCACGTCAATTTCCGGTGTTTCAATAGTCGGAAGAAAATCCTTGCACGCAACCAAAAGCTCCGGTTCTCTATTGAGTACTTCTTCTAAACCAGCCGGTTTTCTATTCTGGTGTTCTTGAGAATTCAAGAATAGATTTGCTTCGGTGAGCGCTTGGCGGAGGAGGGGGACGAGGGCAAGTTGATGTTCGCGCTTAGCGATGTTAGGCACTATACCACCCCATTTTCGGTGTATCTCGATTTGCGATGAGACGAGGTGTGACAAAACTCTACTCGAGGCCTGCCTGTTCGCTAGACGGGTTAAATCTCGGTCTCGGTTAAATGATAAGACATCCGATGTCCTATCATTTTGGTCGGCGAATTCAACGATAGAAATCGCCGTATCGTCGCACGAGGTTTCAATAGCCAAGATTCTTATCATGAAACACTATATTACCACTTCAATTTGTATTGCCAATGAGCCTCGCCCCGTTAGAAGTAGGTCACTTGTTGGCCGTGAGTTCTAATGGGGTCGCACGAGGTTTCAATGGCCAAGATTTTCATAAAATTTAGGGTGCTCGCCCCGTAGCAAAGCAAAGCTTTTGATATAGGGTTTCTATTACTATGATTTTCATGGTTGCTAAAATTGCTATCCACCATACAGGAGTTTTCCTGCCCTAGCAATAGTGCTATTGTGTGGGTATTACTAGCTATTTTTATACATAATGGCGACACAAAAGCAGAAACGAACGGCACGGAAAAATATTAAAAAAGCCCAAGCACGTTGGCGTGGTATGTCACACCGCGAGCATGCCCTTGCCCAACCACAAGGCCGCAATCGTAAAAAGCCGGGCACTGGCGGAGGTGGTAAATTTTATCGCATAGTCATTCGACCGAAAAGAGAGTTCAAAACATTTCGAATCCAGGATGTGGGCGCGAAAGGTCACCTTGAACGATTGGCCGGTAGGCGTAGTAGTGGTAGCTGGGACACAGAATCTTGGCTCGTTTCTAAAAAAGATGCATACCGCAAAGGTAATAGTTTGAGCTTCTCGAATGCGAAAGTCGCTACTGCCATCCGCAAAGGCACAAACGGGCCGATTCGGCATGTCAAGGGTGATATTTTCAAAGCTAGACCGCGCCGTAATGTTCCCGAGCGGGAAAAGCCAACGCTCGCCATGCGTCGAGCAGAGATGCGCAACATCAAGAAAGCCCAAGCCGCTCGCCGCAAACGAAACTAACCCATCCTCGCGTTATGAGGGGATTCCGGCCCTAGTGCGAACTTTTTTCGAGAGCTAATCGGATAACGGTATCGTCTTTGACCTGTTCAAATTCCCGATAGTGCGCCCCGACTGCTCCCATAAAATCTTCCGGTGATTCAAGCACGACGACCTCATCGACCTCTCGTCTAAATTCGCGCACTATATCCGACGGCGCAACCGGAATAGCAATAATAATACGTTCGGGTTTTTGCCCCCTCGTTGCTTTAATTGCAAGTCGCATGGTAAGACCGGTTGCTATACCGTCATCGATAATAATCGCAACCTTGTCCGTAATCGGAAACGGTTTCTTCCCGCCTCGATACACACTAATACGCCGCTTTGCTTCCTTTCTTTGCCGCTCGATTTCTTTCTTGAGCCAATCTTGGTCAACTAATCTTGTTTCCGCCTCATTGCATAAAAAAGTTCCTTTCTCATCCGTAGCGCAGATTGCATATTCTGGATTTTGTGGATGTCCGATCTTGCGGGCGACAACGATATCGAGTGGCAGACCGAGCAAGCGAGCGATTTCATAACCGACCACGACTCCACCTCGTGGCAACGCGAGCACTATTGCGTTTGAATTTTTGTACCGCCATAATCTTTCCGCAAGTTTTTTCCCCGCGTCGCTCCTGTTCTTGAACATAGGATTGTTTCCTGTTTTCTTCTTTTGATTCTTAATCCTTACTTATCTTTGCCCCCATATCGTTTTTTGTGACCCTACCGGGAGTCTTTCATTACATGAACAGTATACCTTTGTGATTTTCTCAAAGCAAAGCTTCTCGAAAATTACACAAAGCTTTTCGACTCCCGGACGTAGACCAAGCAGTTGGTCTACTTAGTCTCATCGCTACGCGATTGGTGACCCTACCGGGAGTCGAACCCGGCTTCCGAGCTTGAAAAGCTCGTGTCCTAACCGATAGACGATAGGGCCTCTTCTTCGCTCTGAAATACCCCAGAGCTACGCAGAGCAGGTAGTGATTATTCTAACCAATACTTGTCCTGCGAAGCTCAAACGTAGTTTAGCGTAGTAGGAGACGATAGGGCCCTGCATCAGCTATGCTGATGAAATTTCTAAATCCTAATTTCTAAATAAACACCAAAATCTTAAACTAGACAATAGAAAAAAGAATCCCGTAGATTCTAGCAGTTTTGGCCGGATTTTGCTAGGATTTTGTTGTCTGGAGGGGTCGCATAATGGTATTGCACTGGTTTCGAAAACCAGCGCCCGCAAGGGCGTGCGAGTTCAAGTCTCGCCCCCTCCGCCAAATTGATTTTATGACAATAAAACGCTAGACTAACAAGTAACGCGCGCTTAGCTCAGGGGTAGAGCATCGTCTTGACGTGACGAGGGCCGGGGGTTCAAATCCCTCAGCGCGCACAAGCGAATGAATTCATTCATTCGCTTGGGGATTTGAACGGGCGCAGGTATATCGAATTGAGCACAATTCGATACCGAGCCGGGGTCGAGGAAATTTTTATGCGACGGCATAAAAATTATCCGTGACTCAAATCCCTCAGCGCGCACAAGCGAATGAATTCATTCATTGCGCGCTATTTGAAAATGCGCGAACCCATTTTGAGCGAAACTGACGCTCCGCCCCGCCGCCGCTCGCTACCACTCGCAACCCAGCAAAAAAGTTTTCTTCGCTTTTCCTGATTTGCGCGCGCCGGATTTTTTCTTCCCCGCCTGCGCCGAGGCTTCGGCGGGCAGGTAAAAGGAAAAGAAAACTTTTTTGCTGGGTTCTGCTCTGAACGA
>Ga0209542_10019865_pt1 | contig 10717 bp, 10 predicted proteins | sample RifCSPhighO2_01_FD_184028 | JGI IMG/M metagenome (GOLD analysis project Ga0209542, IMG submission 184028) | Soil microbial communities from Rifle, Colorado - Rifle CSP2_plank highO2_0.1 (SPAdes) (version 2) | ecosystem: Environmental > Terrestrial > Deep subsurface > Rock core/Sediment ...
AGTCATTCTTCCTGAAGTTTTTCTTAAAGCTTTGACAATAGCAAGAAATCTTGGATTTAAAGTGGAGAATATAACAGCCGCTAACTTTGACATGAGCAACCATTACAGGCCAAGGGAGAATGTAGTTACAAGACCAACATCAATGGGAGGAAACGGATTTATAATAATCGAGAGGCATGAGAAGACAGTCCCTTCATTGCACAGGAAGATTATAGACGGGATAAGGTGAGCTTATGAAGCAAAAATTGCTGAAAATTTTGGAAAATTTCAAAAACAAAAAAATACTTGTTATAGGCGACATAATGCTCGACAAATACATCTGGGGTGAAGTTTCAAGAATTTCCCCTGAAGCTCCTGTCCAGGTAGTCAATGTCCTTAAAGAGACTTTTGAGGCAGGGGGCGCTGCAAATGTCGCAAACAATATCGCTTCCTTGGATGGGAATTCATTCATGGTGGGAATAACCGGCAATGACTATTCCAGAAAAATATTGATAGATGAGCTTAACAGCAAAAGCATCAACACAGAAGGCATCTTCATAGACAAGGACAAGCCAACCACTCAAAAAGTGAGGATTTTAGGAAAAGGCCAGCAGTTGCTTCGAGTTGATTACGAAAACAAGGAGCACATCCATCATGATATTGAAAATTTGATAATAAAATTTGTTGAGAGCAGAATAAAAGAAAGTGATGTGGTTGTCATATCGGATTATGCAAAAGGGGTCATAACTCCTGAAGTTAGCAGGAAAATCATAAGCTTGGCAAAGCTCCATAAAAAGCAAATAATTGTTGACCCGAAGCCGAAGCACAAGGATTTCTACAAAGAAGTTGACTTGATCACTCCAAACAACAACGAAGCAAGCGAGATGTCGGGGATTGAAGACGGAAGCGATGAAAGCGTTTTGGAGATAGGCAGCCAATTGCTGAAAAGCCTTGACTCAAATATTCTGCTGACAAGGGGCGAAAAGGGCATGTCATTGTTCGAGAAAGGCGGAAGCATTACCAATATTCCCGCAAAAGCAAAGGAAGTCTACAGCTTGATTGGCGCAGGCGACACAGTTGTTGCCACTGCTGCGCTTGCAATGGCCTCTGGAGCTGACTTGAAAGAAGCTGCTTTCCTTGCCAATATAGCAGCAGGCATAAAAGTTGGAAAGATAGGAACTGCTTCTGTGACAACAGAAGAGATAAAGGCAGAGCTTGAGAATTTATAGCCAAGATGAAAAATAAAGCCATTTTGATTGACAGAGACGGTGTAATAGTGGAGGACATCGGCTATCATCACAAATTGGAAGATTTAAGAATTGTCCCAAATGCAATTGAAGGATTAAAGTTATTATCAGAAGATTTCAAGTTGATTATTATTACAAATCAATCAGGCATTGGGCGCGGTTATTATACATTTCAGGATTATCAGAAATTTAATGAATATATGCTGAAAGAATTGGATAAGCACAAAATAAAGATAGAAAAAACTTATGTCTGCCCCCACAAGCCAGATGACAATTGCGAATGCAGGAAGCCAAAGACAAAGTTAATTAAGGATGCAGCAAAAGAGTTTGATATTGATTTAACCAAATCGTTTATGATAGGCGATAAGAAAATAGACGTTGAGATGGGCCACAATGCAGGCTGCAAGTCAATTTTAGTGCTTACTGGCAACGGAATGAAGGAAAAAGAAAATGCAAAAGCTGATTATGTTGCAGAAGATTTATTGGATGCGGCGAAGTGGATAAAAGAAAATGAATAAGAAAATTTTAGAGGCAGTAAGTGGATATATTATGTTATTGATTATTGCATATTTCATCAACAGAATTTTCGGATTTAAAGATTATTTTAGTTCTTTTATTTTTATAACATTCTTATGGGGAATTCATGTTTATCTAAGTTTTACTTACAAAAAAGGCCAGATTATATGGGATCCAAAAAAAAGTAAGAAAAAATTTAAATGGAAAATTTTTTTAATTATTGTAATTGGCTATCTTTTACCGCTTATTACATGGGTAATCATATCTTCAATAGCAGTTTGGGATAGTCACTTATTTAGAATAATATTTTATGCAGGATTTTTTCTGTATGTTATATATTTCACTAAATTTATCTTTAACAAAGCAATGAAACAAAAATGATTAACTCCAAAATCAAAACCATAAACAAACTCATCAAGATAGTCGAAACTCTAAAATCCCAAAACAAAAAAATAATAACGACAAACGGCGTATTTGATATTCTGCATTATGGCCATGTTAAGTATCTGGAAGATGCAAAGAGATTAGGAAATATTCTTATTGTTGGCATCAACACAGACAAATCTGTAAAGAAAAACAAAGGCGACAAAAGGCCGATAAATGACGAAAAGTCAAGAGCAGCTGTTTTAGCGGCATTGGAAAGCGTGGATTATATTTTCTTGTTCAACGAAAAAGATCCAAGGGATTGGTTAAGCAAAATAAAGCCCAATATCCATGTAAAGGCAGGAGACTACAAATTAAGCCAAATCATAGAAAAAGAGGTTGTTGAAAAAAACGGAGGAAAAGTTATAATAACAAGTTCTGAAAAGGATTATTCAACAACTAAAATAATCAATAAAATTCTGGATATTTATAAAAAAGCATAATTTTTTAAAACAGGATTAAATCTTGTAACCTATGAAGCTATCAATAATAATGCCGGCCTATAATGAAAAAAGCACCATTTTGAAGATTATAGATAAGGTAAAGAGGGCAAAAACTTTAGGGCTTGCAAAGGAGATTATAATAGTTGATGACTTCTCCACAGACGGTACAAGGGACATTCTAAGAAAAGTCAAGGATAAAAAAATAAAAATCCTTTATCATGATATAAACAAAGGAAAAGGCTCTGCCATAAGAACTGGTTTAAAGCAGGCCACTGGTGATATTCTGTTAATACAGGATGCAGATTTGGAATACGACCCGAATGACTATGAAAAATTACTGAAGCCCATAGTAAAAGGCAATGCCAAAGTTGTCTACGGCTCTAGATTCGAGGTTATCACGAAAAACCTGAGTAAGATGTACAAGCTGCATTACTTTGGTAATTTGTTCATTACAGTCTTGACTAACATACTCTACGGCGTGAAAATAACAGACATGGAAACCTGCTACAAGGTTTTCAAAAAAGAGGTTATAAAGGATATAAAATTAAAAGCCACGAGATTTGATTTTGAGCCGGAGATAACAGCAAAGATAATCAAAAAAGGCTATAAAATTCATGAGGTGCCAATAGATTTCCATGGGAGGAAATTTTCAGAAGGCAAGAAGATAACCTGGGTTGATGGGGTAAAAGCAGTTTATTACCTGGCCAAGTACAGGCTTATGGACTGACATGTCGGAAATCGCAAATTTTACGGAATTCATTACGATTTCCGAGCATGCTCAAAAACACGCGTGACATGCGAGTGAGCGAAGCGAACTCGCTCACAGCTCGCTGCAATTTAGTTCGGAGTGTTTTTGATAAAATAAAGCTTTAAATACCTCAAATATTTCTGGTTTGTCATGGGGGTTAAAGAGCTGTTGAGCAAAGCAAAAGTTTTTGTTAGAGAGCATTATCTTGTATTGATACTCCTGCTTCTGTCATTATCTTTCTTCTACAGCATCATAAGCTCAGATAAGACTCTCAATAATGTCCACTACATAAATGATGTGACTTTCTATTCCTACAACATGAAAAAGGCCTTGTCAGAGGGAACTCTTCCATTATGGACGCCATACTATTATTCCGGACGGCCATTGTTTGCGCAGCCTGAGTATCATTTCATCGACATGAATTTCTTGTTGATTTTTCTCACAGGCAACATCTACTTTGCAATGAACTTCAGCGCGATATTCTACTTCTTTCTTGCAGGGCTTGGAATGTATATTCTTGCATATTACTTAAGTGAAGACAAAAAAGCAGGCTTTGTTGCAGCCTTAATCTACATGTTCAACGGCTTCATGCACAGTTTTGTTGTTCCTGGCAACATAATGATAATGGAAGGCTACTCCCTGCTGCCATTCATACTATTTTTTACAATAAAGGCGCTGAAAACAAAAGATTTTGTTTTCTACTCGGTTCTTGCAGGAATTTTTTCAGCACTGCTGGTGCATGCCGGCGGCGTGATTTATCTGCAGTATCTTTTCATATTGATTTTTGTATATTCAATAGTTTATTTGGTTGACAAGAACTTCGTCAACAAGCTTATCAAGCTTGCAATTGTCGGAGTGATTATTTTGGCAGTATTCTTCGGGCTTTCAGCAATAAAGCTGTTGCCTGGAATTGAATTCATGGGAATGTCCAACAGATCAGCTGGAATCTCATATAATGAATATCTTGGCGAGCCTGTCAAGCTAAGCGGCTTTTTGTTTGCATTTGTCTCGAATGTTTTCTTCAATTCAAGCGGCTTGTCTGCTGCAATAGGCATCGTCGGGATTGTTTTGCTGGTTTTAGGTCTGAGGAATTATAAGAACAAAGTTGTTATATTTTCCGGAGCAGTTATTTTATTGTCTTTGTTATTGTCAACTGAATCTTTTTTGTCAAAATTGTTTTTTAATCTTCCGTTGTTCAGCCAGTCAAGGCACATAGAAAGAGCTTTGGTCCTATTCGCTTTCTCGGCATCAATTTTGGCAGGATTTGGGCTGATAAATCTAAATTTATTGATTGAAAAATATCAAAAAATAAGCAAAAAATGGGTTTTCTGGGCTATTGCATTCATAATCTTCTTTGAATTGTTCCTTATCCAGAAAGCTCCGCAGTCAGTTGATGTCATCGCTCCTGACGATATTCCGATACTTGCCCGAATGTCAAAAGACAGCTCTTACTTTAGGACAATAAATCTTGCATTGAAGGATTTGATTGGAGCAACAGGATATAATTATTATGCTCAAGAAGGCATAAGCGAGATAAAAGGCGGCTCAGGAATATGGTTCAATGATTATCTTTCATATCTAAGTGTTGCTCAGAACTCCCCTAAAATGTGGGCTGTGCTCAACAACAAGTATGTCATTTTGGATGAAAAGGCAGAAATAGATGGATTGAATTTTATTGGAAGGTTCGAGAACTGCAGGGAATGCACTATCTGGGAGGCTTTTGGCCCGTACCTCTATGAAAATTCTTATTATATGCCGAGATATTATGTCGCGCCAAAAAGCATTTTGATTGTTGGCAACAATCAATTGGCGAAGCAGCTCACATATGGGATTATGAATCAAAACTGGCAGCCAAACTCAAGCGTCTTGATTGAAGGGACAAAAATAAATGACTATGAGCTGGATTTCCTTAAAAGATTTGACATGATTTTCCTTGTTCAGGATTCAGTTGATGAGAATAGCATAGGAAAGCTAAAAGATTACGTTGATTCTGGCGGTATAATCGTTCCTGACCTGTTCAATAGCCAGAATACCGTGACAGAGGAAGATATAAACAAAATTTTCAATTCCGCCGAAGGAGACTATATCAAATTAGATATAAAATCATACGAAAACAACAAGGTTGTTCTTGATTTAAATGGCGAAAAAGGCTGGCTTGTAGCTTCAGAGACATTTGTAAATTTTCCTGGATGGAAGGCAAGCATAGATGGGGATAATGCTGATATGTTCAGGGCCAATAATATTGTAACAGCTGTGTATTTGGAAGGGCAAAACAAAAACTTGATATTTGAATACAATCCAAAATCATATTCGACAGGAAAGTCCATAACTATAATATCATCAATAATAATATTATTATACTTTGGTTATTTCATCTATTCAAGAAAATTCAAAGGTGGTAAAAGTCAAAGCTGATTTTGAAAAGATTTTTTTGGTTGTATTTTTTGGGCTGTTTCTTTATCTAGGCACCGGATTCCTGTTTGACCATAAATTGAGCCATGACTATCCATATGGATATCTGGCTTCTGATGCATTTCAGCACCAGACAAGGGCCCAAAGCATCAAAGATTCAGGCAATTACAAGAATGAGGCAAGTTATATAGTCATGGGAGTTGAAAATGCAACAGGATATTATCCTCCTGCAATCTATCATTTAAGCGTAATTTTGTCGCATTTAAGCGGACTGGAAGTATATGACACTTTGTACTTCATCGTGTTTTTGTTTGCAGCGCTTGCTTCCATGGTTTTGTATCTGATAATAAGGCAGTTTAACAAGAATGTCGCTTTGATATCAATTCCATTCTCATTATTGATGTTCTCATCAGGCCTTTATTCGGGGTTTGCATGGGGGCATTGGCCGACCTTGCTTGGCCAGTTTTTCCTGCTGTGCGTTTTCTGGTGCACTTCCAGGATTGATTTGAAAAGATCATTCATATTTTTGGCAGTTTTCATAAGCGCTGCTTTCATGACGCACACTTCAGAGGCATTGTTTGCAGGAGCTTATTTATTATTGTTTTTTGTTGTTTCCTGCGTTTTGGATAAGAAATTGAGAGTTGATTTGTTGAAAAATTTTGTTATTGGTGGAATGATTTCTTTTGTAATTGTATTTTATTACTTTGTTATCTTTAAACTGGTTTGGATGCCTCGCCAGCCTTTTGAGTTTGCTGTCTCAAAAATGTGGGATAATCCAACTATTTATCTCACTGATTTCGGGCTGTTTTTGATTTTCATGTCAGTTGGCATGTTGACAAGCGTGTTTTTTATCAAAAAAAATCTTGTCCCTGCGCTGTTTTCATTCTCGATGCTTATTTTAGGCTTGGGGAATTATTATGGTTTCAGGGAAAAGGCCTTCCAATTAAGGTTTTTCTGGCCCTTGTTCCTGGCTTTTTTTATTGGATTCGGGGTTTATTGGGCTTTGAAATTAGTAGTCAAGGAATGGAAAATAATTTATTCGGTCGGATTGTCAGTTTTATTAGTTATAGTGATAATTATTCCTGCAATCCCTTTTGTTCCGCATTACAGCAAGCTTGAATCAAGCGGGCTGATGGATAAATTCCATTGGGAATCATTCAGCTGGCTTGCAAAAAACACTGAAACAACTGCCAAAATATATTTCTTCTACGGCGACATCTACAGCCAGGACGCTTTGCTTAGAAATTCTAAAAGAACGCATTATCAGGTCACTCCTGAGGAGATGGTCGATGCCATAAACAATAAGGAAATAAGGAGATTTTATGGCTCAGAGCTTCCTGGAGATGGAGGAGGAGGAGCGCCAATAAGAAAATCATTCTTTTCATTTGACTTCGGCATAGACAAATTGTCTTTGGAAGAAAGGAATGGAAAGCAGGACATATGCCAATTTAACTATCTTGTGTTTGACAAGGCTTCAAGGCAGGACGCATTTGCGCAGTATAATATGCTGATAGCAAATGAGCTGGTGACAAAAGATTACATAGAGCCTGTCTTTGAGAATGAGATTGTTGTGATATTAAAGAATAATAATTTAGGGGCTGATTGCATTGAGCAAAGAAACTTTTGATTTGATGAAGAAAGAGGGAATTTATATTGGAATATTATTTTTGGCAGTTTTGATTATATTCAAAGTAATTTATTTTAATGAAAATTTAGTCATATTGTTGAGATTTGTCCTATCATTGTTTTGGATGTTTGCGTTGCCAGGGTATTTTTTAATGCTTTACTGGAAAGAAAAACTTGATTTTGCGGAAAGATTTGTAATTGGCATTGCTTTGTCAGCTGCAATAATCGGGATTTCAAGCTATTATATCGGATTGATGGGATTGAATATAAAATATCATGGAATTTTGTTGCCTATATTGATGATTTTGGTTGGGATTGGAGTGAATGTGAGAAAAAACCAATAAATTTAGTAAGACCATGGTGGTGAGTATTGGTATGAAACGAGAAACTGTAACTATACCTAAAGAAGAGTACGCTAAGCTAAAAAAGAAGGCAGAAATTGCAGATGATATAATCCTGCAGCCTGAAAGATGCAGAAGCTGGCAGAATAAGAAGAGTAGCTTAAGTCGATTCTATGATTTTTTTTATATCTTTTTTATTTTATCGAATTATTCTCAACCAAATATTCATAAACAATTCTTCCGACTTCTTCATTCCCTCTTTCATTGAAATGGCCGTTCAGCTTCCAGTATAACTCGCCATCTTTCTCAAGCTCTTCCAGCTCAGGCATTAAGTCTATAACATTAACATCATTTTGCCTGGCCCACTCAAGAATGATTTTCTGCGGCTGCCCTAGGTCAAAATCTCTCCCTTCAAGATTGTTTTGTATGAATGATTGTTTCTTATTTTCATCGACTTGGTAGTCTAATGGTAGGATAACAACAACTAATTTTATGTTTCTTGATTTTAAATAGGAATTCATCTCATCTAGTATTTGTTTTGTCATATCAAATTGTTCCTGTATTTCCTTAATTGTCGGTTTGATGAAAAGCCCCGCTTCCCTTTCATCATATTGCAGCTTGCCCCTGACATTTTCCTGGATAAAATTATCAAAAAAGATTATTGCTCCTTTCTCCATAATCCTGTACGAATGGAAATGCGAAATGAGAAAAATCCTGAGCTTTTCAAGGCTGTTCTGCTGGGCTTTGTTGGCAACAAGATAATTGTCCTTGGCCGTAAACTCGTTTTTTTGCGCATTGTCAAAAAAGTCATTGCCGACAAAAAAATTCAACAAAACCACGTCAGGCTTGAATTGGCTGCCATAAGATTTAAGATAATCAAGCTGCTGGTCAGTGCCATATCCTGGCACTCCTGCATTTATGACTTGATAATTCCTATTTGAATCTTCATCAAGCCTTTTCTCAAGTATTTTCACAAATGTCTCGTTCAATTCAGTCCCGTAAGCCCCCCAGGTGAATGAATCGCCCAAAGCAAGCACATTGAAGCCGTTTGGCCTTTTTCCATGATATTCTTCATCTCTTAATCCCAAAGAGTTTGTATGAATCTCTATCTCAAATTCCTGCTTCACAAATCTTCCGCGATAGTTAGGAAGCAGCTTGAAGTCAAGCAAGTTATCTTTTTCATACATCTTCAAAGGCCCGTATTGGGGTGCGATATCAAATATCCTGACAAACATCTCAAGCAGGATAAGGAACATTACTATAGAAACCAGCAGCAAAACAATGTTGCCAACTAAATTTTTTTTATTTTTAGATTTAGCCATATAATTTAATTTCATTATTTTTATTATTGTTTATTTTTATTGGATTTGGTTTAAATGTATTTTCTGTTATTATTTATTGTTTTTTAATTTTTTTAATGAGAAATGCTGTCGCAATTAGTATAGCGAATGTGATAAAAATCCCTATCTTGAATGGGATGAATCTTCCAAACCAGTAAGCTATTGAAGGAAATATTCCAGCTCCTATGAAAAATGAAAAGACTATCTTCTCGTCCTGCTCGAGATTGAAATTATCCAGAATAAAATAAGCTGGCAGCATAAAAAACAGCATTATGGCCAGCACTGCAAGCATTCCGGAAAGTCCCAATATTAAGTAGAAAAATGCCAATATTACAATTATAATTATCCCTATAAATCCAATATTTTCAATCTTAAGCTTCATACTTGTACACCTTGATGCTGCCTTTATTGTAGAGCAGCTTGTGTTTTGCCAGGTTGTCCTGCTCAAAAAGCTGCCATTGCTCCATAATAGCCTTGTCCTGCAGCAGGCCTATATCTGAGTAATCAACAACAATATAATCATTCAGCAAATGATAGTTTACAATTTCTTCCCTATTTTCTTCGTAAATCTTCCATTTCAAAAATCCCTCGAAAAACTGGCTTGTTCTGTGGGAATAAGAAGCCATCCACCAGACTTTTTGCAGTATTTCTGCAGGAGGCCCTATTATTGATACGTTTTGGTTTTCATTTGTGTTTTGCAGAAGCCACTCGCTCACTTCTATCTGGGATGGATTAAGCCTGATAAATGGATTATCGTAAGCCTGGTTTAAGGTTGAGTATGCAGCAGGCAGGTTGTAAAATAAAGCCAGTCCAACAAGCAGAGCAGCCATTCCGTATTTCAAGGCTGATTTGTATGTTTGGGGCAGCTTGACAAAAGAGACTATTGCCAAAGCCCCTATCACAGTTATAGGAACAAATATATGCGCAGTCCCCGACAATGACCTGTGCAGAAAAGTTGCTTTTCCGATCAAGTCCCTGTGCAATATCAAGTAAAGGCTTACAAGCCACGCCAGCATTAAAATATCCTTGTTATCCCTCCTTATCAAAAGGATAGCTAATCCTATTAGCAAAAACGGCAATGTCCACAAGCCGTGCATTTTGCTGAATGAAAAGTAATCTGCAGAAACGCTTCCCCTGAAATCGTCAGGATTCGGGCCCCAATGAAATAATCTTGATAATGAGGCTGATTTTCCATCTTCCCCTCCTTGGAAAAATGAAACGATGACATTGCCTGACTGGTATGGGAAGATCGAGAACAAAACAAGGAATATGAGCAAAGAAATTCCAATATGTTTTATGTTGAAAGGCATTTTTTTATTTTTAATAAATAAAAATATGAATAAAATGGATAATCCCACAATTGAATGAAAAAAGACAAGCGGGTGGATCAATACATTTATTGCCAGCAGCAAAAACATCATATACAAATAAATTGGCTTGCTTCCTTCTTTTGAATATGTTGTGTAATACATGTAAAAGCAGTACAAAATTAAAGGTATGAAGGCATAAGCAAACCTTTCGGGCCATTGCCCCCACAAATAAGGGAATATGTCTCTCATTGAAAATGCCAGAATAAAAGACGACAGGATTGCAGGCAGAAACCCGTATAATTTTCTAATCATAAAATAAAGTGATATAAGGA
>Ga0209542_10019866_pt1 | contig 10716 bp, 10 predicted proteins | sample RifCSPhighO2_01_FD_184028 | JGI IMG/M metagenome (GOLD analysis project Ga0209542, IMG submission 184028) | Soil microbial communities from Rifle, Colorado - Rifle CSP2_plank highO2_0.1 (SPAdes) (version 2) | ecosystem: Environmental > Terrestrial > Deep subsurface > Rock core/Sediment ...
TCAACCGACGGATCAGCATCTTTGTTCTCTTGATCCTGAAACAAGCTATAGTACTGAGCGACAGCGAACGTATTCAGGATGACAGTTTTCCTGAAGCTAATTTAATTTCGTAATTCGGGTTAAATAATAAATTCTGAAATCTGAAATCTGAAATCTGAAATCTGAAATCTGAAATCTGAAATCTGAAATCTGAAATCTGAAATCTGAATATGCTATCATACTTCCAATGGAATTCCTTCTCCGCCGCATTATTACCATTTCTTTCATCGCGTTATTCACTATCACTCCGCTCCTTCTGACGCCATATAACTATGAATTGTTTGAATTTAACAAGACGCTCTTTCTCTACACAATGACCGTAGCGATCAGCGCGGCGTGGCTCATCCGATCAGTCTGGACAAGATCTTTGACGATACCGCTGACGCCGCTGACGATTCCCCTCATGGCGTTTTTTGCAACACAGCTTGTCGCTACTCTTTTATCCATTGACCCGTACCAGTCGATCTGGGGATACTATGGCCGTTTCCACGGCGGACTTCTATCAATACTCTCTTATATTGTTCTCTACTTTGCATTTGTATCAACCATTAAATATGATGGATTACGAACAGCGAATTATCTGGCGAAGCCAGATCCCGCTCCGCGGGACGAACAGCGAATAGCGAATAGCGAATTATTCATATCACGTCTTCTTAATTTCTCACTGGTTTCTGCCTCCGTCGTTTCCTTCTACGGCATTCTCCAACACTTCGGCATCGATGACCATCTCTGGGCACAGGATGTTAAGAACCGGGTTTTTTCAACGCTCGGCCAGCCAAATTGGCTCGCGGCCTTCGTAACCATATTGTTACCAGTCAGTGCTGCATATTTATCCATATCGTTAGAAAAGAATAAAATTGTCAAATCGATACTATATAGTGTTCTTTTTATAATTCTCACCATAACACTGCTTTACACGAAATCCCGCTCGGGTTTTATCGCGGCATACGCGGGCATGGGAGTATTTTGGCTTCTTTCCGTTATCCCCGTTTTTCAAAAAAGGATAAGCAATAAACTCCGGAGCGCCGTTTTTTCATCCATAGGTATTCAGCTAGTTCTGTTGGTTATGCTTACGTTTCTCATCGGCTCGCCGTTTCCACAAATCAACGCGAGAATGAGCGATCTTTCCTCACCGGAGTCCACGGTAAACATTGCCTCCTCTGATGATGCAGACAATCAACAATCAACCCCACTTCGCCAAGGCTCCGAGGAGCAGGCAATCAACGATCAACAATTTTCTATTACTGATTCCGGTGACATCCGCGCCATTGTCTGGAAGGGCGCGATGAACGCCGTGCGCGAGCGCCCGTATTTTGGCTTTGGACCTGAAACATTTGCGTGGATATATTACCGCCACCGGCCGGCAGAACACAACCTGACGTCGGAGTGGGATTTTTTGTACAACAAAGCACATAATGAATATTTGAATTATGCGACTACTTCTGGTCTAGTGGGATTGGGAAGTTATTTAGTCATCATTGTTGCCTTTACTGTGTGGAGTTTCAAATATCAAATTCAAAATACTAAATTCCAAAAAAATTCTAAACAAAAAAATTCTAAATCACAAACAGAAATACTTCATAACCATTCTCGGAATTTTGGATTTGGTTATTGGAAATTATTTGGAACTTCGAATTTAGAATTTAGAATTTTACTCGCAGGTTTATTCTCCGGCTGGTTTTCAATACTGATCACTAATTTCTTCGGCTTTTCGGTTGTCATTACCGATTTGTTCTTTTTTCTTATCCCGGCGATGTGTTTTTTGCTCGCCTCTCCTTTCAAACCATCTGAATTTCAAACTTTTCCTGCGAAGAGGGATCACGCGTTCCGTGACAAACTTCCTTTCCGGTTTCCGGCTATTCCGTTCGAATTGACGAATCAGGTGTTCCGTTCGACAATGATAATACTCATCCTCGGAAGCAGTGTTTATCTCTTATTCGGGATCGCTAATTATTGGATTGCCGACGTAAAGTACGCCGACGCCACGATGCATGACGGGTATGGCCGCTATGAGCTCGCCTCTGCGAGCATCGCGGAGGCTATCGCGATACGGCCGATTGAGCCAACATATCACAATCTCGCATCTGAAATTTGGGCGTCTCAAGCGGTTGTTTTGGCGAGCGACGGAGATGTTTCCGGATCAGCCGATTTGGTAGAGCGATCCCTTGCCTCGTCCACGCATGCCCTTCGCATCGCGCCGGTCAATGTCAGTTTTTGGAAAACGCGCACTCGCCTGCTCTATACCCTTTCCCAACTCGATCCGATATACCTGAATGACGCGCGCGACAGCATTGATGTCGCCATGCGGCTTGCACCGACCGACGCAAAAACTTGGTATAACGCGGGCTTGCTCTACAACGCTACGGATGATAATGCACGGGCGATTGAGCTTTTGCTTCACACTATTGAACTGAAGCCGAACTACCGTGACGCCGCATGGGCGCTCGCGCTGTTTTATGAAGAAGAGGAAAACAGCGAACAGCGGGACGTATGGCTACGGTATATTTTAGAAAAAATAAATCCGGATGATGAAGAAGCAAAGAGGAAATTGGATAATTAATAACCCCGAAATGTTTTACGCGCATGGTATAACTTTTCTGTTAAACCACCTTCTTGCTCGTGTTTTTTGATAAGTGACATAACATGAACTCGCAATAAATATCCTTCAAGATTGCAAAAAGTAAGCATCATATTCGCCGCTTCAGTTGGGTCTTTGGGGAATTTCGGGATGTTAAGTGTATTACGATCTATCCAAAAAACCCTAAAAGCCCTAAATTCCTTAATCTTTGAGTGGCCTTTTTCCCAAATAGGTAATCCACGCTGACGGAGAAAATCTTCAAAATCTTTGGTTAGCTCTTCGTTTGAACCTTGGGCGATACCGGCGAGCTTTATATACCCCTTTAGCGAAGGTTGTGTGAATCCCTCCGCAATGTTTTGTGGATTGCTTCTTGCCGCCTGCACCATTTGTTCAATTTGACGATAGTTTGGATAAAATGGATCGTTTTTGTTTTTCAAAAACGTGATACAGAACTTCCCGGTCAAATCCTGAATGACTTTTCCGAGCATATAGTCTACGAGATATTCGTATCCGGGTCGGGAAATATTCTGAGTCGCAACGGTAGATGCGTACTTATTTGTCATATATACCCCTTCGCTTTTAGTTTCGGAATAATTATTGTATACCTAACGGAGTCCGCCAGCTGGCGGGCAGAGTGGTATAAAAATGATATCACATTATGTTATACTTATTACTATGGACATTGTGCACGCGCCAAACGACATTTTGCTCATGCCGTCAAAACCGGTAAAAAAAGTCGACGATGGGATCCGGAAACTCATCACCGCGATGAAAAAAGTACTGATCGCCAGCGATATCGGCGTCGGCCTCGCCGCCCCGCAGGTCGGCATAGCAAAGCGCTTGTTTCTCATCGCTCCCGATTTGGTGGACAAGAAAATAAAGAGCTTCAGCGATATCGCGATATTTATCAATCCTGAAATTATCTCAAAAAGGCCGGAGCGGCAGCCGGTACGGAAAACCAAAAAACAGACGCTGGAGGGATGCCTTTCAATCCCCCACATCTGGGGTCCGGTGCGCCGCAGCAATCAAATGGCTGTCCGTTTCATCGATGAAAACGGCAACGAGCACACTGAAACATTTACCGGATTTCCGGCAAGAATCATCCAGCACGAGATAGACCACCTTAACGGTATCTTATTTACTCAACGCGTGCTCGAACAGAAAGGCACATTGTACGAACAGACCGAAGGAAAAATGGAACGAATTGACATATAGCTTTTCGCTGTTCGTCCTTCGCTATTCGCTATTAACTAAACGACTTCAAATGCATGACAACACCCTTCACCGTATGAACCCGATCATTTCCTTGTAATCATCATTGATTACTAATCTATTGAAAGACGAAAAAGCGAACAGCGAATTGCGAATAGCGAAGTGCGAATCACGGCGAATAATTCACTGTCATATCATGAAATACCGGCGTTGCATTGCTATCATTGGTAGATAAATAGACACGATACCGGAAGCATTGCGCCGGATTTTCAAAACCGGTCCCGTCGTCATCCACCGGAATCCCGTCGTCATCGGTAAAAAAAGTGCCTGACGAACCGTCGGGACCGACAAAATCAAAATCAGAAAAACTCGCGGTCGTACAATCGGCGCCCGAAGGGTCAACGCCGGCGACCTGATAGCGAATACTTGTCTGCGGAACTTCTACTTTTGTTGCATCAAAGCGGTTAAAAGCCGTCGCGTGGCCGGCATCGAGCGTTTCTGATTCGAAGATACCTGATCCGGCATACGCGCCCCCGGGACCTCCCTCGATGATGCGGAATTCTTCATTTTCGTCTTCTGTGATGATGTATGTATACGCGTCGCCGTCCGACTCCAGTATTGACGCACTGTCGTTGATATCGGGATCAACTTCCATGCCGCCGCAGCGGAGAATGTTGTTTTCATCGCCGATATCAATAACCTGGTATTCTTCACCGTTGTGTCCGACGATGATGGCATAGCCGCCCGGCACCACTTCAACTGCCTTCGGGTTCATGCCGCCGGCGTCGTAGCTGTCAATGACCGGCTGTTGTCCCGTTTTCGTCGTAATATCTACAATGAAGAACTCATCATGTACTTCGCTGCCTCGTTCAGTCACGACGTATGCTCTTGTTCCGGAGCTATTGACGTATACATCACGACCATCGTCCGTGCCGAGGTTTGCGTAGCCTACCACTTGCATATCTGAAGGATTAGTCAGATCAACAATCTCCAGTTGCCGCTCGTCTTCATCTACGGCAAGGTATGCATAGTTGCCGTTTACCACCACTGCATATCCTTCATCGCGCAATTCAACGCCGTCCGCATCAATTGCAGGACGACTGCCGGATTTACTCGTGAGGTCAAAATTATATAATTTACCATCGAGCGTCGTGACGTAACCGGTCGTCCCGTAGACGAAAACACTCAATGCGTCCTCCGGCCCCGGCGCGTCGAAAGAACCAACCTCTGTATATGGTGTGGTAGATAAATCAATAATGACCACTTCTTTACTATTGGTATCGGTTGCGAGGTAGCCGTAACCTTCTTCGCCAAACACGTCATTGGTTTTATACCCGTCAAACGTTCCTAAAATAGTGGCAGCCGGAGGATCAGCATTGGAAATATCGATGTTGACGAATGATTCGCCGGAGGCATTCTCTCCGGTTCCGGCAAACGCGCGGCCTTCGATTGCCGTAACCGCGTTGGCAACGCCGCTTTTAGGAAGATCCAATCCGCCAATTGACAAATTCGGCGAGCACCAGTTTCCTCCACCGCCTGCTGCAAGCACCACTTCGCCGCCCGCATCGTTTTCAACCCTTGTTGCCGTATGCGTACCGGCGTCAAAATCCGCTTCCGTCGTCTGGATCCACGCGAGGTTATCCAGGTAACGGGTAACATAACTCGACTGGCTGATACTCCCGTCTTTAAAACCGGCCCATGAAACCGTTACCGTTAACTGTTTGGTCGACGGATCTGCGGTGCCGCCGGATGAATCGGTCAATGTACCGTTCACATCACGATAGGCATCAGCAATATCGAGATAACGCGTATAGTTACCAACCGCTTCGCCGTCGACGGTCGGCGTTAATACAAGATTTCCTCCTGATTGCGCGACGATGTACCGGCCGTTCACCAATGCTTCCCAGTCATCGCGCCGGATATTTTTCATCGCTTCGACATATTCGCTAAGGAGAAATGCCGAACGGGCCTTGTTTCTGCCTACCCATGCCGATTCCTGCGATACGGCAAACAGATTGATAACCGCCGAAGCGATAATGGCGAACACGCCGCCGGCAACCAGAACTTCAACGAGGGAAAATCCTCTCGAAAGCACGCGGGATGGAACAGGATGTAGACGGGATTTAACAGGATCGGTTATTGGCATAGTCTTTGGTTAAAATAACGCGCTTGATGTATAAACGACTACTGGCGAAATTTACGAGCAACCCTACTTCGTATGGCGTATGCTTCAGATAGTCGAATAATTGGTTCTCAATCTTTTGGGGCGTAAACTTCATTGCCTTCGTTTCGATAATAACTTTGTTATCTACGACAAAATCGAGCCGATAAGCCCCCAACGCCTTACCCGTATCTTCTGATGCTATGGTAATCACAACTTCCCGTTGATGGGTTATGTTTTTGCTTCCGAGCTTTTCCGCAAGAGCATTCTGATAAACAATTTCTTTCTGCCCGTTACCATATTGATTTCGAACGTCATAGATTAGACCGATAAGAGTATAGGTTAATTCTCCATGAATAAGATTACGATGCTTATTTCGTACTTGATAATTCATACTGTATCCCGTTAAATCCTGTAATGATCCAGTATTATCCTGTGTGCTTTCGGCTTGCCGTCCCGTGTGCTTTCATTGTATGCTTACAATGCCCCACCTGCTTACCTCAATTGTCCTCGTCTTTCCGGAGAAAGATTGGGTAAGAATAACCTCTGACGGATCGACATAGTTTTCCGGATAACCGGATACGCCGTCAAATTGTGCAATCTGGTTGGTGAACGTGATTGACGAAAACGCCATCGAAGACGGAAGCGCGGTCTCGCGGTTTGACGGATCTCCCTCTGAATACGTTGCGGACTCAAAATAGACAAAGCGTCCCGTCTCGAAATAGACGCCTGCCGGAATATCATTCTCGGCACGCAAGCGCGCAAGATCAAGATCCGCAGACACCTGTGACGCAACGAGATCCAGATGGCTGTCGTTGCGTAAATTTGCAAATGAGAGTGTGCCGAGAATGATCAATATCATCGCGACACTCATCGTCAGCAGTAATTCCGGAAGGGTATAGCCCTTCGTTTTTCGCTGCGCGTTTTTCGCTTTTCGTTTAAACATGTCGTTTTTCGGTGTTCAGTGATTGGTGTTCGTAAATATATTGCGAATAGCTAATAGCGAACGGCGAATAGCGAATCACAGTCCCGTCTGCAATTGCCCGATAATGCTGTACATGGGAGAAATAACCGACACGACCATAATTCCGACGCCGACGCCGACAAAAAGCATGATGAGCGGCTCAAGAATCGTCACAAAGTTCTTTAGCGAATACTCGACTTCACTCTGGTAAAACGTCGCCAGATCGGCAAGTGTCACTTCAAGATTTCCCGTCCGCTCGCCGACGCGCACGAGCTGTACCATCAGCGCGGGAAACAGGCGTGACTCTTCAAGAACGGTAGATAATTGCACGCCGCGGGTCAATTTCTTCTGAAACGTATCAGACATGCTCCTGACGTGTGCCACCGAAAGCGTGGCGATTGCCAATTCTACCGATTTGGTAACGGATACGCCGCTTTTCAGAAGCAGGGCAAGACTCTGTGAGAAGCGAACGAGATTGTACTGCATGATCAGATTTTTCGTTATCGGCAGATAACTCAAGACGAAATAGCTCATTTGTTTTCCTTTCTTCGTCATAAATGCCACGATGACGACGATGGCCAGTAAAGGGATGGAAACGCTCACCGCGATGACGTTCTTTTGGAAAAAGTCGCTCATGGTAAATAGCAATCGCGTATACCACGGCAACGTTATATTCATGTTCTCAAACACCGATGACAGGCGCGGCAGAACAAACGTAAACATCAGCACGCCGACCGCCCCCATGAGTCCGATGATAATCATCGGGTACAGCAATGCGCTCGTCACTTTCTGCTTTAAATCTTTGAGCTGTTCATATTGATGCGCAAGATAAGCAAAAGATTCGGTGAGCGTTCCGGAGGTCTCGCCTGCTTCAATCATGGTCAGAAACACCGTGTCAAAATGCTGCGGATACCGCGCAAACGACTCGTGGAGCGGGCGTCCGCGCCGGGTTGAACTCGCCACTTCCTGAATGACGGTTCGGAGTGTTTTGTTGATAGTTCCGGTGCTCAACAGATCGAGTCCTTCGCCCAATGATATGCCGGAATTGATGATGAGCGACAGATAACGGCATAAGCTGATTTTTTCTTTGAGGGGAATGCCGCGAAGAGCAAAGTGTCCTATGGGTCCGCGCGATTCTTTTGAGGCAAGTAACTTTAATCCCCGCTCGTCAAGTACGCCGGCGATGTCACGTCTGGAACGGGAAATAACAGTGCCGGTTACGAGCTTTCCGGACTGGTCAGTCGCTTTATAGGTATAAACAGGCATATTACTCCGTTACTGCCGCGAGCAACTCTTCGATGGTCGTCTGTCCTGACTGCACTTTTTCCAAACCATCTTCATACATGCTGCGGAAACCGTTCTTCCGCGCCTGTTTATCGATTTCCGCCGCAGGTGCTTCTCGAGCGATCAGGTCCCGGATTTCTTCTGAAACTTCCAGAATTTCATAAATTCCGACACGGCCGTGGAATCCGCTCTTCCTGCATATGTTACATCCTTTTCCGTAAAAAAATTTCATTTCGCTTTGTTTCTTTGCTCCTGTTTTTTCAATCTGGCGTAAAATATCTTCCGGCGGCTTCATTTCCGTGATACAGTTTGTACAGATGCGCCTGACGAGCCGCTGCGCAACGACGACGTTGAGCGTTGAAGAAAGAAGATAGCCTTTTGAACCCATATCTATGAGGCGCGCGATCGCGCCGATAGCGTCATTGGTATGGAGGGTTGATAAGACAAGATGGCCCGTCAAAGCAGCGTGAATGGCAATGCTAACCGTCTCCTCATCGCGGATTTCACCGACCATGATGATATCGGGGTCATGCCGCAGAAGCGAACGAAGCCCGGCTGCAAAGGTCAGATTGGTTTTTGGATTTACCTGTATCTGGTTGACGCGCGCAACACCGTATTCCACCGGATCCTCCACGGTGCAGATTTTTACACGGGGCGTATTGACGATATTTAAAACACTGTAGAGCGTCGTCGTTTTTCCCGCGCCGGTCGGTCCGGTGACGAGAATCATACCGAACGGTTTTTTAATGTTTTCGTGCATTATTTTGAGATTATTGCCGATGATGCCGAGTTCTTCCAGCGAAAGGGGGCGCGAGGATTCCTGTAAAATGCGCAAGACGACGTTTTCGCCAAAATATGCCGGAATGATGGATACCCGGAGCGCAATCAGGCTTTCATCGATCTGAAACCGGAAACGGCCGTCCTGCGGCGCACGGTGTTCGTCAATTTTCAGGTTTGACAATACCTTGATCCGCGCAACAACGGCCGGCTGGAGAGAGCTCGGTAAAGTAATAATATCGTTGAGTATGCCGTCGATCCGCAGCCGCACGAGTACCGAATCCGACGCGGATTCCAGGTGGATATCCGATGCGTTTTCCGCAACCGCGTATTCCAGAAGCGCGTCAAATATTTTAACGACCGGGATGTCCTGTGCGACTTTCAGGAGTTCCTCTATCGTCGGACTTTTCAGGGTACTCGCTTTTTTGACGTTTTGGAGAATGATGTTTTGAAATTTTTGTTTAAAATTACGCTTGTATTGATTCATCGCGCGCACCATATCGCTCTTCGTGACGTAATACGGCTTTATTTTCAACCCACTCCGGCGGCGGATAGTCTCAATCGCCTCCATGTCATTGGGGTTCTGCATGGCCAGGGATAATTCTTTTTCGGTTGCGGCGAAGGGGACAACACGGTACCGGCGCGCGATGTTCCGGCACGTGCTCGAGAATTTCGTCCGCTACCGTTGTGTTTGCCAGCGAGACAAAGGGGGTTTTAAGGTTATTGGCGATCAGCTGGCCGATGACCTGTTCGGAACACAGGCCGCGGAAAATCAGAATGTCAAACAGCGGCTTCTGCAGTTCCCGTGAAGACTGATATGCGTCATCGAGCTGTTCCGGTTTGACGAATCCGGACTGTTTGATAATCTCGTAAAGGGTTTTGTCAAAATCATCCATATTCGTTTTCGCCCTCCGAATCGGAGGGTTCGCTAGTGGCTAATGGCTAGTCGCTAGTCGCTAGTCGCTAGTCGCTAATATATTCTCCTATCTTCGCTATAAACGTCTGCGGGGTAAAGTCGGTTTTCTGAAGGTATTCGGAAGCGCCTTTTTCCATCGCTTCTGCTTTCACCGTGTCGCTGATCAAATTGGTAAAGACAATGACCGGAGTTTTTTTATTGACACCGGCGCGCAGTTTTTTCAGAATCGTTACGCCGTCTGCTCTCGGCACCATGATATCCAAAACGATCAGGTTGAACGGCTCGGACATATGCTGCATGGCAGTATCGCCGTCCTCTGCGTACGTCACGGTATGTCCGTCAATAGTAAGCTTATTGACGAAAAGTCGCGTATTTACCGCATCATCGTCAACGATGAGAATTTTTGCCATACACTACCATGATACGGTAGCATCAGAGAGAAGTCAAAGGAGGAAATCAATGGAACAAGAAACAAATTATCAAATGAACAAAAATTTCCTTTCTGCCAGTGATAATTTGATAGGTTATGTAGGTGTTTACCGTATAGTTATATTCACTATCGACCAGTTACAATCAACTATAGGCTAATGGCTAATGGCTAGTGGCTAATCACGAGTGGCTAATTCCTCGTTCCTCTTCTCCTCTGCCTTTTTTTTGAATTCCTGGATGAGTGATTCGTTTACTTCGCGTATGGTCGATACGTATTGAATCGACGGCGAACCTTCCCCTTGAAGCTTTTCTATCGCCATGGCGGCGTAATTTTTTATGATGCTTAATTTACCGAG
>Ga0209542_10019867_pt1 | contig 10716 bp, 14 predicted proteins | sample RifCSPhighO2_01_FD_184028 | JGI IMG/M metagenome (GOLD analysis project Ga0209542, IMG submission 184028) | Soil microbial communities from Rifle, Colorado - Rifle CSP2_plank highO2_0.1 (SPAdes) (version 2) | ecosystem: Environmental > Terrestrial > Deep subsurface > Rock core/Sediment ...
GGTGCAAACACTCATCAGCTACAGGATGGATCCCTATTCACACCAGATCATCCGCACCAAAAACACATCCAAACGCTTTAGATACTCAAATCATTAAAGCGGTCATTGAAAATTTTTTTATCCACATCAGCATACCCAAATCCATTTTTATATAATATCTTGCCCTTATAACTTATTGCGATAGAAAGTCCTGGTATGTCACTAAATTTTACTCTCGCCGGAAGCCATAAATCTAGAATATGACTGGCATCATTTATCGCGGAAATAATCTGTTTCATTATAAATTTAGTCTTTACAACCCCAACTTCTTCAACTCCTCCACAGCCTTTCTTGCATCTTTCGAAAGTTTTTCGGGAATTTGGATGGAGATACGGACATATAAATCACCACGATTTTTATTTTGCCCACCTGCTTGCATTGGAGCATGAGGTACTCCTCTGCCCTTCACTCTCAAAATCGTACCATGTTTAGTCCCTGCTTGAACTTTGAGAGTAATTTCTCCATCGAGAGTATGAATTACTTTTTCTGCACCGAGTAGCGCTTCAGATAGTTTGACTTCCAAATCCATTATCAAGTTGTATCCTTCTTTACGCAGATATGGATGTTTGCGGACATGGACTTTGACGTACAGATCCCCCGGTACCCCACCCTCGAGAGTCTCTCCTTGCCCCGTGAGACGAACCATTTGACCATCATCGATACCAGGAGGCACATTTATAGAAACTTCTTTCTGTTTTACAAATTTTGAGTTAATCACCACCTTTCTCTCGGCACCAAAGACAGATTCTTGGAAAGAGAGTTCGATATCGACTGCGATGTCGCGCCCACGGCGGACACGACGACCGCCAAAGATGCTTGAGAGAATGTCGCCCAAGTCACCGGTATCGAAACCGGCATTGCCGAAGCCAGAGAAATCGAATCCGAAACCAGACGGATCTCCGCCATAGGCGGATCCGCCTCTGGCGGAAAAGCCACTGGTATCTGTCTGACCAAACGCATCATATTGCGCGCGCTTCTTCTTGTCCGAGAGCACTGAGTAGGCCTCACTCGCCTCTTTAAACTTCGCTTCATCACCGCCAGATTTATCCGGATGATGAGCGTGCGCCAGTTTGCGAAAGGCTTTTTTTATCTCTTCTTCACTTGCATCCTTATTTACTCCTAAGATTTTGTAGTAATCTTTCATTTATTATCACCATCTTTTGGTTCCTCTTTAACTTCAGCATCTTTCACTTCCCCTTCTTGCTTTGGCTCGCCGGAGCCTTGGGCGGAGGCAGCAGGATTTTTACTTAAGTACTCCCCAATCTTTGAGAGTTCAGTAGAAAGTGCTTCTGTGGCAGGTTTAATGGAATCAATAGTACCACTTTCTTTTCCGCCTTCCGGACTGGCGGATCCGCCTATGGCGGACTTAAGTGCAGTTATTTTCTCATTCACAGCGTTTTTGATATCGTCTGGGATACTCGGCGTATCTTTCAGAGATTTCTCTGCTGTATAAATTAGCTGTTCGGCAAGATTTTTAGCATCAACCAAGTCTTTTTTCTTTTGGTCGTCTGTGGCATTGGCTTCCGCATCCTTCTGCATTTTCTCAATCTCATCTTTCGATAGACCAGAGCTTGCTTCTATCCTGATAGATTGTTCTTTGCCTGTGGTTTTATCTTTAGCTTTTACATTGAGAATACCGTTCGCATCAACGTCGAAAGTAACTTCCACTTGAGGCATGCCGCGTGGTGACGGAGGAATACCATCGAGGATAAACCGGCCAAGCGACTTATTATCTGAAGCCATAGCGCGCTCGCCTTGAACAATATGAATCTCAACAGAGGTTTGGTTGTCGGCTGCGGTTGAGAATACTTGCGATTTAGCCGATGGAATAGTGGTGTTCTTCTCAATAAGCTTCGTAGCTACCCCACCCATAGTCTCGATACCGAGCGAGAGTGGTATGACGTCGAGGAGAAGCACGTCTTTAACATCACCAGCGAGAATTCCTCCCTGAATAGCAGCGCCAAGCGCTACCACTTCGTCCGGGTTAATAGATTTGTTCGGCTCTTTGTTGAAAAACTTTTTCACTGCATCCGCTATTGCGGGCATGCGAGTCTGACCTCCAACCAATATCACCTCGTCAATGACATCGACTTTAAAGGGAGAGGCTTCCATAGCGCGCTTTGTAATTTCCATAGCACGATCCACGAACTCTCTGGAAAGTTCTTCGAGTTTAGCTCTTGAGAGTTTCAATAATAGATGCTTCGGGCCAGACGCGTCAGAAGTAACGAAGGGGATATTAACTTCCGTCTCTGTCGCAGTTGAGAGCTCGATCTTGGCCTTCTCAGCGGCTTCGTCGAGTCTCTGGAGGGCCAGAGCGTCGGACCTGACATCGATACCGGATTCTTTCTTAAATTCATCGGCAATCCAGTTCAATACCTTCTGGTCAATATCTTTGCCTCCTAAGTGAGAGTCTCCATCTGTAGACTTAACTTCAACCACATCATCACCCACTTCAAGTATCGAGATGTCGAAAGTACCACCACCGAAGTCGAAGACGGCAATCTTCTCATTCTTCTTTTTATTAAAACCGTATGCGAGTGCGGCGGCAGTTGGTTCGTTGATGATGCGTTTAACATCGAGTCCGGCAATCTGACCGGCATCTTTGGTAGCTTGACGTTGCGAGTCGTTGAAATAAGCAGGAACAGTAATAATGGCCTCGGTAATCTTCTCACCCAGTTTTGCTTCCGCATCTGTCTTAAGCTTCTGGAGAATCATGGCGGAAATTTCTTCCGGTCGATAATCTTTATCAGACATCTTTACCGAAACCCCGCCGGTCGAGCTGGCTTTGATTTCGAAAGGAACTGTAACTTTATCCTTTTGAACAGCTGGATCAGAAAAAGTGTGGCCAATAAAACGCTTGATGCCAAAAACGGTATTCTTGGGATTGGTGACTGCCTGACGTTTGGCGAGGAGACCAACTAAGCGATCACCTGTTTTGGAAATTGCCACGATAGAGGGAGTGGTGCGTGCACCTTCGGCATTCTCAATAATTTTTGGTGCGCCCGCTTCCATGACTGCTACAGCGGAGTTAGTGGTACCCAGATCAATTCCAATTATTTTAGCCATTGTTTTGTCCTATTTTTACTTTAGCAGGTCTGATAATTTTCCCAAATAGTATATAACCTTTCTGGATAACTTCAAGAATTTTATGATCTTGCTCCGGATCGTCCGTTAGCACAGTGCCAATCGCTTCGTGATGTTTAGGGTCGAATGTTTCGCCCATCGGATTTAATTCCTCTAAACCGTTCTGTTTGAGAACAGCAAAAAACTGGTTATAAATCGGCTTGATATCGACCGCCTGCCCTGAGCTTGTCGAAGGGTGAGAAAGAGCTAGATTAAAACTATCAAGCACAGGAATCAATTCCTCAATAAGAGAAAGCTTGGCAAATTTGATAAATTCTGCCTTAGCCTCTTCATCGCGCCGGCGGATATTCACGAAATCTGCCTGACTCCTCTGCCAGCCATCGAGATACTCTTTGGCCTTAGCTTCGGCAAGTTTCACTTTCTCTCTAAGCTTTTTCTGCGCGTCAAGAGAATTTGTCGAATCAGAATCGTCTTCTATAACGATGTCGTCGTTTTCCTCTTTCATATTTTATTACTTACTAACGCTTACTCCACTGCGGAGCCTTGCGGGCTTTCTTGAGGCCGAACTTTCTGCGTTCTTTGGCGCGAGGATCGCGCTTGAGGAATCCTTTCACCTTGAGCTTAGTACGAAGTTCAGGTGTGCGAGATATAAGGGCACGGGCTAGACCATGTCGCAGAGCCTCGGCCTGTGAAGAGATGCCTCCCCCGTTAAGCTTAGCTGTGACTAGAAACTTCTCTTCCGTGTCATTAAATACAGACAGCACCGTGTTTCTAAGTGTTATGGTAGGAAAATAGATTTCAAATTCCTTGTCATTTACAGTAACGGAAACTTTCGAAGCAGGAGTGATGCGCACTCGAGCTACTGAAGTTTTCCTTCTACCTACCGCCTCTATATAATTTTCTTTCTTCTCGACCATATTATTTTATTTTCAAATTCTTCATCATTTGGGGACGTAATTTATTTTTCGGAAGCATGCCATAGACAGCACGACGGAGCACCTCTTTAGCCCCTTTAGTCTCAACCACATGACCTTGAGATTGTCGGGTCAAGCTACCCGGAAAACCGGAGTGATGTGAATACATTTTGTCTCTCAACTTTTTTGCGCTAAGAAGCATGTCTGAGCTCGAAACCACTTCCACTTCTACATCTGGAATTTTATTTCTTGCAAAATCCGTTCGATCTTTACCCATCAAAATAACTGCCACCTCTGTAGCTACGCGTCCTGGCACCCTACCCTTAGCATCGATGACATGTTTCTTCATTATTTTACAAATTCTATGACAGCCATAGGGCTTGCGTCAGTCGCTCGTGGTCCGAGCTTGGTAATCCGAGTATAGCCCCCGGCCCTCTCTTTATACGCTACCGAAAGTTCTCCTGCAATCTTTTTCGCAGCCTTGGCACCAACTCGACTCTCGAGAGCGCGGCGAGAAGCAATAGTCTGTTTCTTGCCCAATGTAACAAGCTTCTCCATATACGGACGAAGCTCTTTGGCCTTAGGTTCAGTAGTTTTAATCTTGCCTTTAAGAGTAAGCGAATATGCAAGCGATTTTAAAAGCGCCACCCTCTGATTTTTTTCGCGACCGAATTTTCTGTTTGAGTTATGGTGACGCATATGACCTATTATTTCAATGTAATACCGAACTCGCCGAGCGCCTTCCTAATCTCCTGAATACCTTTTGCTCCAAGGCCGGCAATTTCAAGAAGATCCTTCTCTTTCTTGCGAGCAAGCCCTCCAACCGTACGAATATTGGCGAGAGAAAGGGCATGCTTGGTACGAAGGGAAATATCTAAGGATTCCACACGCGTTTTGAGCACTTCTGGGTCAGCGTCTGCTCTTGATGATGCTTCCTCTCCCCCTTGAACACTTTTCTCTTGCGTTATTGGCTCATCTTCTTTGAAACCTACAATAGCCTTGAGTTGGCTTATCATAATCTCAATAGCCGAAGCTAAGGCCACAGAAGGAGCGATGGTGCCATCGGTCTCAATAGACATCCTAAGTTTATTGAAGTCAGTTCTATCTCCAACACGCATATTCTCAACCTCGTAACTCGCACGACGAATGGGTGTGAAAATACCATCAAGAGCGATGGTACCAATGTCTACACGAGCTTTATCAATCATTTCCTTAGGCATAAAACCGAGGCCTTTTTCGGCCCTGATTTCCATGTCGAGTACCGGATTTTTCCCAGTGACAGTAACAATGGTCTCGTCCGGAGTGAGAATTTCTACCTGACCCGGCACCTCCAAATCGGACGCCTTAACCACCTTTTCCCCCTTCACCTTGAGATATAGAGTTTGAGGCTCATCAGTAGTGAAGCGCATACGAATCTTCTTGAGATTCAAGAGAATAGTAATAACGTCTTCTTTTACTCCCTCCAAAACAGAGAATTCGTGGCTAACTCCGGCAATCTTAACAGAGGTAATAGCCACCCCTGGTAGAGAAGAGAGGATGATGCGGCGAAGACTATTGCCTAAAGTGTGACCGTAACCAGGATAGAGACCTTCGATCTCGAAGACCCCACTCTCTCCTTCTTCAGAAATTACCTTTGGTTTCGAAGGTAAAAGTATTGTGTAGTCAGCCATAAGATATAAAAATTAAGTTCTAATTATAACACTATCTGTTATAGAATTCAATCACGACGCCGAGATTGAAGAGGTGTTCTTGCTCCGCATAGGCCGGCTCACCCTCCACGGTCACCTGTCTATTATCAGGGTCGGCCTTGAGCCAGACTGGCGTAGTGATAGCTTTCATCCTCTCAATCACCTCTCCGAAGAGAAGACTCGCTTGAGAACTCGGACGCAAACTAATGACATCCCCTTTTGAAAGAAGTATTGAGGGTACCGTCACTCGTTTGCCGTTTATCATGATGTGCCCATGACTTGCAGCCTGACGAGCCTGAGCTCTGGTCTTCGCAATTCCGGCGCGGAAGAGCACATTGTCGAGACGCCTCTCGAGAGTAATAAAGAGGCGCTGCACAGGATTCGGCGAGCGAAGAGCTTTGTCCACGTAATTCCTGAATTGTTTCTCACCAAGACCGTAGCTGAAACGAGCTTTTTGTTTTTCTATAAGACCTTGGCCGAATTCAGACTTCGGCTTACCGCGGCCTTTGCCACCAGTTCTTTCTTTGCGAGCGAGTGATAATGCGTACTTAGGACTTTGAGTTTTCTCAAAGACTGGTGCCCCCAAACGTCTCGCTATTTTATATTTAGGTCCTATTTTCATATTAGCTAGGTTCTCCTTGGCTTAGGCGGTTTCGGGCCATTGTGAGGCACTGCCGTTTTATCTTGTATGGTAGTCAGATTTATGCCTTTGGAAATAAATCCTCTAATAGCCGACTCGCGACCGGAACCGACACCTTTGACCACCACTTTGACCTCTTTAACACCCACAGTTTGAGCCTTAAGTGCCAAAGTTTCTCCAACTTTAGCAGCAGCAAACGGCGTACCCTTCTTCGCCCCCCTGAATCCAAGACTACCGCTCGAAGACCATGCGATTGTATTATTTTTACTATCAGTAAGCGTTAGCTTGGTATTGTTGTAAGTAGATTCGACGTAGAGAATCCCGGAGTCAACATGCTTTTTAGATGCTTTAGGTAATTGCACAGAGGAATCCGCCACGGTTACTTCCCCCGTTACCTTACCTTCTACTTTCTCTTCGACTTTGGCTATTTTTTTCTTACCCATTATTTATAGTGATTTATGGTGAGTTTATCGAACCAGTTTATCGAACCAGTTTATCGAACTATTTCTTTTCTGCTATTTTTCTTCCGGTACCCATAGTCTTTCTAGCTCCTCGTTTCGTTCGAGCGTTGGTCTTGGTCCGTTGACCACGTACTGGGAGATTTCTCAAATGACGCAAGCCCCGATAAGTTTTAATATCTTTTAGTCGTTTGATATTTCCTGCCACTTCTCTCTTGAGATCACCCTCGAGAGTCATAGTCTCAATCACCGAACGAATCTTATTTTCTTGCTCAATAGTGGCTTCTTTTGATTTCGTTCCCAAAGGCACGCCAGCTTTATTAAGGATAGTTCTTGCTCGAGAACGACCAACACCAAAAAGGGTCACGAGACCAATTTCAAGACGCTTTTCCTCTGGGATGGTGATACCGAGTATTCTCATATTCCGTTAACCTTGTCTTTGCTTATGGCGAGGATTAGCCTTGCATATGACATAAACATAGCCCTTTCTACGGACTATTTGACATTTTGCACACAGCTTTCTGACCGCCGCCTTAACTTTCATGACAAGCCTGCATTCTAGCTTAACTTTGTTTTTCTGTCTAGAGACGCTTAATAATTCTGGCCTTACCGCCGTATGGTTCGAGTTCGAGAAGCACCTTATCCCCCACCAACACTCGAATACGATGTAAGCGCATTTTACCAGAAAGATATGAGAGGAGTTCCTCGTCAGTACCACCTGCCTTGCCAGCAGGCAGGTCAAGCTTAACGCGAAACATTATATTGGGAAGAGATTCTACTACGACTCCCGTTCTTTCTAAATCAGCGGTTTTACTCTGGGGCATATATTAATTTACAGGAAGTTTCTTTATCGATATCTTCGCACTGTCGGAGGGGAAAGAACTTTTCCAAAATGGCCTGGTAGTCGCAGTGGCTTGAACAACAGTAGGATAATTATTAAGAATAGAGGGAATATCTTTTTTATGCTTACCTACCAAATCAGCTTTCAAGGCCACTTCATCAGTACGCCATAGAGCTGTAACCTCACCTGTCACTGAGAAATTGATTTCTGGGGAGAGCAACAAATCGGACGGAGGAGTACTTACGAAAGATAGGTTAAGAGATTCGAGTGCGATGATGTCAACCAACTCACTAGGAGTTCGTGCAATTTTTTCTAGAGAAAGATGGTTGGATAAATCGCTTTTCTTGAACATAACACCGGATAAGTTAGCGCGCTTATTGACCATGACGCTCTCTGTATTGGCAGAGGCTGTTTGAGGCAAGTCTTCGAAGGTTACAAAAGATAGGGACGGGAACAAGACAAATTCTTCAGGCACCTGAGCCACAGCTTCGGAGATGAGTTCTTCCTTTAGTACTTGCTCAAGCTCCGCCTTCACTCGTGCCTTATCTTCGTCACTAACCACTTTTTCTGTCCCGACAAATCCTCCAGACATTGGCGTCTTAGAACGAGCATAAATAGTGGTGAAGCGGGTGCCACCTTTGAGCCCTGGGAGGGTAAAATCGCTTAGAGCAATGTTGTGCTTGGCTCCTCCAACGTCCGCGTAGACAATAGTCTCAATACTGCCGGGCTCTGTGACTCCCGAAACAGTTTTTCTACCTGGGATAACGATGGCGTCAGGAATGCGATAGACCAAACCATCCGGAGTTTCGAAGCGAGTAGTTTCTACCAACCTCTGTGGCTCAGAACTTGCATTATTGTAGACAATAATCGTACCACTTGCCTTGCGACTAACTTCTGTTGTCCCGGAAGCAGGCACCTCTAAACCCTTATCCCCAGAGAGTTTAACAACGCTGTAAAGTAGTTCGCCTTCTCCAGATTTCGCGGCTGTGTAAACGTCGTTGTCAAATGAAATAGCTGCAGATTTAGGAACATAAGCCAGCGTCGCGCCGTCAAAGATAGCCAGTACAGTAAAAACAAGAATAAGGAGAGTTGCTCCGATCGCCAACCACGTACCCTTTCTCTTCCGCCCTATGGTGGTGGTTGAAAATTTCCGATCTTCTTGGATAGTATTGAGATTGTCGCGTTCAGTTCTAGGAAGTGAATATTCTTTCATTATAGGCGGAGTGGCGTATCTATCATTTTTCTTGCGTCCTTCCGGAATAGGAATATCCCGAATACTCTTTCTCCTCTCAGGTACGATGATGTCCTCAATATTTTTCGGCATATCTCAGATTATAACTTATTTTTTAAATTTCTGCTCTCCAGCTGTACTCGATATTTGTTTATGCTCTTCCATTTGTCTCTGGAATTTGGCTTCATCGATATTTGGAACAACTTCTTTTATAATTTCTAAAGGAAGACCATAACTTGTGAAAAGGGTAAAGGGATCTTCGCCTTTTTTAATCTGTTTTAGACCAGCATCAAGAGTTTTCCCAAACTTCTCCAACTCTTGTGCCACAACCTCTTTAATATTTGGCGCGAAAGTATAAAGATCCTTATAACTTGAGTGATTGACCACGGCATCGATTACAGAGTCTGCATCTTTGTTCTTTATATAAGCTCGGCGCAAAAGTCGGCGCAAGATGTAACCGCGGTCGGTATTCGACGGAATGACACCATCAGTAATCATAAAGCATGAGGTACGAATATGATCAGCAACTATTCTTGATTTGGCCACTTGCACAATAGATTCAAATAAATCTGTTTCAAAGACCGTGGGCGTTTTTTGCATCACTCTCACTAATCTTTCTAGACCCATGCCGGTATCAACACCTTTTACCTCGAGTGGCGAAAGTGATCCATCATAATTTTGATAATATTCGTTAAAAACAATATTCCAAATTTCTATCCTGTCGACATAAATTTCGGTCGTCGGCCCACACGGACCTTCAAGGCCCGTCGGACCCCAGAAGTTATCAGAGCGACCGAACTTTTTGATTGTAAGATTCGGATCTATTGATTGCCAAATTTCGGCTGATTCTATATCTTCTGGCACATTACTTTCTCCAGAAAAGATAGAGACGTAATCAATCTTTAGTCCAAAATCTTTGGTAATTAATTCGTGAGCATATTCTATCGCCTCTTTTTTCCAATAACCACCGAAGCTGAAATTGCCTAGCATTTCAAAGAAAGTTAGATGACTCTCGTCCCCCACTTCTTCGATATCAGAAGTACGCACACATTTTTGTGATGAGGTCACATTCAATGAGCCGAAATCTTTTAAAGCATTGGCCTGGCCTACGTAATACGCCTTAAACTGCTGCATACCAGCCGTGGTAAAGAGCACCGAGGAGTCGTTAGATGGAACAAGTGAAGCTGACGGAATTGCCACATGCCCGCGTTTCTGGAAAAAATCTAGAAATTTCTGTCTAATTTCCGCTGATTGCATTGAATGAATATAACATATTTTGTAAATTAAAAAGGTAAGAGCGGCGACACGTCGTGTCGCCGCTCTATGGGCGAGAATGCTAATGGAAAGCGAACTTTGCACAAGGTTTGTAGAGCACCTTGTTGCATAGACGACAAATTTTCCACTCATCGTTCGGCTGCCTCAATACCTTGAGAGATTCAGGCGGATGTGGACAGTCGATCTTCGTATGACAGTCCACACACAACACCTTTCCAAATTCACCGATAGGTGCGAGGCTACTATCAGACAAATGTTTACAGTCCATACCACCCTCCAGGATTGTCGAGTGTCCGGAACAGTCCTATCATTACTATACCATAGTCTTGAGTATTTGGAAGTCTTCTTTAAGAGTACTGAGTAAGTGTTGGTTATAAATAGCAGCGGCGGGGTGGTAGAGAGGTACTACTTTAAACTTGTCGGTAGTAAAAACTTTGCCGTGAAGTTTGCTAATAGAATCTAGTTCCCATTCAAGACCATAGCGGTTCATCACGTATTGCATAGAAAATCGACCGAGAGTGGCAATAACTTTCGGCTTGATGATCT
>Ga0209542_10019868_pt1 | contig 10715 bp, 10 predicted proteins | sample RifCSPhighO2_01_FD_184028 | JGI IMG/M metagenome (GOLD analysis project Ga0209542, IMG submission 184028) | Soil microbial communities from Rifle, Colorado - Rifle CSP2_plank highO2_0.1 (SPAdes) (version 2) | ecosystem: Environmental > Terrestrial > Deep subsurface > Rock core/Sediment ...
CCTCGTCATCCTCACTATCACTGTCTTTACTTAAAACCTGACCGGAAGAATTCCTGGATAGTACTCCTTGGGAGTCGATCGAATAGTAGGCGGCATGCACAAAAGAAACGAGAAGAAACGGTAAACTGACAATAAAAACAAAAATTGCGAATTTCTTGAGTATTCCCATGATGTAGTACGTTTTAGTATCATGCAACTCACATAAATTGTCAAGCTCACCCTAAATTGCTAAAAGTTAGACAAAAATAGTAAAATAGAGCCTTCCGATAGGAAAAATTACAATGACAGGAGAACGAAGAGAACGAATTCAAAACATGGCAATGTTCCAGTGGAGATACGCAGCGTACGAACCGGTCATACCAAATCAGATCTATCCAGTAAGGGAATTACTCGAAGGCGAACGACTTCGACCGTTTGTAGGCGAAATTGCGCATCATGTCAAAGGCGCAGGTGCGATAAAACGACTTGAGGCGCATTTTCCTCTCACCGTATCGGAATTACCAAGAACTTGGATTCAATATGCTTGGCAACAAGGGCTTATTACGTATCCACGAGATGATATTCAGGCAGGAATCAAGGCTGTCGAGTTACTAAAATCTATGGTTCGCAAACCAGCCAAGCTTGTGTTGTCACCCGCTATTGAAGATCGAAGTGCTGAGCAACTTGCTTTGTACTTTCCAGAAGTGTCAGCAAATCCGAAAACTGGATTATTTGAATTTAATGAGCATGCTGGCACATATATTCCAATTGGAGAAGGAACAATACAAGCAAATATAAACGGTAAATCGCAAATTGTAAACCTTAAAAACGCAGATTTATTGATCACACGGGATTACTTACAACAGAAAATATTTGAGCATACAAACAGGTTGTATGGAATTTCCCCAGAAACCATGTATCTTGTATTAAAAGAATTCGCCTATAAAAGCCCGCAACTTGATCGTTTATTAAAAGACCAAACCGCAAAAGATGAAATAATGGATGCCTTTGGGTCTGAACTGGCAATTTTAGTTTTAACTAATTTTACTCCTTACGATGAAAAGGCAGTTGCATCAACGGAAACGCTATGGAATTTCTCCAAAACTCAAAATTCGCCAGAAACTTCAAGCTCAAAACCAACTTGGGATGAACTCATAACATCGCTTAATGCGCTGGGTGAATTTTCTGCAAGCACAGAACTCACTGAGATTTGTCCTGGATATCGAAATCTAGTAGCGGAACTGGGTAATTGGTTCGTTTTTTTGGGTGCTCAAAATGTCGCCCGACTTTTGGATATTCAAAGAGCCAAACAGTATCTGACCCTTGCTCAACTGAACGAGAAATATTACCGACTGAGTATGGAAATAGCTGGTCAAAATGTAAGAACTGGCATTACCAGACTTAATGTAGCTGGAAATCAGGGCGCGCGAATTGTTGGTCATTTGGGAAGATTACCGTTTACTTTGTTAGGTGGACTTGGTCAGGGTTTTTTTGGTCAACTAAAAGGATCGAAAATTTATATTTCAGAAGTTGATCATCCATCACTGCCTGAACCGCAACAGGCACAAGTTATTTCTTCACGCCGACCTATTGCGCTTCCGGGAAGTAAGAAATAACCTGGTACCATACCCTCCCCAAACTCACTTTTTTCTATAATCCCGTAATTTCCTGGATAAATCGGCCGAAGTCCAAAGCGTTCACTATCCCGTTTTGATCCACATCTTCCCGCTGGTCATAAGTAGTGCTGCCAAAAGTAAACCAGCTGATGATTATCGCCACTCCATCCTGAAAGTCCAGCTTACCATCTTTATTTATATCGCTTGAGTCGAGCGGTGCCGCTGTAAAATTACACACATGAAACGATCCGAAATCTCCGGTGATAAATGCAGCCCAGTTATTCAATTGCACGATATTCAACTGTTCAGTCCGAAATGTATAGTTGGTGCCTACGACCCGTTCAGTGCCGTTTTCCGGAGTCACATAAATACTATAGGTGTGGGCAACAACATCAACAACCAGACGAAAGTGATATCGAGTCCCCGTAGCATACGGAATAATTGATTGGGCCGTATATACGCTGCCGTTACGCGCGTCGATTTGTCCGTTGGTGTTGAAACGGACCGTCGCGGCCATATCGTCATAACTGTCTGCAAGCCCATTTGAGAGTGAAACCACTCCATCCATAGAAGAAGTGAGGGGAACGACATCAAATTCACTAGTGAAGTCGCTGCTATAAGCGGTAAGGGCATTGTTTATCCATCCTTGATTGGCAGCTATCGTTGAGCAACCAACCACCGGAGTGGCGGATGGTTGCGGCGAGGCAGAGTCAAACAAATCTTGCGGTTTAGTGATCCGTGACCCTGCAGATTGTATACTGGGATTTTGAATTGTAAAGTCAAAATCTGCAAATCCGCTGCCAATACCGCTAAAATTATTGTCAACAAAATTTGGATTGACCTGAGCGGCAATATTATTTTCATCAACGACGCCGTAATTGTAATTGTTAGAGGTAGCCGGTCCTCCCAGAACAGTGAGATACGTACCACCGTAAAAAACGGAATTGGTAATGGTGTGCCCCGAACCATGAATAATAATATTTCTCCAGGTAGCATTCTGACAATTATCAGCCGGCTGGCCCGCTTCCAGACAGGTATTGATATCCCGCACGACCGTAACCCGATCAAATGTATAATTAGTTGGAGGCGCGGAATTTATACTCGACTCATATTTAGTGATCAAACCAGCGTTGGCACTGTCCCCGTGATGGCTGACAAAAAGAGTATTTCGGATCGTCACATCCTGAATTGTAGCAACACAGCAGCTTAGGTGATCTCCCAGAATCATGCCCTGCATGAAGCCCGGCCCGATGATGGTATCCTCAACCAGAATCCCCTTTTGGACTCCACCGGAAAATATCTGAATTCCGTCTGAATGGGTGCATTCATTAAACGGTTCAAGTGGCTGTGTGGGGTGTTGTCGCTCATTGTAAAGCCAGGAGTTTTTCAACGTAAAATTGGCAACACCACCGCCCGATGCAAACGCATCCGCACCATTATCGTGGATCAGTGCATTTTCAAAGGTAATCTGTTGTCCACTGAGCGCTACCCCTTTTTGATTCTGGGTCGGATCGCTATGTACCCGGCCATTATCAAAAATTTCTACATTTTTAACCGTGATATTGCGTGACGTGCTGTTTAGGTAAACGCCAGCTTCATAGTGACCATACATCATAATTCCCGACCACTTAGTTCCATCAATCGTGACATAAGAAACACCTGTACCATCAATTCCCCTTAAACGTGCAGCGGGCAGTGTGTAGCCGGACTGGCCGCAGTATGGTAATGGTAATGACCGACCGCCAAAAATTCGGACTGTCCCGTTTCTGCCTGGATCAGAAGCTAATTGCATAGAAATCGGGTTGAGCGAAGTCCCGTTTTTTGCGGGTTTCAGCGTTGTCTCATACACCATGCCACAATTCACCGGCACTGGAGTGTTTGAAGTATTACTCACCACGACCTGCCGGTTGCAGTCGGTGGAGCCGCCATCAATTAAAATAGTGTCTCCGGGCTGAACTGTATTCCAATCAATCTGATCGAGTTCATTCCAGGCACTGGTCCACGACAAACCATCGGCATTGGCGCCATTTCGGGAAACGTAAAACGTTCTGCTTTGAGCTATGGCTTTTGGTGGATAAATACAGACCAGGCTAAAAAGAAGACCTAAGGTAAACAAACAAAAAAGATAAATCCTTCGGGCTTGCATGTTATCCCAGTGTAATATAAACAGAGAGCGTTTTAAACTGACGAAAACATAGATTAGGGTTTGGCCACGCGAGAAATTACCTGGTATAACATAATCCCCAAACTTACCATCACATTTAAACTCTTGTTCACCTGTTTCGTGGAGTTATATTTTTCTTCTTGATTAACCACGATCTCGTCTGATTCGCAACCGCCAGGCAACGTGCGGCAATAGATCTCCTTGATCAAGCAACACTTTTCGCTCAAATGCAGCGGTAACTCCGGTGAGTGCAGTAGTGGCATTAATGCCAAAGGCGAGCGCCCGTTTGGGAAGTGAAGTTACATGGTCACCAATAAAAACAGCTCCGCGCTGCCACGGCGAAATTCCTTTATAGTCAGGGAGATCATAAGTGACGTCTTTTCGCTTTAAACTCTCAACGGCGGTTTGAGGTTGTGTCGGCATTCTTTTATGCTCCGCTCTTATTTCTGCTAAATACTGTTTATCAACCACTGCATAAATACGACTTAATTTCGCAATAGCTTGTTTATGAGAAATTGGATAGATTGTTGCTCCGAAATTGCTGTTTCTGTTCACTTTTTGGTCGCTATGTTGAAAAACTAAACGCAACTCAATACCGCTATCAGTTTCTACCAAAGCACTTGACACATCTTGAATTGTTCCATCCTTCTGGCGCTTGCTTTTAAAATGTTTATGCAGGGCTCTGTATCCGTAATATAACCCTCCATAATATGTTCCTATAACTGGTTCTCTATCCAATTCTTTAGGCGCAACACGCCGAAGATACTTCACGTCTCCCAAAGCGGTTCCTTTATACCCAACAATATAATAGTCAGCACGAGTAAGTACCACGTACTGCACCACATTTCTCAATCGACCGGTATACGGTACCGTACAAATTACTGCCCGATCATCTCCTTCGCCAATGGTTCCCCAAATGCTTTGTGGAGCGTCATAATCCTGTTCAAGTTCACGCATCAACCCAAGCATAGTTTTCTCACGCTCGTCTTTAACTTGCATGATTACTTCACTTGCGTGCAATCGCTCGTCTTCCAGTTGTAAGAGAAGTTCAGCTTTAGCAGTCGAATTTAATGAATCATCTTCTTCGAATTCGTCTGCGTCTGCGTCAATCAGTCGCTGCAACCTTTTTTGATCAGGTTCTTTTTCGGGTTGTTTGAACATAATCATGAAATTATTTGATACAACACAATCCCCAAACTTACCATCATCCTTCGACTCATTTCATTCGCTCAGGACAAGCTTTTTCCAACTATTTGATATAAAACTATACCTAAAGACACCATTACGTTTAGTGACCGGTTCACCCCAAACATCGGCAGCTCGACGATCATATCTGCCAACTCCAGCACTTCTTTGGACACTCCATAGGTTTCATTTCCGACGACAATTGCCAACGGTAACTCATAGTTTACTTGGTTAAATGGCCGGCTGCGCGCATCCTGTTCAACGCAAATAATTTTGGTCTTTGAGTTCTGGGATTTGAGTTCTGAAACTGCTGCAACCGCAGTTGAAGCGTAGTGCCATTGCACCCATTTCCAGGTACTGACCGAAGCTTTTTTTATCCGTGGATTCGGCGGAGTGAGAGTCTCACCGCATAAGTAAACTTTTTCGGCTGCCACAGCATCGACCAGGCGAAAAATCGAGCCTACGTTATATGTATCAAGCACATTATCGAGAATAATGTAGAGCGGCCGTTTTTTAATCGCCTTAATCTGGGCTTCAGTCGGTTCTGTGGTTCGCAGTTCTGCAGCGTTGAGTTTCAGCATAGTAGTATTATACAATGGAAGCTGACGTATGAAAAAACTTGCCACCTTCAGCCACGTGTTCTGGAATAGCATTTCGTCTTTCACCTACTACCACCAGGTGGTGAAAGCGCGTTTTTCGTTTTCGTTTAAGTATTTTTTGATGTTTAGCTTCGTCCTGGGCACGCTGCTTACGATAATAGTGAGCCTGACGTTTGTCCCCGATGTGAATCAGTTTATCCGGCGTTTTGCCCTGCGCGCGCCTGCTTTATTCCCGAATGATCTGGTGATTACGGTCAAAGACGGACAGCTGGCGACCAACGTCACTGAACCGCTCCATTTTCCGATTCCGTTGGAACTATTCACTGATACTCCGGGAGTTGTATCTGATCAAAACCAGAAATACCTCTTCACCATTGATACTAAAGCTCAAATCAGTGACTATAAAAACAGTCAGTCGCTGATCTTTATGACTCGCGAACAGGTGGTCATACCTGACAGCGATGGTGTCGGCTTCCGGGTCTACCAGATTGCAAGTTTCAATGAGGGCACCATTGATAAAACTATCATAACAAAGCTGCTCGACACAATTTCCCCCTGGTATCAGTTTATTGTGCCGGCCATGATTTTTATTCTCTGGTTTACTTTAACTATTTTACTTTCAATCGTCCGGCTGATTTCTTTAAGCGTCCTGACCTTAATTCTGCGCGTGCCTGCATATTTTATGCACGTCCCGCTCACGTACCGGAAACAGTTCCAGATTGGTTTACACGCACTCACCCTACCAACCATCATCCAGATCTTGATGACTTCGTTTGAACTCTACCCGCCGATCCCGTTTTTCAATTCAATTGTATTTCTCCTCTATAGCCTGGTCATTCTTTCCGAATTAAAGCGCAAACCAGCCGCTCCTGTTCTGCAAAAGCTGTAGAAGCTATGCCGGGTAGTGATCCCGCATATCACTGCTTGGAGATAATTTAAAAGTTGTGCGGGACTACACCGGTATGAAATGGTTACTCTTTGTCGTCGGGTTGCTACTGATAATTGGATTGATACGAAATAATCCGACTGTCCTACCTGGCTCGCAAATCCGCAACTCACCAACTCCGCCTCCCCAAATCCAGGGCACGGAAATTACGTATAAAGGCATTAGGTATATCATCTATACGCAGCTGGTTAATCCCAATAAGTTATCGTTAATCCCGAATTTTACGGAGCGCAATACGACACAACGGATCATTTTGGAAAATAATTGTAAGTATGGCACGAACGCCGGCTTCTACACTCCGGAGCAGAAACCGCTCGGATTTTTCTCAACTGATTCTACAGCACACGCGAAAAATACCGCCATTGTCAGCAATTTTCTTAATGGGTATGTGGTTAAAACAAACGATACACTTTTAATTACCGATAAACTTCCCTCTCCATCAACAATCCAGTTTGCCTTCCAAAGTGGACCTTTATTTATTCCAAACCAAAAATTAAGTATTAAGAATGATGAATCAGACCGCCGGGTTTTGTTGGGAAAAACCGAAGATGGTAAAACTTACTTTATCCCAATTGTTACGGCTGATAATAGTAACAGCGGACCACTGCTTGCTGATGTGCCTTATTTATTACAACAATTTAACACTTCGACTACGCTCAGTGCAGAAAGTAAAACAATGAAACAATTTACGCTGTTAATAAATCTGGACGGCGGCTCAGCCTCGGCTTTTTACGGAGCGCAAACTACCCTTCAGGAGTTGGTGGCAGTTGGCAGTTTCCTATGTGAAGTTGAGTAATGCTGAAATCTTACGTAAAATTTTTCCGGATAATTTTAAAAAACGTGTCAACTGTCTCCCAACTCAACCAGCCAATGCCCGCTCCTAAAATTCCTCCGGCCAGTACGTCAAGTGGGTAATGTTTACCCAGGTAAATCCGCGAAAATGCGGTAACTGCGGCAAATGCGTAAAAAATCCAGCGCGCCAGTTTCCGATATTGTTTGCTGTGCTTTCCATGTTTAACCTCTTCACGGGTAATGATATAGGCTCCGGCAAATGCCACGGCTGCATGACCCGAAGGAAAGGCAAAGTCGTTATTAAACGGCACAGCTGCCGGTTTTTCATTGACGATAACCACATTTGACCCATGAGTGAGATCCGGGCGTTTCCGGCCGACAATGGGTTTAATAAATACCGAGGCCACCATCCCTGCCAGCACTAACGCCAGAAATAAACGGAGAATAAACCGGTGATCTTTACGTTCCTCAACTACCACTACCACAATCCCCACCAACAACCAGATAATCAGGGGATAAAAGGAAAAGAAGACAAAAATCCAGTCAAGTGCCGGATGGTGAAAGGCATTGTTTATGGTGAGAAATAACCACTCATCCAAGGCAATCAGGGCAGCAAACAGGTTCATTTACGTATTGTAGCAGATTTTATTTAATTGACAATTGTATATACAACCAATATACTTCAATAAATGGATTTTGAATGGGATGAGAAGAAGAATAAGAAAAACTTTGAGAAACACGGTATTAAATTTACAGAAGCAGTTGAAATCTTTAAAAATTTTCATTTTTCAAAAATAGATACTAGAAAAAGGTATGGCGAGCAAAGAACAATAAGTATCGGTACTTTAGAGAATATTGTTATAGTAGTTGTGCATACCCGGAGAAAGCAAAATACTAGAGTCATCTCGGCTAGAAAAGCGAATAAGAAAGAAAGGAGACAATTTTATGAATATTTCAAAAAAGAGACTGGACAGGATCAGAAAAATCTCAGATAAGTCAATTAATTATACTGACATCCCCGAGCTGGATGATAACTTTTGGAAAGAAGCAAAATTTGTTGAGCCAAAGAAAAAAGTGCCGGTGTCATTACGTCTTGACGAAGATGTGGTTAATTGGTTTAAGAAAAAGGGGCAAGGCTATCAAACCCGCATCAATGCGATTCTTTCTGCGTATATAAAATCAGTGCAATCTACTAAAACAGTTTAACTTCGAAGTTGCAAATCTTTTCCTTACTGAGCTGACGCACTCGGAGACGTACTTGGGGACGCAGAAGCCTTCGGAGTAGACGACGGACTGGCTGATGCTGATGTTGTAGCTTTGGGTGTTGCCTTTGGACTCGCTTTCGGGCTGGCTTTGGCTTTGATTGAAGCAGAAGGGGTTGCCGAAACACTCGCCGATGGCGAAGCTATGAGGCTCGGTTCCGGACTCACAAACACAATTCGTGTCGATTCACTATCATCAGCTAAAGGGGAAACTGTTGCGGAATTGCGTTTGGCTAAAAATAAGGCACCGCCTCCAACTAACGCGAATACAACCAGAATTGAAACGATCACCAGGACAACTGTTTTTTTGGGCTGAGGGGAAGCTATTTCACCGTCCATGCTTGGATTATACACTACTCAGTCGAGTTCTCAACTTTTGCGCGCGAAAACGGGAAGAATTACAAATTTATATCGTGAATAATCTGTGCCGTATCAAGGATGTTTATTTTTCCATCCTGATTCAGATCACAACTACTGCTGCCGCAACTCGTTCCAGTCAACCAATTTTGTAGTAATAATTTCAAGTCGAGAAAATCAGTCACACAATCTCCGTTTACATCGCTACTCGGACACGGAGTTGGTGAAGGAGAGGGACTGGCTGCGGTTCCGGTCAATTGCAAATGAATTGCTGCGCCGCCGCCAGTTAGAGTAGAAAATGTCAAACTGTCACTTTGCGTTACTGTCTGCGTCGTCTTGTTAACAACTGTCGCAGTTACCCCATCAGTATATACAGTTGCGGAATAGGTTCCAGATAAGAAATTCAGTGGTATGTTGAAATTTCGTTGCGCATTGACCATAGCGCCAATAAACCAATCATTGCCTTTTCTGCGGGCAATGACCACATGATCTGCCGGATAACCGGCTAATAATTTTGTTTCATCCCAGGTGGTTGACACAATTTTAAGCAGTTCACTTGCAGAAATTGACCGGTAGGTTTCCTTTGAATCTGCATAATGCTGCCAGGCTGATTCATAGACAATTGATTGGGCTAACTGGTGTGCATATGTGGTATTGCCACGAGCTGAAAACGTCACCGGCGTGTAATCCATCGAGCCGGTCACGTTTCTCGTAAAAGGCAGCACTGTCGTATGTGAAGCGTTGTTGTTTAAATGTTCAGCACCTTTAACTCCTTCCTCTGTCAGAAAGTTCGGATATCGGCGTTGTTCCCCTCGTGGTAAAGTTGCGCCATGAAAATTAAACAGCATTTGTGAAGTAGCGGCAGCCCGGTATATTTCTTCTTTCGTCTGGGTCCGAATTTGGCTGTCTGAGTCAAAGAAATCAATTTTGGCGCCTTTAACCCCCCAGTTTTTAAGTTGATTAAATTTGCTTAAGGCATTTTGATATGACGGTAACCAACCACCTGGAGTCCACTGGGTAAAATCGCCAAAGAAGTGCCAGGAAATGATTCCCACATTTTTAGACGCACCATAGTTTACCAACTCCCCAATCCACGAGCTACTCCAGCCTTCATCAACCAGAATATATTCCCAACTCATTTCTGCCGCAAAATCCACATAATCTTTTTGGATCTGCAAATTACTCGGGCTGGCGTGATCTGACCACCAGGACCAGGCGACCCGGCCCGGTTTGATCCAGGATGTACTTGCAAGGGTTGTTTGGGGATTTAAGTTCTGAACCATAGTCGACTCAACAATATTTGCCAAGGTTCCAATTAGTGCTACTCTCCAGGGAGAACTAAATGGCGCTGTGACTTCAATTGGCAGGGATTCATCAGAAGCAGGAACGTATCTAAACGTACCGGATGCTGGAGTTAAACTGAAAAACGCGTACTGATTATCAGTCACCGCTTCGGCAAGATACACCCAATTCGTTGCGTTTATCGAAGCAAGTAGTGGTAAACCAATTCTTCCAGTGACTGCTCCGGCAGTGCTTTGTAAATAATCACCTTCATAGGTATTGATATACGACTGGTACCAGACGGTTGCGGAGTTTGGGAGATTAAAAGTAGATTCTTCAGAAGATACGGCGCTAATTCCGCTTGCAATACTGTAACGATACGCAACACCGTCATTGTACGCTCTGAAAATAAAGTTTGCGTTGCTTCCGGCGCTATTTCTTACCCCTATTGTCAGCTCACGAGCATTGTTAGTGTAAACAGATCTTTTTCCTATCGGCAACGTGTAAGTTTCATTGATAGTTACAGTATTTGAA
>Ga0209542_10019869_pt1 | contig 10715 bp, 7 predicted proteins | sample RifCSPhighO2_01_FD_184028 | JGI IMG/M metagenome (GOLD analysis project Ga0209542, IMG submission 184028) | Soil microbial communities from Rifle, Colorado - Rifle CSP2_plank highO2_0.1 (SPAdes) (version 2) | ecosystem: Environmental > Terrestrial > Deep subsurface > Rock core/Sediment ...
AAGGTTATTACTATTTACGATCCCGCCTGTGGCACCGGCGGCATGCTTTCCATCGGTTCGGATTATGTGAAAGAAAATATAAATTCAGAGATTAAAGCGCATCTTTTTGGACAGGAATTAAATCCAGCCACCTTTGCGATTTGCAAAGCGGACATACTTTTACAAAATGAAGGAAAGGACCCGGAAGGCATCAAGGGTGGCGAAAAAGAGAATGACAAGGCAAGTACGCTTTCTAACGACCAGCACGCGGATAAAAAGTTTGACTACATTATTTCCAATCCTCCTTATGGTGTGGAATGGAAAAAAGATAAAGAGGTGGTAGAGCATGAGGCTGAAAGAGGGCTTGCCGGCCGATTTGGTGCGGGACTTCCGCGTATTTCCGACGGACAATTTCTTTTTATTCAGCACGCGATTTCTAAATTCAGGCCAAAGGCGGACGGCGGGAGCAATGCCGCGATTATTACCAACGGCTCACCTCTTTTTACCGGCGATGCCGGTGGCGGAGAAAGCGAAATCCGTCGCTGGATATTGGAAAGCGACTTACTGGAAGCGATAATCGCGATGCCGGAACAGCTTTTCTTTAATACGGGAATTGCTACTTATGTGTGGATTTTTTCTAATAGGAAAGACGCAGAAAGAAAAGGCAAGGTTCAACTTGTGGATGCGCGGAAGATTCGGACTCAACTTCGCCGCAATCTCGGCGCAAAACGCTACGAAATAAACGAAGAAAACGCAAAAGAAATTCTCAAGTTATATTCCGAATTCAAAGAAAACGAGCGTTGCAAGATTTTTCCAAACACAGAGTTTGCCTATCGTGAAATTACTATCCAACGGCCATTGCGGCTTAAATTTGAAATAACTGAAGAATCGCTTGCTCGTCTAAAAGAGCACAAGGATTTTATGAACGACCGGCCAAGTAAAAAGAGCGGTGAAAAAGGTGAAGTAGAAAATAAAGCATGGCGGAAACTGCGTGCAGTAATTTATGAGATTTTGGAAAACATGCGTAAGAAAGTTTATGTGTCCCGAGCAGAATTTCTGAAAAAACTTGAAGTGGGGGCGAAGAAACAAGAGGTTAAAATTGCCAATAAAACGCTAAAAACAATTTGGCAAGAGATCGGCGAACGAGATGAAGAGGCGGAAATTTGCCATGACGAGGACGGCAAGCCGGAACCAGACAAAGAGTTAAAGGACTTTGAGCGTGTGCCGTGGGGGCAGGATATTTATAAATACTTTGAGAAAGAAGTAAAACCGTATGCGTCTGATTCGTGGATTGACGAGAGTGTACGAGATGCAAAAGACAACAAAATCGGCATCGTTGGCTATGAAATTCCTCTTGCACGCTATTTCTATAAATACGAAGCTCCGCGAAAAGTTGACGACATTAAAGAGGATATCAAAAAACTCGAAGCCGAAATCGCAGAGTTAACAGAAAAATTATGACAGCAAAATTACAAACATATCTAAAGTACAGATCCTCCAATACCTCCTGGATTGAAGACATTCCCGATAATTGGCTTTCGCGTCGAGGGAAGTTTTTCTTCAGAAGTAGAAAACGAATCAATGCTGATTCAAATTGCGACAATATTCTCTCGCTAACCATGAAGGGGGTCGTACACCGAGAGGAGTTGGGAGAAGGCGGGCTTTTGCCAGCGAGTTATGAAACCTTTCAAATTTTTTATCCAAACGATTTAGCATTCAAATTGATTGACCTCGAGAATTATAAGACCAGCCGCGTTGGCCTTGTTCTAGAAAAAGGAATAATGAGCTCTGCCTATGTTCGTTTAATTATAATAGACGAATCACTGATAAATGCTAAATTTGCATATTATTTTTACTACAATTTATATCTGCAAGGTATTTATAACTTTTTAGGAATGGGTGTTCGTTCCACGCTAACGCCATGGAATTTGCTGGAAATTTCAATTCTTATACCTCCTCTCGAAACTCAAAAACGGATTGCGGATTTTTTGGATGAGAAGACGAAAATTACCGATGAACTGATTGAGAAAAAAGAAAAACTCATTGAGTTTTTACGCGAAAAGCGCGCCGCGCTCATTACTCGTGCTGTCACAAAAGGTCTTGATCCGAAAGCGAAAATGAAACCCTCTGGTGTTGATTGGCTCGGCGATATTCCGGTTGGGTGGGAGATCAAAAAACTAAAACATGTCGCGACTGTAAATAGGAAGTCATTATCAGAAGATTCAACTAACCCTAATTTTGAATTTGACTACGTTGATATAGGGAATGTTAATAGTGAGGGGAAAATCCTTGAGTTGCAGAACTATTCTTTTGCGAATGCGCCATCGCGAGCCCGACGTCTTGCCGAAAACGGCGATGTCATTATTTCAACTGTGCGCACGTACTTGAGGGCGATGACAAGAATTTCAAATGCAGAAAATCTTGTTTTTTCAACTGGTTTTGCAATTTTTCACCCAACCAAGATTTTAGATAGCTGGCTGTATTGGTCTATGCAGAGCGAAGTTTTTTTGGCTCATGTGATGGCCAATTCAACTGGAGTAAATTACCCGGGTATCAATGAGCAAAAGCTTTCGTCTATTTCTTTACTCGTTTCCGACGAGAAAGAGCAGCGGCAAATCGCAGATTTTTTGGATGCTGAAACCGCGAAAATTGACAAAGCTACTGCGCTTATTGGGGCGCAAATTGAGAAGTTGAAAGAATACCGTTCATCGCTTATTTATCACGCCGTGACGGGGAAGATAAAAGTATGAAAATTTCTAAATTAAAAATAAATAAGTTTCGAAATTTGCGCGATCTAGAAATTCCCGTCGCTAATAGACTAACTGCAATTGCTGGTCAAAACGGAACGAGTAAGACAGCGATACTTGGATTATTAAGTCACGTATTTACTTATCCCGCCCAATATAAGACTATTGCTGGCAAACCATTTTATTCAATCTATTCTGAAGTTTTTCGTTTTTCATTTCCTAACCATGACAAAGTCGGAGAGCATGATTACGCTGTATATTTCGATGACGATACACAAATTGACGTATTATCCGCCGAGCGCAAACTCAAAAAAGGTAGCATTCTGAGGTTGAAAGTTGGGAAAAAAACGGGGAAGGGGAAAATAAGCGGAGGAAATAAAATCAAAAAACCGATAGCATACTTTGGTATGCGCCGTCTTTATCCGTTTGCTCAAGAGAATTATATTAGGCACGACCCTAAAAATTTCTTGACTGGTGATGAGCTCAATTACTATCAATTATTACACCAAGAAATACTATTGATGGATGAAAGTATTACAGCTTCTAGGATAAAAACTAGAAATAAAGAATACTATGCTCCACAATCAGACAAGTACGATTATCTAGGCATATCAGCTGGCCAAGATAATGTTGGTCAAATCATTACAGCTCTTTTATCTTTTAGCCGCCTGAAAAATGAGCTTGGGGATCAATATAATGGTGGCGCTATCTTTATTGATGAGTTGGACGCAACTCTTTTTCCTGGGTCTCAGCTTAAAATGGTTAGAAAATTAGATAGGATTGCGGACGAGTTAAGTTTGCAGATTATTTTTACCACTCATTCACTTGAGATTCTGGAAGAGGTACAGAAGCTTACAGGGCAAGGACAGTCACACACTATTTATCTTGATAAAAATAGATCGCAAATCTCTGTTAAACAAAACCACTCAATTGATTTAATTAGAAATGATCTACGTGTTGCTGGACCAATATCGACGCGAAGATCGACGAAAAAGCAAGTCTATTGTGAGGATAATGTCGCGAAGGCTTTTGCAGATAGTATCTTATCTGTAGAGAATAGAAAGAAAATAAAAGTTTGTTCAGCTAAACTCGGAGAAGGAACTCTGCAAGCAATCGTAGGTAAATTTGGCGAGCTTGATAAGGTGATTTTTCTTGTGGATGGAGATGTCCGAGTTCGGAATGACCGCGTAGTTTGTTTGCCAGGCCCAGATTTCCCAGAAAAAATAGCTTATGATTTTTTACAATCATTATCTCACGATGATGATTTTTGGGGAGATTCTGATAACGGATATACAAAGCAGTTCTGTTTTAGTAATTGTCCAGATAATACCAATAAAGAAAGAATTAAGAATTGGTATGGTGCTCAAAAACAATATTGGGGAAGGAATCAAAACAAGTTATGGAAAAAATGGAAAGAGACTAACATAGAGTCCGTTGAGTTGTTTAATCAAAATACTTCCTCAAAATTATAATATTTATGCCCAATCCACACAAAAATCTAAAAGAATCGGCGTTTGAGGAACATATTGAGAAGGAGCTTGCAAAGCTGTATAAGTATCGCAAGCGCAATGCCGAGACGGATTATGATAAGGCAACTACGCTTGACCGCGAGCTTTTATTTCAATTTTTGCGTGCAACACAAGGAGATAAACTGGCGCGATTGGAGGAAGCTTATGGCGATACGCTGGAGCCGCGGATTTTACGCCGGATTGACGAAGAAATCAGCAAACGCGGGGTTATAGATGTGTTGCGGAAAGGCGTGGAAGAGGGACCGGTGCGATTTGAGCTCATGTTCTTCCGTCCGGTGTCAGGTCTGAATCCCGAAATAGAGAAGTTATTCCGTGCCAATGTCTTTTCCGTGATGCGGCAGGTCAAGTTCTCGCAAACTACCGAGCAGTCAGTGGATGTGGTGATTTTTATAAATGGTATTCCTCTATTTACCGCTGAACTGAAAAACGAACTTACCGGTCAGAATGTGGAGCATGCCAAGCGACAGTATATGACTGACCGTGACCCGCGCGAGAAACTTTTTTCTTTCAAACGATGCGTGGCGCATTTTGCCGTGGATACCAGCGAGGTATATGTAACAACTGAACTTAAAGAATGGCAGACCCGATTTTTGCCATTTAACAAAGGGTTTGAAAATGGTGGCGGAAATCCCTCCGTGGAAAGCAAACACAAAACATATTACTTGTGGGAAGAATTATTTGAGCCACACGCACTTGCCGATCTTCTGCAGTCCTTTGTCCATGCTTATGAGGAAATAAAGGAAAATCGTCTTGGCAAGGAATATCGAGAAATAGTTCAGCTTTTCCCGCGCTACCACCAGTGGCGGGCGGTATTGGACTTACTTGTTGCTTCACGCTTGTCCGCCGAAGCCTCGGCGAAGGCGGGCGAACAGGGCGTTGGCGGAAATTACCTTATTCAACATAGCGCAGGAAGCGGTAAAAGTTTGACCATCGCATGGCTTGCGTATCGTCTGGCGGAATTATTTGGCACTGAAAATAACAAAATATATGACACCGTCATTGTGCTTACCGACCGGCGGGTGCTGGATAAACAGTTACGAAACACTATCAAAGCATTGGAAGCAACACAGGGAATTCTGATAGCAGCTGGCGAGGATAATACGCGGTTAAGAGATGCCCTTAATAGTAATGCAAAAATTATTACCACTACGATACAAAAATTCCCCTTCGTACAGGATGTGGTTGTTAATCTTTCTGCTAAAAAATTCGCGCTTATTGTAGATGAGGCGCATTCTTCGCAATCCGGAGAGATGCGACGGACAGTGCAGGAAACGCTCGGGGACTATGATGAAGAAGAATGGCTTTTGCGCCAAATGGCGGCTCGGCAACAGCCAAAGAACATTTCTTATTTTGCTTTTACAGCAACACCGCGGCACGAAACACTGGAGCGTTTTGGCGAGAAGCAGTCGGACGGATCGTTTCAACCGTTTAGCTTGTATTCAATGAAGCAGGCGATTGAAGAAGAGTTTATTTTGGATACTCTTACCAACTACACTACCTATCGCACCTATTTTAAACTTCTTAAAAAAATCGGTGAGGATCCGACCGTACCGCGCTCACGCGCTCTGTCCGCAATTTTACGGCATGTGAAATTGCACGAGGAAACATTGGATCAAAAAATTGAAATTATTATGGCGCATTTTGAACAGACAGTGCGAGACATGCTACGAGGTGAGGCAAAAGCGATGATTGTTACTTCGTCACGAAAAGCCGTAGCGTTGTATAAGCTCACGCTTGATAATTACCTGCGTAAAAATAACTTTCCCTATAAAACACTGGCGGCTTTTACCGATTCCATTGAGATAGATGGTCAATCATATACCGAAACATCAATCAATGACGGTGTGCCGGAAGAACACACCGCGCGAGAATTCAAAAAACCAGATTACCGCTTCTTAATTGTGGCAGAAAAATACCAGACCGGATTTGACGAGCCGTTTTTATGCGCTATGTATGTGGACAAACGGCTTTCCAAAGTGCAGGCGGTGCAGACGCTTTCGCGCCTGAATCGTACTGCGCGGGATAAAGATCAAGTATATGTGCTTGATTTTGTAAACGAGGCGGCCGAAATTAAGGAAGCGTTTGAACCGTATTACACTACCACCATTATTTCAGAAGGAACGGATGTCAATGCTCTCAACGATTTGCGTGCTGCCCTCTTTGCCGCATATCAAATTGAGGAAGATGTACTTGATGAGTTTGTCACCCTAATTGACCCCGACGCAGAAGAAATTCACGAGCGCGCTAATTCGTTTCTTGATAACCTTGCCAAAAGAATCATTGACGAATTGCCGCATGGAAGCACAGACGATGTGATTGAAGAAGATAAATATGGAGAGTTTTTGTCCATCGGCAATATGTATCTTAAACGCTACCCATATTTAGCGCAGGTTTTAGGGTATTCTGATTTGAAACATGAGAAATTATATCTGCTGTTGAAATATCTTTTGAAGAAATTACCCAAAGACCCCCAAAAACCGCTGGTTGAAATTTTGAAATATGTTGATGTTGATTCCGTCCGCGTTGTCCGGAAACTCCAAACAAGAATTGAGCTTTTATCACAAGCTGGAGATGTTCGCGATGAAGAAATTATTCCTCAAACACCGCTTGAAGAAAAAGAAGATCCGCTTTCGCAGATTATCAATGATGTAAATAAACGGTGGGGGGTTGATTTTGGGCCGGAACAGCAAAAGACACTCAATGCAATGGGCGAGGAGCTTACCACGAACGAATCCTTTCAAAATGTAGTTTACAATAATCCACTTCCGAGTTCAGAGCTTGAATTCAAGAGAGTTTTCGGTGGTAAGGTGGACGACCAATTTGAAGTTGACCGGAAATTATGGGAACAACTTATGAATAATCCTGAATTGAATAAGTATATTGAGAAAAAAATGTTTAGATATGTGGCAGACAAAATCTTGTCGCTACGGGAAGAATAAATTTTAAGACCCGCCCTTTAGTAAGTGATTAGATCCGGGCTTAAAAAACCCAATTAAGAGGTTTTGCTGTGGATAACTTTTAGGGGGCCTAGGCGGCAGGTTGCATTATTAAAGGTAATTGCGCTATAATTTCTTTACCTATATGGTAAAGAAAAACTTGCTTTATTTGCCGTATCAATATACTATGAAATTAGATTTCGATAACCCTAGGCACGAGTCCCTGATTAATGATTACGACGCCTTGGCCAGAAAATACAACAAAAAGGGGCAAAATGTTGCCGATGATATTTTGGCCGTGGTTGAGGTTTTGCGAGCCGCTGATACTCTGTTCGATGTTCCCCGGAGTTATAGGCCGCACCCGCTTAAAGTTGAATACAGGGGCTGCTTTGCGGTAGATGTAACCAAGAAACATAGAGTGATATTTAAACCCAATCATGATGGCGATCCAAGCTTTCGCATCGACAACTATAAAACTATTATATCGGTCGTAATCATAGAGATTTTCAAAGATTATCACTAAAATATGGTTTACAATCCTAACAAAGCAATACATCCCGGCCATATTATCTCTCGTTCTTTAGAGCGAGAAGGTTTGTCGCAGAAAAACCTAAGCGAGCGTACGGGCCTCACTGAAAAACATATTAGCCAAATAATAAATGGCGAGGCCTCTATTACTGTAGAAACCGCTTTGCTTTTAGAAAATGCGCTTGGTGGCGCTGCCTCTTTTTGGATTAATTTAGAAAAAAACTATCAAGAAACAAAAGCGCGGCTTGAAAAAGTAGATTTACTCAAAAAGGAAATTCCGCTCATGACCAAATTTCCATACTCGGAACTGGTTAAGCGTGGTTGTGTTGAACAGACGAGTAACAGAGAAAAGCGAGTTGAGAATCTTTGGAAGTTTTTTGGAGTGAACTCTCTTAGTTTTGTGCGACAAACAGAGGCTGTTGCGTATCGGAAGCGCGGAGGTGTTAGTTTGAAAAGCGAATCTATTGCCTCATGGCTTCGGTGCGGAGAGCTAGAGGCAAGACAGATATCCGTATCTCATTTCTCTGATGCGTTATTAAGGAAATCTATTGATGCGCTCGGAAAACTTACGGCCGAAGACCCACAAAAATTTTCTACTGAAGCCAAAAACAAATTGGCTGAATCTGGCGTGGCGCTTGTGTACGTGCCTCATTTTTCAGGTACAAGCGTAAATGGCGCTGTGCGGTGGATTGGCGACACTCCAATTATTCAACTTAGCCTTTTGGGCGCGTATGCAGATATGTTTTGGTTTACTTTATTTCACGAAATTGGGCACTTTCTCCTACATGGCAAAAAAGAGAAGTTTTTAGAGTTTCAAAATGAAAAGGGTGGATATTTATCGGGGTCACAAGAGAAGGAAAAAGAAGCAGATATTTTTGCAAGCAACTCGCTTATTCCACAAAAATCTTATGCTGAATTTATTCAATCTGGAGATTTTTCACGCTCGGCAATAATAAAATTCGCAAAAGATGTTAATGTGCATTCCGGAATTGTTGCTGGGCGGCTTTGTCATGATAAAAAAATAAACTGGAAACAAGCTGCGGGTCTTAGGGCTCGGTTAAAGTTTGCTAACTAAACATGTTGAAACACAAGGATAAAAATGGAGATGAAAAATAATAAATCAATTTGGGATATATTGCGACAAATTTTTGAGTTATTATCTAAAAAATCAACAACCTCACCGAAGACCATCTCAAATTTACCAGAAGTTGTAAAAACAGCATTACAGCCGCAGTCGAAGTCGCCAACTATAGAAGATAAATCGGTAGACGAACGACCGAAATGGCATCCACCAATTCGAGTAGATAAATTTTACCCAACGCAAAGATTTCTTAATTCTGACTCGATATATAAAATTACCGGACATCATCCTGGCACGGATTATGGCACACAAGGAGAAGATGGCGTGCCGCTTCATTTTTGTGCTGATGGAGAAGTAATTGAAAGCGGCCTACATAATGCCTTCGGAAATTATTTCTTTTATTATGTTCCTGCAGTGGATCGTACTTTTGTTTATTTTCATTTACAAGATGCGGCGCCAACCCAGGGTCAATATAAGGCAGGTCAACAATGCGGTATTACTGGAGAAACCGGAATGTCAGCTGGTATACATCTTCATTTAGAGTGCATGAGAGGTCGCAAAGTTTCTGCTGATAGGGTTCGACTTTATACCTCAAAAGATGCCCTCGCCGAAGCCGCTGAAGATGCTGATGCCTTTATCCGATCGCGAATCTCTTTATCTTAGTTCTTAGTAAATCAGCCAATGAGTAAGCGCAGATACTATAGACGCCATTCGCGCGGGATGACGAAACAGGAGCAGTTTCAGTGGCTTGTGGTTGGTGTAATTTTTGTTATCGGCTTTATTGCTTATTTCATTTATGGCTTTTTCACAAATTGTATCTTTGAGTGGCCCCCTCGATGGGATATCGGCACTTGCTGGGAAGAGCAAAAAGCACCCGCCAAACAAAAAGCAATAGAAGATGCGATCAAATTCGCGCCGTAAGCGAGTAGATTTTTCGCGCCATAAGTGCTATCGTGGCGATAATGAGCGACTCTATTCAGAAAATTAAACGGGTGCCGTTGCGGGAGCTCTGGCGCAAGGAGGATAAGGATTTTACGAAATGGCTGGAGGAGCACATAGATTTTTTAAACGACGCTATCGGTTTTGATATCTCCATAGAGTCCCGCGAAGAAAAAGTCGGGCCTTTTAAGGTTGATCTCTACGGCGAGGACAACTTTGGCAATAAGGTGATTATTGAAAACCAACTGGAAAAAACCGATCACAATCATCTCGGCCAGCTCATTACTTATCTGACTAATCTTGGCGCCAACATCGCTATTTGGATTTGCAAAGAACCGACCGAAGAACACACAAAAGCTATCGATTGGCTGAACGAGGTTTCGCCGGATGACATCTCTTTTTACCTCATTAAATTGGAGGCCATCAGGATCGGAGACGAATCGCCGGCGGGCCCTCTGTTTACCGTTATCAAGCGTCCCACAACAGAGAAAAAGCAAATCGGACTTGAAAAAAAGGAGTATGCCCAAAGACATGTGTTTCGAGAAAAATTCTGGACTCAGTTTCTTGCCGAAATAAGTAAAAATAACTCGCTGTTCGCCAATATTAGCCCGAGTACGGATAATTGGATCGGCATCGGTATGGGTCGTGGTGGTTTTAATCTTAATCTGGTTATTTCAAAAAAATACGCTCGAGCGGAGATTTATATAAACCGAGGCGAAGCAGAGGAAAACAAAAAAGCGTTTGATTCTCTTTACAACCTCAAGGACGAGATCGAGAAAGAATTCGGTGGCAAGCTAACCTGGGAGCGAATGGAAGACAATGTAACTTCGCGGATCAAATATCAACTGGACGGCGTAAATATAACCAACGAAGAGGATTGGCCAAAAATGAACGAATTCATGATAGACGCGGCAGAAAGGATGCATCGGGCTTTTAAGGACCCGATACGGAAGATTAAGGTATAATTTTCTTTTTC
>Ga0209542_10019871_pt1 | contig 10714 bp, 10 predicted proteins | sample RifCSPhighO2_01_FD_184028 | JGI IMG/M metagenome (GOLD analysis project Ga0209542, IMG submission 184028) | Soil microbial communities from Rifle, Colorado - Rifle CSP2_plank highO2_0.1 (SPAdes) (version 2) | ecosystem: Environmental > Terrestrial > Deep subsurface > Rock core/Sediment ...
TTCCATCTCCGGAGTAAGAAACCGCAGGCCGGAAGCAATGTTGTAGAAAACAACCATTTCTCTCTCGTCAAATATTCTCGAGAAGAGCTCGTTCAGGGGTATATATTGCCACTGTGTTTCAGTATCTGCAGAAGGATTCGGCACAAGGCATGTTATATCGCCGTGAAGAATAAACACAGAAGAAATTTTGGCCTTGAAACGGCTGGCAACACCTTCAGTAAACCATTCGGGAAGAATCGGTATTTTTTCCGATGTTGTTTCTGTCATAACAACCTCCTACTAACTCTCGTCATCGTGGTCGTGGTCATGGTCATGATGATGACCGTGTTTGTGGCTATGACGTTCTTCACCGGGGAACGGATCACCCTCTGATGTGACAGAGTCTCCAACGGCAATTTTTACGCCAAGCTTGTGCGCAAGAGTTAGAAACCTTGCTGTTTCAAGCTGCAATGCGCCGCGTGACTTAAAGTGTTCAAAAACAAGTGTTGCATTTCTGTTTTTCTTGGCTACTTTAATGTAATCACAGGGATGAGACTTGCCCTCCTCCTCAGCTTCCAACACGAGTTCACTGCCATTTTGTGTAATGGTAACAGTATAGCCGAGCAATTGTGCCACTATCCCCAAAACTTCCATTTGAAAGCGGTCGGAAAGCTCTTCTGTTATTTTTTTGACATTCCTCTTGTCTCCGGCACTGGAATAAAAACTCTTCATTTCTATGTATCCGTCTTGGCTTATTACCATCTCAACTCTCTCTGATTCTGCTACACAACCCTTGGCTCGTTTTAGTGCTTCCTTAAAAAGAGAATTCGTATCCAATTCGCTAATCCACTCTAAAAATTCCGGATCTTCATTGCCAAGTTTAGCGAGAAGGTCTGCATCAATTTCTGGCGCATCCGCCTTTGCTTTAAAAGCTTGCGGCTGAGGTTCGGGAATTTCAACTTTAGAATAGCTCTTATATCCGATGTTGCATGGCATTAAGATCCCTCTTTTCTTTAAATGTTAAAGTCCTTTAACTTTACTTCTAATATAAAATCCCGGGTATGTCAATGGTTCGTCATGGTTTTGCCTAGGGTTTAACTTGCAAAATTTATTTAAATTTTATATAGTGTATCCAGCACACTAACAACAGGAAAGTACTTTGCATCTCGTCTATTCGCTCGAAGAACCGCCTCACTCATTCAATAAGTCACTGTTTTTGGCTGGGCCCACTCCTCGCTCGTCTGAAGTTGCTTCTTGGCGGCCACAAGCACTGGAAATACTGGGAAAATTGAATTATGACGGGGTCGTCTTCATCCCCGAAAACAGAAATAACGATTTTAACAAATATGACGAAGGTCTTTATCCGCCATGGGAACACCGAGCAATGGATATGTCGGATCTGATTATTTTCTGGGTACCCCGCGACTTAACGCTAATGTCTGACGGAAAGGCTAAAATGCCAGCTCTTACTACTAATGTCGAATACGGTTTGTCCGCCCACTTGGGCAAGTCGTTATTTGGCCCGCCTAAAGGACAAAAGAATAACTATCTGAAATTTGTAGCAGAAAAAGCAGAGTATAATATTCCTCAATTTGACACTCTCGAGGAAATGTTAGCTCGGGCTGTTGAGATATTGGGAGACGGGGCCGAAAGAACCGGCGGCGAAAGAGAGATTCCGCTATTCCTTTGGAAACACAAAGCATTTCAAAACTGGTATCAAGCACAACTGTCAGCCAGCAACTGGCTTGATGGAGCTAAGGTTGAATGGCTGTCTAGAGTCAGAAATAAGCCGGAAGCAATATTCGCTTTTGCGATAAGGCCTAACATTTTTGTCTCATGTGAAGACAGGAACAAGGTAAATGATCCTGTTATATTTCGTCTGGATATTTCTTCAGTCGTTCTGTACAAAAAGAGGCTGACCTTGCTTGATTCAGAGGTAGTCATAGTCAGAGAATTCAGAAGCGCCTCATCTACAGCCGATGGTTTTATTTGGGAACTTCCCGGTGGATCATCTCCATTTATTACAGACCCTCTTGAAGTGGCCGTTGAAGAGGTCGTGGAAGAGGTCGGTCTTCCTATCGTACCCGAACGCTTGTTTCATGTCGGTTCTCGTCAAATGGCCGGAACGCTTTCAGAACATAAGTCACATACCTACTCGGTTGAACTAACCGATGAAGAACTGGCTTGGTGTAAAACCCAAAAGGGTATCCCCCACGGAGCCGACTTTCCCGATAATCCGACCGGCGAAAGAGCTTACATGGAAGTTTTGACATTGAGGGAAATAAAAGAAAGAGACCTTGTTGATTGGGCAAATTTTGGAATGATATATAGGGTGTTGGGATCTTAAAAATTGACCGCGTATTGTACGCGGTTTTTACTTGACAAACTCCACTTGCAGGAATATAGTGTAACTAGAACACTAACAACCAACGCGGGAGGATCTAAATGCCCAGAAAAGCTCTGCTTATTACAGACGTAACAAGATGTTTTTGCCTCAGAGGTGAATTGGCCGTAACAGACGGGGACCAAGTTGTCGACCCCATAAATAGTGTCTCGAAATATGCTGACAACCACGCTGACGAATGGGCTTTGAAAATACTGACCAGAGATTGGCACGATAAAGACAGCGAGCATTTTAAAAAATGGCCGGTACATGGAGTGAAATTTAGTCGAGGCTCCGAGTTCCATCCAAAATTAATAATCAGATCAGACGTAATTCCAGTTGCAATCGTGTCTAAGGGATTGGGCAAAATTAACGACGGATACTTCCCATTTGACCCAGCCTCTGGAGTAAACATCATCCTTGTTTACCCGGATGGAAATGCATATCCCTGGGAAGGCGACCTGGAGTCTCTTCTCAGAAACTTTAACGTTGACGTTGTCATGAATTCGGGGCTGGCGACAGATTACTGCGTCAAACACGGTTCAATTGATTCGGCGAAAAGAGGTTTTAAAACCTATCTTCTCCTTGACGCTTGTCGAGCCGTAAATAAAGTCATCGGCGACAGCTTGAAGGCTGTTATGGAGATGAAGGATGCGGGAGTAATTATCACCAGTACAGAGAAGGTGATCAATGGCAACTAAAACCCGCCTTGGCGGGGCCAAAGCCCGCTACGGCGAGGCGAAAGCACGGTTACCGGTTGAAATGTTCGACATTCCTGTTCACAAAATACGCCGCGGATACTACAGCGCAGTATATTTCTGGCGTGAAAAACAGATTTTGGAAATATTGAATTTTTCTAAAACTGTTCTAATGCAAGTTTTCCAGAAAAGAGACGCTGTCCTGTGTGGAACCGATGAGGCCTTGGCTGTATTGAAAACTTGCAACGGGTATTATCGTAACCCGGAACAATCCTACAAGCTTTTTGACAGATATCTGGTTCTGAACAGAAAAATTAGAGGACTTTCCGCCATCGTCAGAAACGAAGAAACAACCCTATTGTTGCGCGGCTGTTTTAACGAAAAGTTGGACCTAGAAATTCAGCTTGATTCTTTGTGGGAAAATGCCGTTAACAGGCTAGAAATTTTTTCGCTTTACGACGGTTGTACAATTTCTCCATGGGAAACAGTAATGACCATCGGGGGGTTACCGCAATATTTTGCCCACTTGGAATCAATTTATCTCGGTATTCTTACCCGAAGAACAATGGTTGCCACAAATGTGGCGAGAGTGGTCAAGGCCGCTCAAGGCAAACCGATTCTATTTTTCGCCGATAGGTTCGACCATTACGAAAATCAAACTGGCGATGGTTATGCCGCAACGGTAGGCGGTGCCCAGGGCGTAGCTACGGACATTATGGGCGAGTGGTGGGGGAAAAAAGGCGGTGGCACAATGCCCCACGCGCTGATCGCCTGTTTTGGCGGCAATACTGTCGAAGCCACCCACGCTTTTGCTCTTGCCTATCCGGAAGTTCCATGCATAGCTTTGGTTGATTTTAATAACGATTGCGTAAATACTGCCCTAAACGTGGCTAGCCACTTTAGACGCAATAACTTGAAGCTTTGGGGAGTGCGCCTTGATACTTCGGAAAATATGGTTGACGAATCACTGCTAAGAAGTGCCCAGATGGGCAGTGAAAAACCAACGGGAGTCAATCCTATTTTGGTAAACAATGTCCGTCGAGCATTGGATCGTAGTGGTCATCAAGACATAAAGATTGTCGTTTCCGGAGGATTCACTGAGGAGAAGATAGAATACTTTGAGAAAAATAAAGTTCCTGTCGACGCTTATGGCTGTGGCAGTTCATTACTGAAAGGCGGCGGCGATTTCACGGCTGATATCGTCAGAGTTGACGGAAAACCCTGCGCCAAGACAGGGCGTTGGGAAAGACCGAACATAAGATTACAATTAGTTGAGTAAGGCGGACATTCCGCCTTTTTTAATACAAAAATTTATTTTAATATCAAATCATGGTAAAGCGAATAGCTATATATGGCGGTGCCTTCAGTCCGCCCCACATTGGCCATGCTTCTGTTATTGAAGCCGTTTTAAGATTATTTGCTTGTGATGAACTATGGGTAATGCCATCGGCTGACAGGCACGACAAGGTTGTTTCAGCATCAGGCAGCCACAGAGTGAAAATGTTGAATATAATGTTGAAGGAACTTTTTCCAAATTCGAAAATACCCGTAATCGTTTCTGATATTGAGTTAAAGATGGGCCAGCCGACTGTTACTTATGAGACACTAAAAATACTAAAAGAAAAATATCAGGACCATGAATTTCACTTTGTTTTAGGTTCTGAAAATTTAAGTACTATTGAGACAAAATGGGTAAATGGCAAGAAGTTATTTCAAGAAACAAATTTCGTAGCCGTTAGAAATCCTCTCCTACTGCTATCAGAAAAATTGCCTCCCCATTTGTTTATTATCGACGATATTCCCTGGACTAACGCGTCAAGTACATTTGTGAGAAGAATCATTTCTGAAGGACATTCGGGACTACCCTATATAACTTCCTCTGTCGCCCGATATATAAAAGAAAATAGCTTATACAAATAAGGGGCCGAGGATTTCAAAAACTCTTGACAGATTTTATGTTTACAGCATAATTAACTATACTGATCATTAACATGAGAAAACAAAATTGAGAGCCACAAGAGGACGTTGGAGAGGCTTGTGCGAAAGACTGGGGGCAAAAGGTAACCCCATTACCGGAAGAACAATCGATAGTACTTACGACGAAATTATAACTGCTTATACTGGACTCGATAGGCACTACCACAACTTAAGTCACATAAACGAAGGACTTATCTTGTTAGACGAAGTCAGTCATTTGGCTGACGACCCGGACACTTTAGAAATGGCTTGGTGGTGGCATGATTATATTTGTAAAGCAGGAGAATCTGATAATGAGAGACAGAGTGCCGATGCAGGCCAAAAAGCATTGGTTGATCTCGCTATCTCGCCAAAGAATAGAATTCGGGTGGAATGTCATACTCTTGCTACAAAACATGACTTTATCCCCGAAAGCAATGACTCTCGTTTGATTGTTTGTATTGACTTGGCGGGTCTTGCCTTTCCGCCAGAACTTTTCGACCAAGTTACCGATAATATTAGAAAAGAATATGCCCAGCTTTCAGATAACAACTTCAGGACTGGCCAAGCAATATTTTTCCGTAGATTTTTAGAAAATCGACCGTCAATATATTTGACCGAGTATTTCCGCGACAGGTATGAAACCCAAGCCCAAGAAAATATCCGAAGATTGATAGCCAAAGCAGACACATAATCCGCATCGCGCGGATTTTTTGATACTCACAAATCTGCGGCATCGTCTATTGACACAAAATATACCGGTGATATGGTGTAATCAGTACACTAACAAAACGGGAGAGTGGCCATGACCGCCGATTCTTTTGACTTTTCGGGTTTTGCTAGACTCACAAACGACCTTTACCCGGGCAGGTACCAAGACCCTGTCTTTGTAAAAAAGCTTGAAGCGACATCATCAAGAATTAGAAAAATGGTTCAGGACAAAGACGGGATTATGCTGGCTCACTACTATACCTACCCTGAAATTCAAGAGACAGCCCACATGATCGGCGATTCTTTGGCTTTAAGCAATTACGCCCGCACGACGAACGCAAAAATAATATATTTCCAAGGCGTAGCTTTTATGGCCCAAACGGCCAAGATATTAAATCCGCCTAAACGCGTGTTTATCTCTGACAGCTCCACCGCTCTTGGCTGCTCACTTGTTTTCGGCACAGACCATGCTTGGATAGAGGCTTGGAAAAAACAAAATTCACACGGGTTAGTGGTTTGCTATATAAACAGCGACCCTTACACTAAAGCATTAAGCGATTTTGAGTCCACTTCCAGGAATACAGATAAAGTTTTGATTTATATTTTAAAAAATTATCCGGATAGAAAAATACTGTTTTTGCCGGATAAATTTCTTGGAAATGTGATGAAGACAAGAGCTCTCCGAATGCTTGCTGCAGAAGGGATTCAAGCAGATCCCGACCTGATAGAAATATACGACTGGCGGTTTAACGGCTTTAACGCGAGCTGCCAAGTCCACGAACCTCTTGGAAGTGACGCAATTATCGTAGCCATGCTTGAGAACCCGGACGCCGAAGTAATTGCCCATCCGGAATGCGGATGTACGCCATATTGCTTGCTTGATCCGCAACAAAACAAGGTCATTCAACAAAAGGTCTCGTTCCTGTCAACAGAACAAATGATTAAAAGAGCCCTCGAATCCGAATCACAGAAATTCATAATTGCTACTGAGGCCGGCCTAATTTACACCCTGCGCAAAAAAGTCCCGAATAAAACCTTTGTTCCTGTATCAACTCAAGCCGTATGTCCGTATATGAAAGCAAACGATCTCGACAAGCTGGAGCAATCAGTAATCAGAGACGTTAAAGAAGTCATTATTTGCGATAACTGCGCAAACTGCCGTATCAGTCCTCAACACTATCATGAAGACAACCGCGTAATTCACATTCCGCACTGGATCGCCGATAAAGCGCGTGAAGGAATCGAACGAATGCTTGCAATACAATAACAAAAAGACCGCAGCTAGCGGTCTTTTAAAATACCTTGGACACTTGTGTTTTTATGTATTGCTGTCTTTCGTTTGTGAGAAACGTTTATTCCGCTTTATTTTTGATACATGTTCATCAATAATTTTAGTATATAATTCTATCATTTTTTTTACTATATGATCACTGGTAAATTCCATGGAAGTTTTCCATGCCGCCACAGATAAACGCTCCCTAAGAGATTGATCGTGTAAGATACTGTCTATTTTTTCAATTGCTTCTGTCTGAGAGTCAACAATAAAACCGTTTTCGCCATTACGGATTATCTCTGGAGCAACGCCAATAGAATAAACTATTGGAATAAGCCCTTGAGACATCCCCTCAACAAGACTCAAGGAAAAACCTTCATAACGCGAGGGAATGAATAAAATACTCCCTCGAAATGGTTGGAGATAAGCCGGCAAACGATCCTTGGGAAGATTTGCCCACATTGCGTGGTTGGGGATTTTTGAACGCATCCATGTAGCAAGTTTTTTGTTTTGTGTTATGGAAAAAGTTAGTTTAGGCACACCAGAAAAATATTGATATAAATGAATAAGTCGGTCTAGCCCTTTTAACTTTAAAGTAAACGCATCACTACCCAAACGGCCAAGAAATACAATACGCGGTACATCTATTATGGGCAACTTGGGTGTTGTAAACCAAAAATCCTCAATGGCATTATGTATCAAATGAATCTTCTCAGAATCAACTCCCATATCCATCAACTCTTTCTTCACGCGCTCTGATGTAGCAATAATAGCTGTTACTCGTTTTGCAACATATTCCTCAATATCGGCAATATCACGCAAAGGTCTTCTTGTCTTGATATTAAGCTCAGAAATTGCTCCTTCTTTCTTGAGCATATACCAAATCTTAGATGTTGCCTTATCCAAACGAATAGCTTTAGGAGTCGCATTTAAAAAACCTCCCGTTGTCGAGCCAAAATGGCTGATTACCGGAACAGGATAAGTCAAAAATGGTAAAACCGTATAGGTGGTTCCTTGAATAATGTTATATTTTAAAATTTCTTTTCGACGCTCCAGCAAAGAGTAGAAAAATAGAATACTCTTAAGACCGCCTAAATGTACAGGGGTATCAACAAGCGATGTGCGCGGATAAAAATTTTTAGTTTCTGCGCCACTCTCCTTAAGTTTAGATGCCATTAGATCATTAATGTAACTAGCGCCAGTTCCAAGCTTCTTTTCATTGTGTATAAATGCTACTTTCATAAAAATACATGATTAAGGGTGCCAAAGCACACTGAATATACATTCTAACATTAATACCGTATAGAGTTAACTTAAATTTTCAATATTTATTAAATTTGATATAATGGCTCCGTAGACAATGAGGAAAATACCACTATATCTTATTCTATTAACAACGGCGTTAGGGGCCGGTATTTTTATTTCATTTATTGCTTTGAGGTCAATAAATACTCCCTCCACTCGGACCAGCGCATTGCCGGGTTTTGAATCAGGCCCAAATGCAACACCCAGGCCCATCTCTACGCCCAGACCTACTACGTCGCCTACTGCCACTGCCACTTCTACCCCAACACTAACTCCGAGCAGAACTCCGAGCCCTAATCAGATATTATTCGACGTCCCCTTCACTCCTCAAGCTCCTTTTTCCGAATGGAGCAATCCCAAATTAAGCAATGGCTGTGAAGAGGCCTCGGCTCTTATGGCCATGTCTTGGATCAAGGGCACGGATATAACTCCCGAGAAAGCAAGGCAAGAGATAATAGCCGTTTCCGACTACGAACTCGCCAACTACGGCGTATTTCTCGACACTTCTGCGCAAGACACGTTTGACAGAATATTTAAAGGCTATTACAAATACCAAAAAATAGAACTTCGTTACGACTTTTCTGTTGAAGATATTAAAGACGAACTGCATGACGGAAACTTGGTCGTCGCGCCGATGAACGGACAAGAACTGCACAACCCTTACTACACCCAGCCCGGTCCGTTGCGCCACATGCTGGTAATAATCGGATATGATCCGGACTCAAGGGAATTCATTACAAATGATCCCGGAACCAGACTGGGTAAACAATACCGATACTCGGAACAAACTCTATTCGAAGCTATACACGATTATTCAACCGGCGACGACTTGCCCTTACCGCCAAAGAGAAAAGCCATGATTGTAGTCAAGAAATGATATTTATGACTTACGGCGAGATTTGGACCGGTCATTTTCGGTTAAGTATTGTTTTCTAAGCCGGACTGATAGCGGGGTTATCTCGAGGTACTCGTCCCCGGACATTGCCTCAAGTCCGCGTTCTATGGTGAGTTCTATCGGGGGCGTAAGAAGAATGGACTCGTCCGAACCGGAAGCGCGCATATTGGTCAGTTGTTTTCCTTTTGTGGGATTCACACCCATCTCCTCGCCTTTGGAAGTGTTGCCTATAACCATGCCCTCATAGACTTCAATGTTGGGTTCAATATAAAGAGTCCCTCTGTCCTGAAGGTTCCAAAGCGCGTACGCCAGCGCTTTGCCGTTAGCCATTGATATCATTGAACCGGTAGAACGTTTCTCTATAACTCCATCAAACAAAGGTCTGAATTCCAAGAATCTGGAAGATAAGATACCCCTGCCCTTCGTATTAATGATAAATTGGTTTCTATACCCTAAAAACCCCCTGGTCGGTCCTTCAAAACTCAATCTGACGCTATCGCCGTCAACACGCATGTCATTCATTCTGAATCCTCTCTTGCCCAAGCCCTCAATGGTGACTCCTTGATACTCGGAAGGTATATCGGCAATTACTTCTTCATATGGTTCAACCTTAACTCCGTCTATTTCTTTAATGATCGCCTGCGGCTGCGAGACTTGAAGTTCATATCCGGCTCGCCTCATGCTTTCAAGTAAAATGACGATATGCAACTCTCCCCGTCCTGATATTTTAAAACTTTCGCCAGTCGAAAAGTCCACGCGAAGACCGACGTTAACCTCAAGCTCTCTTTCCAAATACTCGCGTATTTGACGGGATGTAACAAATTTCCCTTCGCGTCCGGCAAAAGGAGAATTATTCACTAAAAAATTAAGAGTAATCGTCGGCTCGTCCACCGCAATAGCCGGAAGCAGTTCGGCTTTCGGATCATCGGTTATCGTCTCCCCGATATAAATGTCAGGCAGTCCCGCAACCATGACGATATCCCCCGCACCGACACTTTCAAGCTCTATCTTTTTCAATCCTTCAAATGTAAAAACCTTAGTCAACTTGCCTGAACGGATTTCATCGTTGGTTTTTTTAATAAACACCTGTTGCCCGGGGGAAACCGTCCCTTCATATATGCGAACAACCGCAAGCCGGCCGAGAAAATTATCATACCCCAGGTTAAACGGCTGCATACGCAATGGCTTTTTAGACAACTCATCCGATGAAACCGGTTTTACGTGCTCAAGTATAGTATCCAAAAGCGGGTTTAAGTTATCCGATTTGTCATCAATATTTTTCTTAGCGATACCTTGACGGCCGATCGCATAAACAACCGGAAAGTCTGCCTGCTCATTGTTCGCCCCCAATTCAAGAAATAACTCTAATACCTGCTCTTCGCATCTGGCCGGATTTGCCGCCGGTTTATCTATTTTATTTATAATTACTATCGGCCGAAGTCCGAGTTCCAGCGACTTCTTCAATACAAACCTGGTCTGAGGCATCGGCCCCTCCTGCGCATCCACAACCAAAA
>Ga0209542_10019872_pt1 | contig 10713 bp, 11 predicted proteins | sample RifCSPhighO2_01_FD_184028 | JGI IMG/M metagenome (GOLD analysis project Ga0209542, IMG submission 184028) | Soil microbial communities from Rifle, Colorado - Rifle CSP2_plank highO2_0.1 (SPAdes) (version 2) | ecosystem: Environmental > Terrestrial > Deep subsurface > Rock core/Sediment ...
CCTGTGGATCCACAGTTTCAAGATATTTTTCCAGCCGTAAAGATGTTCAAGGCAATGCGAGCTAAAGATGAAGTCTTGACTGGACGCGGGAATGGGATCCAGATTATAAGCATTCAGCGTGCTGTCGTTCTGAATAGGCTTGGCTCCCGGTAAAGGCCAATCCCCCGCGCCGATATCAAGACCCGTTCCTTTGCAGAAAGTTAAAGCCTTCTCACGGATGTAAAATAGCGCATTCCCTTGATTGAGATATTCGGGATAAAGTTCGTTGCGGTATTGAAAAAAATTTTGCTTATTATTGGTTACTTTCTTGAGTTGAAGCCGACGGAAAACAGCTAAAATAAATAAATGATAGCTGCGAGGGTCTTTGGTAATTTCCTTGAGTTTATAAAAAATGCTTTCTTTCACCAGCATTTCATTCTCCCTTTTTATTTTACAAATACAGCAGCATTATCAATAATAATATTGCTCTCTTTTAAACACCGATAACAGTATCCCCAGGCTGATCTTGAACCATTGCTGGCATTGCTGGTTCGGAATAAGGCCAAAGGGTAGAAACCGCAGGGAATTAAGATAAATGAGCAGCCATACCCCTAAGGAATAGCGCCGGCGCATCTGCAGAATGGCCTGCCCTACAGAGTACGGCTTGCGCATCGAGTCAAAATACAGGGGCGGATGGAAATACTGCAGTTCAGCGGTCTTTATTGTACGAATACCGGCAATGGTCAAGCGTATACTAAGGTCAATATCTTCATAAGACTTTATATCGTTGATGAACCCTCCTACCTTCTCCAGCACCGCTCTGCGGTATAAACAGCAGCGCGTTGAATAGGAGTAGGCGTTCAGGTAGTCATACCGCCATTTGACTATCCCATATAGGGCATTGGCCTTGGGCAGGATGGCATCTGCTTTTTTATCGCTGAACATCTTTTTAGTTTTTTCCAGAAAATCACATTGCTGCAGCCGTGTGTCATCGTCCAGGAAAAGCACGTATTCTCCGCAGGACAATTCTAAGGTCCGGTTGCGCAAATGCCCGATGACACGGTCGGGCATGGCGTTCTCATGGTACACGATTGGTAAAATGCTTTGGTATTTTTCAACAACCCTGCGGATGGCTTCCCCCTGACCGTCATTAAGGAGAACAACTTCAAAATCAGTCCTCATCAGAGTTTGCTCCGTCAGGTCAGTCAGCAGCATATCCAGTTCATCCGCCCGGTTGGAGGCGCAGATCAGACAAGAAATAAAGGACGACCGCGTCGTCTTGACCGGACGGAAATCCCCGCGCAGATCAAAAGGGAATATTTTATAAGCGGCTCGCAGCAGTTTCGTTTGTAGGGTGTCGTGCATAAATATCCAAGATTAACAGTAGCTGCTTTTTCCGGAAACACCTTTTAAGAAATCTTTATATCCGCAAAAGGCGCCCTGGATGGCTTCCCCATGGCCGCGGAGCAGCTCGATGATCAGCCAGGCAGGGATCGCGCAAAGAAATTGGAAATAAATAAAGAGATGCTTTTTTATACCGACGAGATTTTCACTAAAAAATATCATGCGGTTGCGATGAAAATAATATTGGCTGCGAAATCGATAGAGACCGCCGATGGAGGCATTGAATTTATGGTAAATGACCGCATCGCAATTGAGAATAAGCCGGTATCCCGCCTTTTTGACGCGATAACAAAGATCCATGTCTTCCCAAGTAAGAAAATATTTCTCGCTTAACATACCGGCGGTACGGATGATCTGTGTTGGGATCAGCATCAAACAGCCGGTAATATAGTCGGTCTCGAGGATGCCGTTGACGTCCGTTGTGTCGGGATAAAAAGCGCCCTTCACGAAGTTCACGTGTCCTCCGCATGACCAAATTTTTTCTTTAGCGGAGTAGCATTTGATCTTGCAGCTGATGACCCCCGCGCTTTTTTCTTGGTTGGCTGTTGCGATGAGCTGCGTGAGAAAGTTCTCTGTAACAATAGTATCATTATTAAGCAAAAGGACATACTCAGCGTTTTGTTTTATGGCATGGTCAATGCCGACATTATTGCCGCCGCTGAATCCCAGGTTCTCGTTTAATTCTAATAAGGTGATTCGCTCAGCCGGAGAGTGCTTGCGTATCCAATCCTTCAGCACGGCTTTTGAATCGTCGGTCGAACCGTTGTCCACCAGAACGATATGGCAATTTTTATATGTTATTCTTTGTAACGACTCAAGGCACTCAACGGTGTCTTTGGCGCCGTTCCAATTGAGGATGATGATGTAGACAATATGGTGTGGTTGATCACTTGCAGGATTCGGCATATTAAATATTTTCGTGTTTATTTTTTTTAAAACATTTCAGGACGCAATAGAAAACATACTGAATGAATTCTAGCGGTGAATTAATAGAGAAAATGACTTTTATTTTTTCAAGCGCAGTTTGATTACGCATTTGGTAACTCATGCCCTGAATATTAAAAAATGCCACATACCGATCAATATATTTTATTTCTATATTTTTATTGAAAGCAGTTAGTAACCAATTTAAATCGCCATAAACTTTAAGCTCTTTATTAAAATTACCAATTTTGTTGAATACTTCTTTTCGTGTGAAGATTCTTTGGTGACAGATACCATGCTGCAATATGTCAAATTTATTTTTTAGTTCAGAATCAAAGGCCGGTAGATTTTTGATTACAAATTGTTTCGGGATATTGGTTAGGCTGACTTTTCCGCAAAGAATTTGAGTTGATGGGGCGTGGCTGAATTCTTGAACAATGTCGCTCAGTGTTGCATTGTCGAATAATCGGTCGTCAGAGTTTAGAAAATATACGATATCACCTGTGGCAAATTTAATCCCCTTGTTCATAGCATCATAAACTCCGGCATCTTTTTCTGAGATTATTTTTTTAATTTTTGAGCTGTATTTACTTAGTATCGTCAGTGTGTTATCGGTCGAGGCGCCATCTACAATAATGTACTCGGTGCGGGGATATGTTTGTACCAAAACAGACTTTATGGTTTTTTCAATATGTTTCTCGGCGTTAAAACAGACTGTGATGATTGAGACTGTGAGGCTCTCGTTAACTTTTATATCATCCCGTGGCAGCGTCATCGCTTTAATTGCTTTGTTAATTTTTCTCGTTGTTGTTGTGTGGCATAAAATTGATATTTTTGAAACATGCCTTTTTCTTTAACAAAAATTATGTCAGTCTGAGCCAAGGCATTATCCAAAAGCCGGTTATGCCCGCCAAAAAGATCATAAACAACAAAGCCTCGAGTTTTCATGTAGCTGATAACGTCAGAAAATTCATGCCCCTTATCAAAGAATTTAAACAAAGAGACCTCAAGAATAATTACTTCTGCCGCTTTCAAGATGGTTGCGCTTCCATCAAGAACATCTAATTCTGTTCCCTGAACATCAATTTTTAAAAGATAGGGGCCGGTTAGATTTTTCGCGGCACACGCTTCATCCACCGTTATTTTGGGTACTTCGCGCGGGATGCCATTGACATCGCTATTTTCATTTTCCTTTAAGATCGATGAACCAACTAAGTCGGGGTGAACATTGATGATTGTTGTCCCCACAGTAGCACCGGCTGCCGCCAGGATATATTCTGCTTTGAATTTTTTTACAATAAGTTTTAAATGAACCTTATATTCTTCCAGCGGCTCAATGAGAAGATGAAAGGCATCAGGGAACTTTTCATAAAGTTCCCATGTTCCATGGGCGACCCCCACGTCGATAATGGTGCGGGGATAAAATTTTAAGCTGGCGATATGATCCAACGCTTCCGAGAGGTTCGTTCTTTGCGCCCGCGAGTTTATTTTATGGATTTCTAGATCAAAGGTGCTTAAAATACGATTCAAGTGGTGCAGTAAAAAATTTTTGATTTTATGAGCAACCATTAATGCCATCCAAATTTTTTATATACAAATTTTTGCGTGAATCGGTCAAAGACGAACTCGGGTGGAAATTTCATTAAGTAGCTGTAAGGAATGGCCCCAAGAATCGGAATTTTGTGAAATAAAAGTAGTTTATAAAGTTTTATGAAGGGAATTCGTGTTCTGTCTTGAAAAGATATTGGTTCACGCTTTAATAGCTTTTCGGCCTCTATAAAATATTCGTTAAGGGATTCTAGGCTTTTTTGGTTTTTAGCGCGGACTCGAAAGCCCCCGATTAAACCTTTAATTACATAAAGCTGTTCATGCCTAAAAAATCTTATCCAGAGCTCCAGATCCCCTGCGAGTTTAAGCGAAGGGTCCATTTTGGCCCCTGCCTTCTCCCAAAGCTCTTTTCGCCAAAAAGTTGATTCTTGCTGAATCCAGCGATAATCCCCTGTATAAAATCGATATTTGGACCAGCGAGGCGCTTCTGCGCATTGTACAATGCGCCCTTGATCATCAAACCAAGTCGGATTTCCCATCATCCATTTTATTTTAGGAAAATCCGTGAAGATTTCGGCGACGGTAAATAAAGACTTACGGTGGTACATATCATCCGAATTCAGCCACGCCATAATCTCACCGGAACTTTTTTTAAAACCATCTTCCACCATAGGGTACAACCCCTGATAAGATTTGCTTACCCAATAGGCCAAGTATTTTTCATATTTTTTTATAATATCGACACTCCCGTCTGTGCTACCCCCATCGATGATAATGTATTCGAGGTTTGGGTATTGCTGATCCAAGACGGATTTTATCGTGTCTTCCAAGTATTGCGCTTGATTATAAGACGGCGTGACAATTGAAATTTTAGGGTAATTCATAGAAAATTGTTTCTAGAAGTCAATTGATTTAAGATGTCGCTCGGACCGATGATAAATTTTTCCGCATTTTAGCAAACGGTTATGACGTAGACTTTAAATCGCTATTCACAATCATCCCCCACTTTAATGCTGCTAATAAACATTAAATTGCCATGTTTAAAACCAGGAAGTATTTTTCTGAACAATTGGACGTTGGTTCGTAAGTCAGAATAAATAAGTTGATATTTTAAACCGGTTTTTTTTGTGATCCACCGTCCTGTTTCTTTTAATCTTGTCATATAATGTTGATAAAAGAAATTTAATAGCTGGAATGACATTTTGTGCAAGTAATCATTCAAACCATGGTCAATTAGCCAGGGAGTCAAAATTTTTAGATGGTGGAAATGATAAAAAATTAAAGGATTCCCATCGACTGACACATCCCGGCCGTTTTTATTAACCTTTAAATCATACTGCATCCAGTTCCAGGGCGCTAAGCCAGCTCCCTTGTGCTGCAATATTTTAACTTTTGAGAATTCTTTGGGCCAGCTATCCAAGTATTTTTGATCAGCATACTTGTTATTTTCTAAGTAATCATGGCACCATTCCAGGCATTGATTTTTATATTTTATTAAGCAATTCTTCCCCACAGTATCGTTTCGGTATGCTATAAATTGAACATTAAATAAGCCAAATTTTTCTAAATGCTTTAATTGGTCTGGAAAACGGTGCGGAATGATCAGGATAGAATTCTGGCCGAGTTCAGAGAAGATCGGCCCCGGATGAGAATAAAAGAACAGGTCAGCATCCAGATATGTGATCATTGGAAACTCAGGGTTCTTTTCCAGAATAAATAAAGGAATGACCGGTGTGAGGGTGAAGTAATATTCAATGGTTGAACGCTTGTCTTTAACCGCCCGGAGTTCGGGATATTTTTCTTCGATTTCAGAAAGAGCTATGGGGTGCAGATTTTTAAGATTCAATTGCGCAATAGTTTCATAGGACTCACGGTCTAGGCAGGCGGTAAAAAATTCAAGATCGGGAAGAAGTTGATTTAGAGAACGATACAGTGTTAATCCACGCAGTAGGTAGTTTTTATCAAAATAGGTGCAGAAATTATGCATTATTGTGCTTTTTTGTTGAAAAGTTTTAAAGGTAGTGCCGTAAATTTTTGTGATAGTATTCAATGGTAAGGCGTAAGCCTGCCTCTAAATTTACCTTGGGTTCCCAACCTAAAATCGATTTAATCAAAGAATAGTCTGAGTAGTAATTTCCAATATCAATACGCTTTGCTTCCTCTGGGAATTTCTTTACCACATAGTCCCCCCCCCCAATTTCGATTAACATTTTTGCCAAGTCCTTTAAACTAATGACTTCCTGGCCACCGAGATTAAAGAATTTTCCGTTTGTTTTTTCACTTTCAGCCGATATCAAAAAGGCATCAACAACGTCTTCGACATAATTGAAATCTCGCAACTGCTCTCCTCCCCACACCTCAAAGGGTTTTCCCTCGATGATATTTTTTATCCAGATTCCGACAAACGTCTGCCGGGCATCTTTTACCCGCATGCGCGGACCATAGGTGTTAGTCAATCGCAAGGCGCAAGCTCGTATTCCGTAAACATTATTATAGAGGATATGATAATGTTCCCCTGCGACTTTGTTGACGCCGTTGACATCGATAGGACGTAACAAGTGTTTTTCATCCACGGGTAAGTAATCGGGTTTTCCGTAAATTTGGCGAGTACTGGCAAAAACGATTTTAATGTCGGGATTATAATGGCGGCAGGCCTCCAGTATTGACAGTTGTGCGCGGCTATTGATTTCTAGGTCAGTGAAAGGATCCCGCATAGAATCTAAGTGGCTAGTTTGCCCGGCTAAATTGAAAAGATAGTCCTGGCCAGGAATGAGAGATTGCAGGCTGTGGGGGTCACGGACATCAGATATATTTATATTAATTTTACTATTTATCTCCTGGATGTTGAATCGATTTCCGCCATATTCCGGGACCAAGGAATCAATGATGGTTACCTGCGCACCTAGTTTTAATAAAGTTGCTGCAAGATTGGATCCGATGAAGCCCAAACCGCCGGTGATAAGCACTTTTTTGTTTTTAAAATTTTTCGGGTTCATGCGTTCTTGGTGTTCCGTGCTAATACGATGTTATCGAGGTAAAGGTCATTATTTTTTGGCGTGATGAGAGAAAGAATTTCTCCCAGGATGTTAAAGGGGCTCATAAAGATAATGGTCAGCAATAGATTGAAATAAGGGTTTTTTGTTAAGATTTTTTTATATAAAAATGCGTTAATCAATTGGAAAATGACCCGGATATCATTGATGCTTTTTTGCAATGAAACAATTTGGAACCCGTGTTGTTCTAATAAATATTTGATACCAAAGGAAGAATAGCGGGCAAAATCGAATGGCTGTTCATGCTCATCCCAGATAAAGGGGACTGTCATGATCAGTAATCCATTCGGTCGGCTGATGCGTGAAATTTCCGATAAAATTTCCCCCGGTGTAAAGATATGTTCAAAAACCTGGCTTATGAGAACAGTGTCAAACGAATTAGCCTCAAAGGGGATTTTTTTTCCATCATAAAAGATATCAGCTTTCTTATAGGTTCGGTTTTGGGGAGAGTCGATTTCGAGTCCGATATATTCAATATAATTGAATAAATTTTTATAAGGTTTTTGGCCGCATCCAATGTCCAGGATTCTTCCTCCCACTTTCTGTGATAATTGCTTAATTCCTTGCCAGAGACCCTTACGAGCAAAGTAAAACGGGTTTAAAAAAATTCCCCAGAAAGTCGGATGCAGTTGCTGATCGTTGTAAAATTTTTTAAGAGGTTTTAGCATGCAATTTTTCGGATAGGATTTTTATTGTCCGCTGAGGGTCAAGGATGGCGCGATTGACTCGCGTTTGCCAATATTTGATTGTTTGAGAAAGAGATCTTCTGTAAAATTTGGGAGTATTAAGAGAGTTATTCAAATAGTACGCGAGGCCTGATTCGGTACACTTTTTGCAAACATCATTTTTTATTCTTGCGCTGAGGATGTCCTGATAATTGTCGGTTAAAAGGTTTCCTCTGAAAAAAGCCTTCTCCTTTGGAACTTGACAGCAATTAAGGACATTGCCCAGCTCATCGACGGCAAGAAGGTTATACTGCGGGCAGTAATAGTCCTTAGGCGACTCCTTAATCTTCTTTTCAATATCAAAACAAAAAAGATCTTCAGAGATTTTCTTGAGCACATCCGGCTTGAGCGTATTATCGATCCAGCCGTTCACATGCCACCAATTGTTAATAATGGCGTATCCCGGCCGAAAGCTGATATTCAATTTATTAGCCCACTCTTCGCATTGCGGTAATTCCTCCAAGTTGAATTGATAAACATGGTAACCGATTATAAAATCTTTTCGATAGCCATGCGCCCGGCATTCCTTGACGATTGTCTCGACATTTTGTTTAATTTTATCGAATTTGAACCCGTGCTCCCTGTCATATGCGTTTTGTGAAAATCCGGGCATGGAGAAAATAATATGGTCGAGATTTTTGACAAAGGTTTTGTCGATCTTGGGAACTTTGGAGGCATTGGTACTGAATGAGTACGGGAACGGGTAATTGTTGATGATTTGGCACAGTTCATTTAATTTAGGATGAATAAAGGGCTCTCCCCAGAGATAAAGCGCTAAAACTCCGTTGGGAGCAAGGGCATTGTTCGCTTTTAAGACATCGAGGATCTTTGTAAATGTCTCAGGGGTGATAAAATTTTTGTTGATGATTGCATAAAGCCCGCTCATGCACCACGGGCATTTGGCGTTACAATTCCCCGTAATGTCGAAAAAAATTCGTTGAAACTGTGTTCTCATAGGAGGTCCTATTTGCGTATGATAAATCCTTTAAATTTTGAATAAGACGTCAATTTTTCCGCAAGACTGTCAAATTCTTCAATGATAGTATTGGATTTGAAAAACTCTTTAAACTTCCGCATTGAAAATATCCACGAGGGATAGCTGGCTTCAAAGATTTCTTTAGGAACGGTCTGAACGCATATGCGGTCGATATCCCCCTCGTGAAACGGTGTCCGGTCGATGAGGATAAAGTCAATATCAGTGGCTTTGATTGTTTCTAAAAATTCATAAGGTTTTTCGAGGTACTGCAATACCCCGGAGAAAAGTATAACACGCGGACGGCAATTTTGCAGGCAAGATTCGATATTATAGTAAAATTTTAACTCTTCCGATTCAAAATCGCGCTTGCCGACTTCAACATAATGTTTTTGTTCGATAATGTTCCAGCGGACTTTATTTAAATGTTGCAAAAATTTGCGATTTTGAAAATAGCTGCTCCCCAAAGAGCCACCGAAGTCCATAATTTCGAGGGTGCCGTTATTTTGCGCCGCGATCCACATAAGACCGGCCAACAACGGCCAAGAGTATTGTATTTTGTCGAATAGGACCGAATCCCGTTCATAAACAGCTCCCCCCTGTTTTACCTTGAGCGCTGCTTCCCGCACTTTATCTAAAATATTTTGGGAATTGTACCCGGTGGAATGTTTAAGCGCAGCTTGCCAATCCGCATATTCTTTTGTATATGTGAATTTTTTTTGCAAAAAGTTTTTTAAATTGGTTAGCATTGATTTACAATTTTTGACAAATTCTTAATATTCGTTCACTTGTTTTGCCATCCCAAAATGGAATTTTGCGATGCCCCTTGCGGTAAGTCCCTCCCCTTATCTTTTTTATGCAGGACCGAAATAAATTCCAATTATTTTTAATTAAAGTATTCGTTCCGAGCTCAACTGTAACAGGACGTTCAGTGTTCTCGCGTAATGTTAAACATGGGATTTGGAGAGCGGATGTTTCTTCCTGAATGCCCCCGCTGTCCGTAATGACAACTTTTGAATTTAATAAAATTGAAAGAGACTCAAGATACCCTAAAGGGGGTGTGAGATGGATGCGTTCTGTCAGTTTCATTTTCTTAGCCATAGAAGAGCCAAGAATTCTTTTTTGTGTTCTCGGGTGGACCGGGAAAATAATAGGCATGCGTTTGGATAACCAAATGATATTTTCGCATACTTTTTCTAAAACTTTGAGATTGTCCACGTTGGAAGGTCGATGTAAGGTTAAGTAGGCATAGCCTTTATGTGGCAGGCCAAATTTATGGTGCATCTTCATTGACATTGCCGAGCTTTTCATGCGCAGTAGCGTGTCAATCATGGTATTCCCCACTAAATAGATCTTTGAACGGGAATGCCCTTCCTTTTGTAAATTTTTGACGGCAGAAAATTCGGTCGTGAAGAAAAGAGAAGAGACGCTGTCTGTTAGGATGCGGTTAATTTCTTCTGGCATGGTACGGTCGAATGATCTTAATCCAGCTTCGATATGGCCCACCGGGACATTTTTTTTAGCACAAACCATGGCGCAAGCTACCGTAGAATTGACATCGCCCACCACTAAGCAAAGGTCAGGCGAATTATTTTGTACCCAGTTTTCATATTTTTTCATTATCTCGGCCGTTTGAACCGCATGAGTTCCAGAACCGACTTCGAGATTACGCAAAGGTTTTGGTAAATGCAATTCTTTTAAGAACACACTCGACATATTAAAATCATAATGTTGTCCTGTATGAATTAAGCGGAGCTTGATTTTTGGAAATTTATGTAAAACGGCAAACAAGGCAGCCGCCTTCATAAAATTTGGTCTTGCTCCAACAATAATATCAATTATCATGGCTATCCTTTACGTTCAGAAATTTTTCTTGTGTTTTTATAATCGATAATTCGCTGTTGTGCGATGACGTCCCAACTGTAATGCTTTTTTATTTTCTCGACCCCATGCCCTCCCAATTTCTTGCGAACTTCTGAATTCAATAATGAGGTTATTTGTGTTGCTAGATGGCTGGGGTCGCCTTCTGCGTAGGATAGCCCATTACCCTCGAAGCGCTCGTTCACTTGGGTTTTATCGCTTATTATTAAGGGCAATCCGCAAGCGA
>Ga0209542_10019875_pt1 | contig 10712 bp, 12 predicted proteins | sample RifCSPhighO2_01_FD_184028 | JGI IMG/M metagenome (GOLD analysis project Ga0209542, IMG submission 184028) | Soil microbial communities from Rifle, Colorado - Rifle CSP2_plank highO2_0.1 (SPAdes) (version 2) | ecosystem: Environmental > Terrestrial > Deep subsurface > Rock core/Sediment ...
TGCGGCTACGCATAGAAATTATAGCAAATTTATAGCCCAAATTTGGGAAAAAGACCCCGAAACTCGTTTTCAAGGTGAGTTTCGTAATTCAAAGTAACTTACTGTGGAAGCAGTATGATATTGTAATTGCCGTTATTTCAAGAGAATATATTGAAACATTACCAAATTACATATTAGGCAATTTAGGAGTTCATAAAGTTGGGGAAACGAATTTAGATCGAGGTGAGATTTTGATAGTAGATTACGGTAAAAAGTCATGGACAAAGATGTAAAAGATTTTCAAAAAACTGTTTGGGATTTTTATAAAAAGAATAAACGAAATTTCCCTTGGCGCGACACAAAAAACCCTTACCATATTCTGGTTTCTGAAATCATGCTCCAGCAAACGCAAGCCGACCGGGTGGTGGCCTACTATGAAAAATGGATTAAACGGTTTCCCGATGTTTATTCATTAGCCAAGGCAACTTTTAGTCAAATCTACCCATTTTGGCAAGGATTAGGATACAACCGCCGCGCGCTTGCACTCAAGCGTGCGGCAGAAAAAGCCGTAAAAGAATTTAGCGGAAAATTACCAAAAAATATTTTAGAACTTGAAAAATTTCCCGGAATCGGCCCCTACACCGCCAGCGCCATAAGCATTTTTTCTTTCAATACGCCGATTGCTTGCATTGAAACCAATATCCGCAGGGTTTTTATCCATCATTTTTTTGCTGGCAAAGAAAATATTGAGGATAAGGAAATTTTAAAGCTGGCAGAATTGGCGCTTGATAAAATAAATCCGCGCGAATGGCACTGGGCTTTAATGGATTACGGCGCTTATTTAAAAAATCAAATCCCAAATCCTAACAAAAGAGCTAAAAATTACAGCGTCCAATCAAAATTTGAAGGCTCATTAAGACAAATCCGGGGAAACACCCTAAAAATGCTTTCTGTTAAGGCAATGAACGGCAATGAACTTATTGAAAGACTTAAAAAAGTAACCCAACAAACTAAAGAAAGAATTAAAAAAGTAATTTTGGCTTTAGAAAAAGAAGGATTAATAAAGCAACATAAAAAACGGTATTCTTTAAAGTAACATTGACAAGAATATAGCCGTTGTGTATACTTATGGTATATTATTAATTCATATTAAAATCCATGAAAACTACGATGCATATAAAAGTTGATAAGGATATTAAAGAAAAATCTGCCAAGATAGCTCAAAATTTGGGCTTGTCTTTAAGCACCATCGTTAACGCTTCCTTGCGTAACTTTATTAAAACCGAAACTTTCAGTGTCAGCACCGCAGAACAAATGACCCCTTATATGGAAAGCTGGCTAGCGGAGATTGAACAAGACATTAAAGCTGGAAAAAATATGAGCAAGTCCTATGATACTGCTGAAGAATTAATTAAGAGTCTTGCAAAATGAAAGTCATAAAATATAAACTTTTTGAAAAATCTTTTAAAAAAACACCGCCTGAAATTAAATTAAAATTTAACGAAAGGATTAAAATATTTTATCAAAATACGACAGATACAGTTTTAGATAATCATGCATTACATGGAAAGTACACGGAGTGTCGTAGTATGAAAATAACCGGTGATTGGAGAGTAATTTATAAAGAATTACATAACGATACCGTTATACTGATTAACATTGGCACCCATAGTCAACTGTATGGCTAATTGATAGACGCCCGACGTCTATCAACTTTAAATAAGCGCGTTTAGCTCAGAGGCAGAGCATTTACTTGACGTGTAAAGGGTCGGGGGTTCGATTCCCTCAACGCGCACATTTTGAATAAAACTTATGGATGAACGACAACAAAAACCAAATTATGCAATTAGAGTGATGGTTTTTAAAGATAAAAAAGTTCTACTGGGAAAAAGCAAGGCCAGCGCCGTGGTAAGATACGGGCCTCCCGGCGGCCATTTGGAATACTTAGAATCGTTTGAAGATTGCGCTAAGCGGGAAGCTATGGAAGAATGTGGCGTTAAAATACAGAATATAAAGTTCCAAGCCATTTCAAACGTCACCGAATACCAGCCCTACCACAATATCAACATCATGCTAACTGCCGACTGGAAAAGCGGAGAACCTAAAAACTTAGAACCGGAAAAATTTGAATCTTGGGACTGGTATGACTTAGATAACTTACCAAAGCCACTTTGGAAAAATTGCGAATTGGCGCTGGAGAGTTACAAAACCCTTCGGCGCGGTTCAGGACAGGCCGAAAAAAATTATTTTGACATTGAATAATAATTATGGATAAAAAAAATTTAAAACATCATCTTGAATTTTCCCTGTTTACTAATCCTGGATTATATAAAACCAAACTAAAAAATGACTTACCTGATGATATCAAAAAAATCGGAGATTTGGTAAGAGTCGCCTTTATTCACCGAACAACTTTGGCCGCGGGAAATACCGGAACTAACGCTGATAAAAAATATGGAGATATGACTAAAATCCCTTGGTGGCAGCAACCACAAGATGATTATTTAATTACCTCAGCCGCCATGTTAGCAGAGCTATACAGGAAAAATCCAGAAGGATTTAACTTGAAGAAAAAGGAAACGGATAAACTGGTTTTAACCTGTAGATTTACCGCTATCATGATGGCATCTATTATTAAAAGCAAAGGAACTGCCTGCAGAGTCAGGTCGGGATTTGCCCCGTATTTTGGTGATAAAAAAAGTTGGGATCATTGGATAAACCAATACTGGGATAAAAAACAAAAACGATGGATAACCATTGATGTAGATGCCAGTTGGCATACCTTAAATTTTAATCCATATGATATGCCCAACAACGCTTTTGATTTTGCCGCCGATGCTTGGCTGAAAGTTAGAACAAATGAAATTAATGATCATTACTTTAATAATGCTGGTGGTTTTAGCGGGATATATCCTTTGGCCTGGGAATTAATATATGATTTTCATTGCCTTATGAATAGTGAAATAATTTATATCCAAGGACCGGGATTTCTATCACCTGAAAATATTAAAAATCCGATTAATAAACCACATCTTGAGAAACTTGATAATTTGGCTAAACTCATGCAAAATCCTGACGAAAATTTTGATGAATTAAAAATGACTTGGGAAACCGATAAAGAATTACGATTACTTAAGGGAGGGTTACTATAATTATGGACTTAAAAATACTTTACCAAGATAATGATGTGCTGGTTATAGACAAGCCAGCGGGAGTTGTGGTTTTTCCCGAAGGACAAACGAAAGAAAATACGCTTATTGACCTGCTTTTAAAACAATATCCTGATTTAAAAATCGCAGGTGCGCCGCCCCGCTACGGAATCGTCCATCGCCTGGATAAAAACACATCCGGCATACTTTTGGCGGCCAAATCAACGGATGCCTTGATTTTTTTGCAAAAACAGTTTAAAAATAGAGAGGTAGCGAAGAAATACACGGCTTTGGCAACCGGGGTCATATATGAGGATACCGGAGTTATTCATACCCTCATTGGCAGGTCTAAAAGCGATCCGCGAAAACAAGCAGCGCATTCGCTGGAATATACCGGAAAAAAAGATTTGCGCGAGGCCATTACCGAATACAAAGTCATTGAACGATTTAAAAATTACACCCTGCTGGAAGTTAAAATAAAAACCGGCCGAAAGCACCAGATACGCGCCCACTTGGCCCACATTCACCATCCCATTGCGGGCGACACATTATATGGATTTAAAGATTCGCCTTGCCCAAAAGAATTAAGCCGCCAATTTCTCCACGCATCTTATTTAAAAATACAATTATTAGATGGTCAAACGAGGGAATTTAAATCAGAACTATCAACAGATTTAACTAATATTATTAAGAATTTGGAAGATAAAAGCTAGTGGCTTGAATAGAATCGTGAATCTAGAATTCAGTATTCATTATTCCATTCCAGCTTCCAGCTGCAAGATACAAGATTCAAATTTTATGTCAACATTAACTGAAAAATTTAATAAGGCCCAGGAAAAAACTATGCCTGATATTCGCCCGGGCGATGTGGTTCGCGTACACCAAAAAATACAGGAGGGCGGCAAAGAAAGAATTCAAATATTTGAAGGCGTGGTTATTGCTAGAAAACATGGCAAGGGAATTTCCAGCACCATTACCGTACGAAAAGTGGTTGAAGGAGTGGGAGTGGAAAGAATTTTCCCCGTGCACTCGCCATCGCTGGCAAAGATAGAAGTGGTCAAATCAAGCAAAGTAAGAAGGTCAAAACTGTATTACCTAAGAACCGCAAAGGGCGCCAAGGGAAAATTAAAAAACAAAGAATTAGCGGTGGCCATTGCGCCGAAGGAAGCTCCAGTTATGGAAACTGAAACTGCTCCAGAACCCCAAACAGAAACTACCGAAGTTGAAAATTCGTCTATTATTGAAACAAAATAAATCTTTCCGGTGGTTTTTCATAAAGCGAAAGCCACCGGAAAATCGCGCGCGGGTGCTGTAATCGGTAGCCAGGCACGCTTGAGGTGCGTGTGTCGCAAGACGTGGAGGTTCGAGTCCTCTCCCGCGCACCAGTACGTTTACAATAAATTTTTAAAAACGCGCGCTTAGCTCAGCGGCTAGAGCAGGGCTTTTACACAGCCAAGGCCGGGGGTTCGAATCCCTCAGCGCGCACCCGCTTGTCGTCCCGTTTTGCGGGAACTCTTCAGGGTAAACAATGATAAATTAGTTTACGGTGAGCGTAGTGAGCCGTGGTAGCTCAGTGGTAGAGCATTCGCCTGAAGAGCGATTGGTCGGGTGTTCGATTCACCCCCGCGGCACAAAAAATGAATGTCGCCTTCGCAAACCTTGGCGGGCTTTGCCTCGCCGAAGGTTCGCTTCGGCGAACCGAATCCCTCCTTCGCGGTCTTATCGGGCATTGCCCGCCTAAGTCCGCTATGGCGGGCGAAGGCGGGTATAGCACAATGGTAGTGCATTTGGTTGCCAATCAAAGTACAGGGGTTCGATTCCCCTTACCCGCTCAAGAGTGGAAATTCAGCAACGGATTTCTCAAATTCAACTCTATTTTGAGGTATTTTGAGAGGTTCTAACCTGCTTAATTCCTTTTTCGCGTTAATAAGCCCATCAGAAATAATCTGGAAGGGCTTTTTAAGTGTAATAAGCACTTTTTTATCTTTTAAAACGAGGTGCGAACCTAAACAGGCAAATAAGGACCGCTGTGTGTCCAAGTTCTTACTTTCAAAATGAAGCCTGCCATAGCAGACAAAATCAAAAGTTTGTTTTGAAAACTTTAACCATTCTTCAATTTTCATTCCCACGGTTTGTAGATCAACTTCAATTCCCCTCTTTTCTGTTAGTAGATTGTTTTTTCAACCTTATCAATTCCTCCTCTGTCATAAGCCGATTATTGGCGTTGTCTGGCGAAGTGTAAGCAAGTACCAGATTATCAACCTGCTGAATAATACTCTCATAACGTCTATTTTTTGCTACTACAATATCTTCATGGGTTTTAGCTTCTTCTCTCCTGACATCGTGCAAATATCGTAGCGCCCATTCTTTAAATTTTTCCGGGATAGTGATATTCTCTAATGCCTTATCTACTTGCCGCTCAAATTCTGTAATTTCCAAACCTTTTTCTGTGCATTTTTGGTTCATTCTCTTGGTGCAGTGATAGTAAATATAATGGTGGACGTTACCATTTTTCTGGTGTTTCCATTTTTCCTCAGCCGTAACCATTGCACCACATGAACCGCAACGCACAAGGCCTGTAAATGCGAACAGGTGCGTTTTAGAGCGAGGTTTACCTTTTCTGCCAAGTAAGAATTGCACTTGGTCATATTCCTGTTTGGTAATCATTGCTTCGTGGTTGCCTTTAATCCACTGTCCACCCCATTCATACCAACCATAATAAAACGGTGTGGTAAAAAGTTTATAAAGCTTGCTTAATTGCAACGGTCGCTCTGGTCTTTGTCGTGTTCCGGGTTGAGTTAATTTCCATTGCTCATTGATAATTTCAAGAATTTTTGGAACTGTATGATTGCCCGTAAGCATCAGATCCCAAGCTCGTTTTACCATATCAAAACGCTGCTCGTCTTTGTAAAGCACTTGTTCGCCCCGGATGCCCGTTTTACTGTTCTTATATCCTAACGGAGCCAATCCGGGTCGCCATCCAGCTTCTGCCTTTTTAGTCATGCCTCGCTTCACATCAACACTCAATTTATCAGATGAGTACTTTGATTGGGACATCACCATGCCAAGCATCATTTTCCCATCTGGGGAATTCGTAAAAGGATAAGAACAAAATTTTAAATCTTTTAACACCCCGAGATCTAAAAGGTAGATAATCTGAGCTGCCTCAATAACATTTCTTGATAAACGATCGGGGTGCCACGCAATAACCCCCTGTGCTTCCCCATTTTTTATTCTCTCAATCATGTCAGCAAAAACTGGTCTCTTGTATGGCTTAAAAGCACTTACGGATTCTGGTGGCAATTTAATAATTTTTAAATTACCAAACATTTTTACTGCCGCCTCATTCTGAGAATCCAAACTCAAAACCTGCCTATCAGATTCATCCGTAGATTTACGACAATAAAGAAAATATGTAATGGTTTTCTCTTTTTCCATGATCTTAAAAAACTGATTGAACTGATTGTATCAACAAAGTTTGAAGATTCAAAGCTATCTCTCATTTTACCCTACCTTGATTCTCTTTGCAGTAGCCGTTCCAACCACTCTTTTTTTACCGGCCGAAATACTTTGTCAAAATAAGTAAGCAAACTTATACCCAACTCTGTGGCTTCTTTATCTGAAATATCAGTCCCGTATTCTTCTTTCCAGATTTTTTTAAAATCTTGTAAAGCTTGCCGTGAAAGCATATTGAATAATTTCTATGTCCGCCTGCTGGCGGAGGCGGCTTTGATAAGCCGCCAGAATCATGTCTAATTCTTTTCACTTTTCCCGGGATGGCTGACGAACCGGTCCCCCCAACCCCCCACAAAGGAACATCGCCGTGCCCTTGAATCCGTTTTTTCCCGGAGAGCGACTTAATCCTTGCTCTAACTCGAGTAGCTACACGCCCCCGGCCGTACACCTAATTGCACCAAGGATATTTAACTACAATGCAATTAGCGTTAGGATTTCTCCTGTTTTTCCCGTACACGGCAGTTTCGCCGGCTCCGCAGCTGTTTTATTTTTACAAGCCCCCTGCGGATTTAACCCCCGGGGCTTAAATTCTCAAACATTCCTGTTTGATGGTTTTTGGGACAAGAGCGGAACTCGCTCTTGCCGAAGGGGATGATTCTGCCCTCTTTGGTAAAAGAAAATCCACTTTGTACTGAACAGGCTCCGGTTGCAGCCGACCTGTCCAATATAAAATGGACTTCTGCAACCGGAACAATAATTTTTTTACAAAAAAAAGCGACCAAACCGTCTACCACGTATTGTGGTTTTTTGGTTTGGTCGCCGGAAGATTTATTAAATCTATTCGGTAAGAACTCGCAACTTCGTTATTTTATTTTCAATCTCATGTAAGTTCAGCACCTACAAATTCATTATAATTTTTCATTATTTAATTTCAAGATACCACCCTGTGGATAACTTTTATTATTTTTCACAACCCTTTTTCGTGAATGCAAAAATCATACTGGTTTTTACTTGCTCGTTCCCACCAACTTTTTGCTGGTTCATAGGGGCGAGGGTTTTGGCAATTACAAAAGGGAGTAGATATAAACTTGTTAAAGTTAATGGCTCCTGTGGTTGGGATGTTTGTGGTAGTCGGTCTGGAATCACATTGATCGATACATTCATCATGCTGAGATTGGGTTAATTCTGGCACAGCATCCTCATACTTTTGCACCCAAGAACAATCGTGTTTTATTCTTGCTGGTCGTAATTGAAACCAATAAAAATATCCGCCAAATATAAAAACAATAATAAGAACAATTAAAACTTTAAACCAATTGTTTTTTAGAAAATCTTTCATATTGTTGATTAAAATCTGAGATCTATGTTTTGACCATATAGAGTTGCTGTTCCTCCTGTGATAGTTAGACTAATATCGCTTTTATTTCCCGGGCCAGAATAAGACCATAATAATTCATAATTTGCTGGAAAAGAATTTATTTCTAATACATCTCCATCTGAAACATTATAGAATGTCTTACTTAAATTATTGACGGGATTTGCTATATAAAATATGACGGTATTTGAGGGCAGGGTATTATTTATTTTTACTTTTATTTTTAGATTGAGTATTGCATTATCTAACATTGCACCACCCGATTTCACAAAGACGATACCATCAGTTTCTTTTGTGGCCTCAATATAAACTGGTACAGCATAAATAGGGAATTTTCCGACTTTCGTGGAGTCATCAAATCCCGCTTTATTGCATGTTATTGAGTAAGCGTGCTGTCCGTAAGTGCCCATATCATATACCTGCCTCGAATTTCCATCATTATCAGTCATCCAATAATTTTGCTCACGTACTTTATGCCCATTTTCATCGGTAATAATCAAATTACATTTATCAAATTTCTCTTTTATAATCACTGCCAAACTCCGATTGTCAAAGTTTTTTATGATCGGCTCAAAAGGAAATTGAATCACGGTTGGCTGGACCGGTCCCTGTACTGGAATCGGTGTTGGCTGTGCTTGTGGTGGTGTAGTATTCTGTGCGATCTGATTTAATATGTTTTGCACAGGTTGAACTGGCTGTGGCGTAGGCGGCATAGATCCAGTTTCACCGATAGCCTGAGTATTAGAATCCTTTAAATTAGCGACCAGCTCATCATTCATCGCTTTGCGTGTTAAAACCCCGACGTAGCCCGTTTTTGGCAATCCTGTGCTGTTTTGGTAAGCTTTTACGGCTTTTAAAGTGAGTGAATAAAAATTGCCAGTAGCGGTTACCGTAAGAAATCCTTTATCAATTAAAAATTCCTGTAATTCCTGAACGGCTGGCTTGTTTTGAATGCCGTAGTAAAGATTCGTGTCTATGGATGCAAAAGCGATCATTGGTGCAAATAACAAAACTAACGATATAATAAGTTTTTTCATAATTTTTATCAGCTATATCTGTGGTATGTTTTTTGTAACAAAAAGCCCACCACAGGTAGTAGCCGAAGCTACTCATACCGGTTTCCCGATATGGCGTATGAAGCGACCCCGTGATGGGTTCTCTGGGCTTCATACGACTTTTGACCATATCTCCAGAAAATCTGGAGGGTTAGGTCTTAATTATTAAATTGTAAATCCATTATGCCATCACTTAAACAAAAAAGCCATGTTTATTGGCTTTCTGTTATTCCCACATACGATGTTATTTTATCTGTTGGGGTTTAGTCATTTTAATCTGTTCGCCCATTTGCATAACCGGTTAATCCTTGCTCAAATACTTTACCCATTTTCTTTACGAATCTTTGGTCTTTCCGTTTCCACCTATAAAATGTTGTATAGTGGACTACGATTCGTTTGCAACAATGCCTTATTATACAATGTTCCTCCATGAAAATACTCAGAAAGTTATTCTTCCCTGAACGAGTTCTTTCTTGGTCGTGCTTTCGCCTTTTTCTGCTCATAAAAGTGTAACATTTTGTGCAATTCCGTAGTGTTATTTCCCGAATAAACAGTGTCGGATTCTGTGGAATTCCGTAGCATTTTATTTTACAGTGTTTTCGGTGCCAGTTTATTTAATTGATTTTTGCCGTTTCTCTTGTTAAAGTAGGAATAAAGAAGCGGTCGGTTGTGGTCTGCCAATAGGTTCTAACGTCAGATACTATCCCGCTCATAAGAGGAAAATTAGTGGCAAATTCTTCAAATTTAGCCTTATTTTCCGGTATTTTAAGAGGTTTTAACCTACTTAATTCGTTTTGAGCTTTAGAAAGTCCTTCAACAAATCTCTGAGCGGTTTTTTTGTTGAAATTTTACGATTCAGTTTAAAAACTACCCCATTTGACATCATGTATAATACGTGTATACTACATGTATACACTATACATATAGTATATTTTAGTTGTTTTTATAAACCAACGTGTATATAATAAATAACATATATACACTTTACACATCCATGCTTAAAAAAATAGAAACTCCAAATCTTTCAACCATAGATAATAAAAAAATTGCAGAACTCTTTCAAGATAAAAATATTCAAGAGATGATTCAAAAATCTCTTTCCCCTTATTGTCGTTGGGAAAAAATAAAACATTGGCAAATGCCAAATGGTGTTCAACCCATAGAATTGTGGGCGGTAATAAAACTTGTAAGAAATATCAATAAAAGAGCCTCTGTTATTCACGATGAAAAAGGCAAGCCATTTACATGGACATCCTTTTTGCCTGGATTGAGTCAATTTTTGCATGATGTGGATATGCGTCTTGGCGGTAATTTATTTTTATCAGGCAATGAACTGGGCAATGAACTTCAACATCGCTTACTCAGTCGTGGAGTTATGGAGGAAGCTATTGCTTCTTCTCAACTCGAAGGCGCGCATACTACCCGCAAAGTTGCCAAACAAATACTTTTGGAAAAAAGAAAGCCAAAAAATAAAGATGAGCAGATGATTGTTAATAACTACGAGGCAATGAGATTAATAGAAGGCGAATTGAAAAATAAAGAATTAAGCGAATATATTTTATTGTCGTTGCATAAGTTATTAACAAAGAATGTTTTAAACGAATCTGAAACAGGCCGATATAGAAATGATGAAGATGATATTATTGTTGGTGATGGTATAGGTGAAATATCTCATATCCCTCCCAAAACAGAATTTGT
>Ga0209542_10019877_pt1 | contig 10712 bp, 8 predicted proteins | sample RifCSPhighO2_01_FD_184028 | JGI IMG/M metagenome (GOLD analysis project Ga0209542, IMG submission 184028) | Soil microbial communities from Rifle, Colorado - Rifle CSP2_plank highO2_0.1 (SPAdes) (version 2) | ecosystem: Environmental > Terrestrial > Deep subsurface > Rock core/Sediment ...
GTTCCAGAGGGCTATGTCTCCGACAACACCGACTGTAATGATGCTGATGGAAGTGTTTATGAAAACCATGTGCTGTTTGTTGATGGTGATACTGATGGTGCCGGCTCGTTAGAGACAGCAGTTGTCTGTGGTGATCCTACAGATGTTGCGCCAAATGGCTTCTCTTTAACTAGTGATGACTGTAATGACCATAACCTTCGATTGCAGACAGCATCCAGATATTTTGTAGACGTTGATGGGGATGGGTATGGAGTTGGTCTTGGAGAGGTATTCTGTCCAGATGTGGAGAGCAATTATGCCACTCAAGGAGGAGATTGTGATGACAGTAGAACAGGTGTGAATCCTGCTGGAGCAGAAACCTGCGACGGCTTAGACAATGATTGTGATAGTAGTGTTGATGAAGATTTGACAACCAGATATTATTATGATGCTGATGGAGATAGTTATGGCAATGTTGATGTTTATTTTGATTCCTGCACTCAGATTGTCAATTATGTTCAGCGACTTGAAAGCTGTGGGCTGCTTGATGCTGACGTCAATCCTGGTGAAGCGGAAGTTTGTGACGGCAAAGATAATGATTGTAATGCTGCAACTGCAGAAAGCTGTCCCACTACAACGTATTATTGTGATGCTGATGGTGATCGAAGCTTCAGTTCAACTGTTTCGGGAACATGTTCAACATATCAATGCCAGTTAACTGCTTGTGGAGTGAGTTTAGGAGATACCATTCCTGGAGGAGATTGCGCCGATGATGATGGAACAAGAACGCCAGGCAATCCAGAATTATGTGGTGATACGATAGATAATGATTGTTCCGGAACTGCAGATTGCAGTGATCTTTCTTGTGGTGATAGTACCTATTGTGATCATGATGGTGATGATATTTCCATTTCAGCAGGTGATTGTAATGATGCCAATGGGGATGTTTGGCAATCCATTCAAACTTACATAGATAATGATGTTGATGGTTATGGATTTGGCGCTGAAGTTAATTTATGTACTGGAGAATATAATACAATAGAAAGAAATGATGACTGTAATGATGCTGAAAGTACCATTCATCCTGATACCGCAGAAATCTGTGATGGAATAGACAGCAACTGTAATGGCATGGATGATGAAGGATATTCTACCTTTTATTATGATGCTGATGGGGATATGTATGGTGATGCTTTAACGACAACTCAAGCTTGTTATGCACCTGCAAATTATGTTTCTGATCTCGAGCCAGGGTATTGTTTGTTAGATAGAGAGATGAAACCTGGGTTAGCAGAGCTCTGTGACGGCAAAGACAATGACTGTGATGTAGCTACGGTAGAAAGTTGTCCTTTAACTGCATATTATTGTGATGCTGATGGGGATGGCAGCATAAGTGCAACACCTTCTGGCGAGTGCAGTACGAGCAATTGTGTTCCTCAAGATTGTGTGAGGATGCAAGGGACTGATTGCGCTGATGGTGATGCACAGATTTACCCAGGGCAAGCAGAGCAGTGTGACGGCATTGACAATAACTGCGCTGCCGGAGCAGATGAAGGTGTGGAAAGAACCTATTATGTAGATAGCGATGGCGATGGCTATGGGAATGGTGATGTTATCCAGCTCGCTTGTTCTGTTCCAGAGGGCTATGTCTTAGACAATACTGACTGCAATGATAATCCTCTTGCTGCTGGTGGTTCTGCATGGGAAGATAAAATATTTTTCATCGATCGGGATGGCGATACTGCCGGTTCGTTAGAAACGGGAGTTGTCTGTGTTGATCCTGCTGATGTTACGCCAGATGGCTATTCTTTAACTAGTGATGACTGCAACGATAATAATTTTAACTTACAGACGGCATCCAGATACTTTGTAGATGTTGATGGGGACGATTATGGAGTAGGTCTGGGAGAGGTCTTCTGTCCGGACTCTTTAGATCATTATGCCACTCAAGGAGGAGATTGTGATGACAGCAGAACTGGCGTGAATCCCGGTATTGTTGAGACCTCTGCTGCTCAATGTGATGGTGTAGATAATGATTGTGATGGCAGTGTCGATGAAAGTTTAACGTTCACGTATTTCCAAGATGAAGATAGTGATAATTATGGCAATCCTTTGAGAACAAGTGATGCTTGCTTGCAGCCAGATGGCTATGTTGGAAATGCTGATGACTGCCAGCCATTAGTGAATGGCATCAACCCTGATGCTCTGGAAGTATGTGACGGGCAGGATAATGATTGTGATGGCAGTATTGACTTTTATTCTGATGGAGTAAGTGTTTGTTCTGCCGATACGTATTTCTGTGATGCTGATGGTGATGGGCATATCAGCCAATCCGTTTCTGGCTCAGGAGCAAGCTTGCCCAATAATTGCGTAAGGGCTTCAAGCATCATGAGGACTGATTGTGATGACAGCACTAGTGCCATCAGCCCTGACGATGCAGAAATATGTGGTGATGGCATAGATAACAACTGTGATGGACAGCAAGATGAAGGTGTTACAATAACCTATTACTTGGATGCTGATGGAGATGGTCATGGGAGTTCTACAGATAACGACTATTGCCCTGAAATCCAACCAGGAGATTATGTTCTAACCAATGACGATTGTGATGACACCAACTTTAATACTTTTACCAGATTCCCAGGATTTGTAGACAATGATGAAGATGGGATAGGCGCTGGTGGTTTAAGGACGATCTGTGCTGAATCTGAGGAGCGACTGCCTACAGGATATTCCTCAACGAATACTGACTGTAATGATGCTGATGGAAGCGTTTATGAAAACCGTCTGCTGTATGTTGATGGTGATACTGATGGTTTTGGCACAACAGCAACTCAGACGGTATGTATTGATCCAACAGCAGCCGTGCCTTCTGGATTTTCAGAAAGAAATGATGATTGTTTAGATGATCCTGCCGATGCTAATGCTGCTGCAGTCAATCCAGGTGCTGCAGAAACATGTGATGGAATAGACAGCAACTGTAATGGCATGGATGATGAAGAATATTCTACTTATTATCCGGATATTGATGGTGATACCTTTGGAGATATTTCTTCCGCTGGAGAACTGCGCTGCCTTGCTGGAGCATTTGTTTCAGACAACACCGACTGCAATGATGATCATTCAGGAATAAACACTAGAGCGGCAGAATCCTGTAATACGGTTGATGATGATTGTGACGGAACTGTTGATGAGTCTAATGGCGGAGTAGCTGTATGTGTATCTATCGATTACTATTGTGATAATGATGGAGATACCTATTACTCTGCTTCACCAAGCGGGCAAGTACAGGCAGAGACGTGTACTGCTGGTCTTCTTCCTACAGGATGCCGCTGTGAGCAAGGAGATGACTGCAGAGATACGAATGATGCAGTACATCCAAGAGTACTATCAGAGATCTGCAATGGCATCGATGATGATTGTGATGCACACATCGATGAGCCTAGAACAGATGGAACTGCTGTATGTAGTGAAAAAGAATATTACTGTGATGCTGATAATGATAATGAGATCAGTACAACCGTTACTGACCAAGTATCTGTCTTTGAATGTACTGGCCGTGCTTTAACGGATGCTGGAATCCTTGATTGTTCCTGTACTGCGGGTTTAGACTGTCAGGATGGTGATGGTCTGATAACTTCCACCTCCAGAGAAGATTGTGATGATGGTATAAATAATGATTGTACTGATGTCAGAGTAGATTGCGCCGACCCTGCCTGTTCTCGTGATGCTTCCTGTCAAGATGGAGATAATGATGGCTCGCTCGTCACTGAAGACTGCAATGATGCTAACAATCTCATCTATCCTTCAGCACCAGAGATATGCGATGGATTGGATAATGATTGTCAAAATGGAGCAGATGATGGTTTACCTAATGATGATGCTGATGACTTTGGAAATAGTTGTGATCTTTGTCCTAACGATCCATTAAATGATGCTGATGGTGATACTGTTTGTGGCAACGTAGATATCTGTGAGGCGGGAGATGACCGTGATGATCATGACCAAGACCATGTGCCTGATGCTTGTGACATCTGTCCAGCCACTCCTCGAGGGTTGGCTGCTATTCTTACGATCAACGATCCACAACGCGGCTGTATCGATCCATTCCTGACATTCCTCATGACACGTTTAGGTGAATTGACGGATGATCCTCCTGTTCAAGAAAAGATACGATTCCTTGCTGATGTAGGGATGAGGGTGAAAGAACGACAACTAGCGGGGGGAGTACGATGAAACTTTCACTCAAGAAAAAAGGCAGGCATCATCCCCCACAGAAAAGAATCATCAAAGGAAGGGCAAGAACTACAGACGGCACTATTTTTATTGTTGCGCTCTCGCTGCTCGTAGGAATAGCTTTACTCAGTTCCTTTTTTACCTCTTCTGCTTCGACGGGAAGAGCAATCCAAACTGTGGGTGGGGATGCCGTAGATCTTATTTTAGAAGATAACGTCTTACGAGTTCATGTTGATGTTACAGCAAGATCAATCGGCGCCCTTTCCTTTACTCTTAGCGGAACGAATGCAGATGGAACATTTGACAGTTGTGATTATACCTCTCGCTCGTTAGTCTCTTGGGAATTCCCTTTGACAGAATGCTCCAATCAACAGATCAGTTATGGTGTGGCCACACTGAATCCGGCTTCTTTTATGAGCGGATCGTTTGTTGTTGCAGAATTTACTTTCCCCAATATGGGCTATGGAGATATTGAATTTAGACTCTCTAATCTCCAAGTATGGGATACTACAGCAGGAGGAGATGTGATTAATCTCTTTGATGGCGCTGATACGTTTACCGAGCAGTTTACTCGTGAAGTTCCTATTGTCGTGGCCGTTGCTCTGCCAGCTGGAGGAGACGGCGGGGGATCATCTGGCGGTGGACCTACTTCTTCATCTTCCGGAAACAGTATCGAATGTATCAGGGATTGGCAGTGCGCAGACTGGACGGAATGTAAGAATGGGCAGCAGCGAAGATCTTGTTATGATACAAAAAATTGCGCTCAGAATACCACGACGAGAATAGGTTATAAAATATACCCTGTCATCCTAGCAGGTCCGGAAGAGCCAGCAGAAATGAAGTCCTGCAGCGAACAAGATTCATCATTATCAGCGCAAGCTCAGCAGCCACAGAGCCCAGCTCTAGGAACGCAATCAGGATTGCAGCAGCAACAGTCTCAACTGGAAACGTCATCGTTCATCGAGAAGTATAAGGCATATTTCATCGCTCTGTTGCTTCTTTTAGTGGTTGTGTTAATCGTAATCATTACCATTATCCATCATAGGCATAAGCCAACGTATAATTCGGAAGAGCTCAAGACTTGGATCAAACAGGAGCGGACAACTGGAACTTCTGATCAAGACATCATGGATATCATAAAAGATAAGACCGGCTGGAAGAAAGATGAAGTTACGGCGATGTTTCAGGAATTAGATGCCGGAAGATGAAAGAGAGGACAGTGAGATCCAATGAATAAGAAGAGGAATTCTCCGCAAGGACAAGGGATGTTTCGCAAAGGAATAGCTCACCTTGCCCATAAGCCCTGGTTCCTAGTCTTCGTAGTTTTGGTTGGCATCCTGCTCTTATTTTTGTTCATGTATTTTTCTGCTCGCACCAATATCGTGGGGCAAGGAGTGTTGGATGAAGCTGAAGTGGAATCCCCTTCTGTTCCTGAGCCAAGGGTATATTCCAGCAATATTCTGGGTTATGCTCTTGCGGGCTTAGCAGCATTAGGTGGGGGCTTAGCAGCATACTTGCGCTGGAGGAGGGTCGAGAAGAAAGAACGTAGAAAGTAATCATCAGCTTTCTGTCAATTTGCGCGGTTATTTTTTTGTATTTTTAACTTTAAAATTGCTTATTTTAATCTTTTCAAAAAATACATGTTTGTTTGGTACCTATTAAGTTCCCTAAGAAAAATAGTGCCAGGTCGGAAAATTCAGCCTGACTTTAAGAGTAAAGCAATGATAAGGTGTTCATTTTAAGCTGAAAGTCAGGCAACTGAGTTTATCTCACGAAGTCATTAATGAATTTTCCATCTTGACCTTGCCACTATTTTAACCGAACTTAATATGTACGTTCATTTGCGCGGTTTTTTATAAAATGCCTGCCACTCTGCGCGGGTAGTCTATCTCATTTTATAATGATGGAGCTGGCAATAACTTCCTTCTTCCCTTGATACTCTTCCACATCTCCCAGAACTTCAACATAATCCCCTTCTTCGATAAACAGGTCTTCATCCGGGAAGAAAATGATGTCCATCGTGGTCGTTTCCTGCCCTTCTACCTGTAAGAAATAGGCTTTTTCTGCCTGGCGGAGTTTGGTGATGATGCCAGCTATCCTTACGGTTTGTTCTGTCGGGATCTGCTCTAAGCTCTGGATGGTATCGATATTGATCTCTTCGCTCATAAAATATAAGAAGATTAAGCCGCAAAGGAGGGTAATCAGAGATATGGTGTATAACGTACGTTCATTCATAGCTTTTGTGTGAAATGCACCCTTTTTAAATTATTTTCCTAAAGGTTTATATAAATCAGCTCTATTTATCCTAGAATACTTATGGCAGACAGCAGACTATCAGAATTACAGGACAGGCTCTTTGAAATAGAGCGCAAAATCAAGCCCTTAGAGTGGGATTTAAGTAGAAATCAGATCAATGAGTTTAAGAAGGCTACCCTTGGAAAATTGAAGGAAGAGTTTGTTTCTTTACGAGAAGAAGTGGCTAGTTTAGAGAAGAACCCTGGAGAACTTCTTTCAGGACAAGAAGTAAATAAGCCTTAGTCATTCCTTTTTTAACAAAACCCTTTTAAATAACCCCTTGTTTTAGGTTGATATACAATGCTGAGTCACCTCAGAGAGGGTTAACCTACAGGTCATTTGGGCTCGGGAGGAAAAATAATGGAATATACAGTTGTTATGGGAGCAAAAGACGGCAAGTCTTATCAGAAAGCGCTGAAAAGTCCGGAAGCAGACGTTCTGTCAAAATTAAAGATAGGGGATAAGGTTTCTGGAGAAGGCATGGGTTTTCCTGGCTATGAATTTGAGATTACCGGAGGATCTGACAAATGCGGCTTTCCGATGAGAAAAGGGGTGCAGTTTGCCCGGAAAAAAGTATTTATCTCCAACGGCGTCGGGTTTAATGGGAAAAACAGGAACAAGGAGAAGCAGAACGGTTTAGGCATCCGCAGGACAGTCTGTGGGGAAAAAGTAACGAGTATCATCCATCAAGTGAATATGAAAGTCCTGAAGGAAGGCTCTCAACCGCTCGTCTCTGATCCGGCTCAGCCTAAGCAGAAGTAAACGTTTATATATCTCTTTTTCTTTCCTTGTTTTTATGGGCATTTCAGATGTGATAGACTCCGTAAACCAAGGCTTTGCTTCCTTTATCGGCTTTGTAGGAGGAAAATTGCAAAATTTTCCAAATTTGACTCTCGGTGAACAGATTTCTTATCCGGCTATTGGTTTAGGATTGGTGTTACTACTTACATCAATCGTATTGTTCATTATTTGATGAAAGATATTTCTTGTCCTTTAGGCAATCTCTTGGCGGATCTGGGACTTCAGCAAAAGTTTTATAAATAATGTCACTAATCCTTGTGTCATGGCAGTAGGACAACAATCAGGATTCAAATTTTCAGGTCAGCGAAATACCTCTTCTGGGTTTACTATGCCCAATTTGCGAGAGGCTGCCGGTGTCGAAAAAAAAGCTGTTTCTTCTAAGAAAGCAGATAGTTCTGATGGTAAAAACCATGAGCAGAAATGGGATCATAAAGAGCATAAAGAAAAAACAGAGCATCAAGAAAAAAGCTCTTATCTTTCTCATGACAAAGAAATCACTCTCAAAATTAAGCCTCGAAAGTTAGTGGAAGCAAGCGTTTTAATCTTGATGTTTGTGGCTGTATTTTACTTAGGAAGATTTAGTGCTGATCCTGCTCCTCTAACCGGTTTTGCCTCGTTATTCACTTTTGATACTGCTGGGAGCGATGATGCTGATGAAGCTGATGCGCCTGAAGTGAAGGTCAAAGAAGCGGTTGCTGTTCCAGAAGATGAAGATGAGGCTGATGCTACAGATACTGCTGACGCTGATGCTGATGAAGATACTGCAGACGCAGAAGAGACGGATACTACTGAAGTGACGGTAGATGCTGCTGCTGAAGAGACTGCTGCCGATGAAGGTATTGTGACTACCTATACCCATGTAACCTTTGCTGTAGAAAAAGCAGATTTCACGTGGAAGGAAACGTGGGGAAAAATTGATCACGTCGGCTTTGTTCTTGTCAATAAGGAAGACGGCCCTATCAAGGTGGATCATCTAGGATTACTCGTAGAAGGGTACGGGGACTTTGAGAAAAAAGTTCCTATCTCCTCATCTATTCAAGTGATTGACTCTATGAAACAATTGCAAGCTCTTGCTCCCGTACCAAGCGGTTTCCCGTACAATGCTATCACTGCAGGAGATTTGACGTCTGTTACCGTTACGTTAGTTGCCTATGATGCTGATAACAAAGAGATCAGCCGAGCCAGTACGACAGCGAATCTGCAGGGATAGATTGCTTAATATTTTTCTGTGAAAGATTTTTTTCTGTTAAATGATGAAGCAAATTATTATTCCATCAAAACGGCTCAGTAGAAAATGTCGCGAATGTCGCCAGCAGGCATTAAAAAGCTTCGTCAGATAAAGTACATTGCTGTTCATTTTACTCAGATTATATTTACTGAACAGCTGCCTGCGAGACATTTTCTACAGAGCCCCTCAAAACGTATGTATTTAGTTTCCCAACAGAAATAGTGGCAGGTCGTAAAATCCAGCCTGACTTTATGAATAACAGAAATGATTTAGTTTCTATTCTAAGCAGATGGTCAGGCAAGTAATCTTATCTTACGAAGCTCTTAATGGATTTTACCTCTTGACCAAGCCACTATTTTAACCAAACTAAATACACACATCAAAACGTTAATTATTTATACTCAAGAATATTTTTATCTCGAAAATGAGTGATATTTTAGATGTTATTAAATCCAGGAGAACGATCAAGGAATTTCTGCCAAAATTTGTCTCTTGGGAAAAAATCTCCCGCGTTTTGGATGCAGGAAGGCATGCTCCCAGCTGTGGCAATATCCAAAATTGGAAATTCATCGTCTGCTTTGATCCAGGACAGAAAGTTCAGGTGGCTGAAGCATGTTACGGCCAATACGAAATTTCTCAAGCATGGATCTTAATTGTCGTCTGCGGCGAGCCCGAGCGGGCAGAGCGGTATTATGGCAGCAGAGGAAGAGATATTTATACCATCCAAAATTGCGCAGCGGCAACACAAAACATGCTCTTAGAAGCGCATTCTCTAGGCTTAGGTGCGAGATGGGTAGGAGCTTTTGACAGTTTTGCGGTCAAGACTATCTTTGCTATCCCTGAAGAAGTTACCGTAGAGTCGATCGTCGCTTTAGGATATCCTAAAGAAATTCCGGCAAAACCTCCTAAATATCCTCTGGAGCCGATGTGTTATTTCTCCGGATGGAGATCAAGATTACGGGATCCGAACAAGTATATGAATAACATCGGGGCAATTCTTGCGAGAAATGTTCAGGATGTCAAGTCTGCTGTCAAAGAAGCAGGGTCATTCTTTCTTGGAAAAAAGCAGCATCCCGAGAAACAGAAGCAAAAAGAGCATCATGAAGAAAGCCACGATCATCATGGGGAAGGCCACGATGAGCATTGAAAGACGCTTATCACTAGGAATGTTAAGCTCAAATAGCTTCAATTTTTTTATAATGTCTTGATAATATATATTTTAAAATGTATCTTATAAGTTAGAAATGCTTAAATATAAAAAGGATATTACCAAGAACTAAATTGGTTGGTTGTTACAAAAGTCTGGTAAACTTTTGTAAGCATGTTGGTTTTCGGTTGGTAATGGTTAGTTCTTGTTAGTTGCTCGATTCTATAAAGAGAAGTGGTGCACTAGTATATAATCTTTTGTATACTCTGGGCTATAGGTCATGCTCTAGGATGGTGCAAGGCAAAATTGAGGTGGTGAAAAAAATGGAATTTATCGTGGAAAAAGCATTGGGAAGTATGCCTAGCCAAGATTTCATGGAGTCTTGTCAGGCCAATATTAAAGTGATTGGATGTGGTGGAGCAGGCAACAACATGGTTGGCTGGCTTTACAAGAAGGGAATAAAAGGTGCAGAGATTATCGCAACAAATACTGATCAACAGCACTTGAATATCACTGGTGCGGACAGAAAGTTCTTGATTGGGAAAGACTGTACGCGGGGATTAGGTTGCGGCGGTTTCCCAAACAAAGGGGCTGAAGCAGCTCAAGAATCATTGACTCAGATTAAAGAAGCTTTGAAAAGCTCTGATATGGTCTTTGTCTGTGCAGGGATGGGTGGAGGTACCGGAACAGGTGCAGCTCCTGTCGTAGCTCAGGTGGCAAAAGACACTGGGGCTATAGTTATTGGAACAGTCACGATGCCATTCAACATTGAGCGAGCAAGATGTGATAAGGCAGAATTTGGATTGCAGCAGTTGAGGCAAGTTTCGGATACGGTTATTGTCATCGACAACAACAGGCTTGTCCAGATTGCTGGAAACTTACCTATCCAACAGGCATTTGCCGTAGCAAACGAGTTAGTTGCCACGATGATCAAAGGGATTGTTGAGACCATCGCTGTACCTAGCTTGGTAAACCTGGACTATGCTGACGTTAAGGCAATCATGTCCAACGGTGGAGTAGCTGCTA
>Ga0209542_10019878_pt1 | contig 10711 bp, 9 predicted proteins | sample RifCSPhighO2_01_FD_184028 | JGI IMG/M metagenome (GOLD analysis project Ga0209542, IMG submission 184028) | Soil microbial communities from Rifle, Colorado - Rifle CSP2_plank highO2_0.1 (SPAdes) (version 2) | ecosystem: Environmental > Terrestrial > Deep subsurface > Rock core/Sediment ...
TGGGGATATGGATTTTCGCAAAACCGAAACTAATTTGTTTTTGCATTTTGTCCGCGCGGAGGAGGGGTCTGGGGAGGAATCCGCGTGGGCTTTTTTTAAAATTTTTATTCGCTCTATTGATTGATTTTTGCCTGCAAAACATGTTAGTATTAATTACAATATGGACAAATCAAAAAAAGTAATGCTCACTATTGCGAGTTCGATACTCATACTAATAGCAGTATCGGCTGTTGGTTTCTTTGTTTGGTATCAATATATGAATGCAAACTACTATTTAGGTCATGGCTCACTTCATGCGGAAAAAGTGGCAAATATTGCCATTCAAAAAAATAATCCAAATGAATGTGCAAAAATAAAAGTTCTTTTTCCTATAATGGAGCTGACCGAACAAGAAGTCATACGAGAGTGCTATTTTCGAATGGCCCATCTCACGAATGACGAAAATGTGTGTAATTACATTTCTGGCGAGACATATAAAAATATTTGTATAAAAGATATTGGAGCTTCAAGAAACGACATAACTTCGTGCGAGAGGATTAGCGACCAACTTGATAAAGGTTCTTGTTATAAAACATTCACCGAGCAAGGAACAGATATGTCGGTGTGTGAAAATATCAGTACTGATAGCGGTACAAAGCTTTCGGGTAGAGACTTGTGTTATATCGGTGCTGTTCAAGCAAAGCCAGACATTTCAATTTGTACAACAAAGATTAAATCGGAGCATTATAGAAATCAATGTTATAAAGCTGTAGCAATGGCAACAAAAAATCCTGTTCTGTGTGACAAAATGCAAGGTCAGTATATTCAATTTGATATAGACGATTGTAAAAGATATATAAGAGAAACAAGCAATTAATATTATATGAATCAAATTTATTCAAAGGGTACTTATTGGAGTTTAGTTTTGTTTCATATAATTTTTCCTGTAGTTTTATTTGGTATATTATTTTCAATTTCTCCATTTTTTCTTTTCATTTTTTACATACCGTTAGGGCTAATAATTTTAGCTTTGTTGGGAATTGTTGCAATTTCACTTCAAGATAAAAATATTCGTTTCGGATATTTGATTTTTATAAATCTTGCCATTGAATTGTATGTGTGGATTTGGCTATTAAATATTACTTTGAATGCACTTATTAAAAATAGTTCAAGCCAAGAGGGTCATGCCTATATTTGGGCACTAATCCTTTTGTTGGTTTCAATATTTGTGCATGTTTTTATTACAAGCTCCCTATTCTCTTCAATTTCAGCAAGAAAATTAAAAACATCTCTATTGGGTACTTTTTTATTTGCAGTTTTAGTTGGGGGAGGAATGATATTTAATTCTGTTAATTCTTTAAGACCGTCAGAATGGAAAACTTATAAAAATGGCAACCTTGGATATGAAATACAATATTCTCCAACTTTGCAATCTTATGGATTTGATAGCACATGGATTTTTGCAGGAAATGCTGGAAATGGAACTGATGGATTGGAAATCAAACCATATTCGAGCAATTCTCAATCTGTAGAAGAGTGGTTAAGAAATGAGTGGCCAAATGCTGAATGGACAAGTTTTGATCCATACACTCCAATTTTTGGAGAAGAAGGTCATAAGTTATTTTTTCGAGGACAGAAAAGCGATTGGTTAAATTATTTTTCAAGTAAAACACAAGACTTGTTTAATAAGGCAGAAAATATAACAGTTAACAATTATCAGGCTGTAAAATTACCAACTGTGCCTATAATTGATAGGGGTCAGTCATATGCAGTATTTATTTCTGATGGTAAAAATAGAATCATAAAAATAAGCTGTAATTACCGAGATGATGATATGAAAGAAATATGTAGTAAAATGATTTCTACACTTTGGTTTATCGACTTTAGGTAAAAAAATTTGTTGAGTAATCTATCTCTTGTAATTTTTCAGAGCGAATAAAAATTTTAAAAAAAGCCCACGCGGATTCCTCCCCAGACCCCTCCTCCGCGCGGACAAAATGCAAAAACAAATTAGTTTCGGTTTTGCGAAAATCCATATCCCCAGAAAATAGTTTTGGCAAAACCGAGTCCGCATTTCGCCCCGCCGACTGCCCGAATACTTGGAGGGCAGAACCCCGAAAGAAAAACACCCTTTCCTTTTTCAAAAGAAATTTCACCCCCGCCAAATCAGAAATGCAAGGAGTGTTTTTCTTTCGGGGTTGCCGAGTGAAGCGAGGCGGTGGCGGGGCGATTCGTCGAGCGTACGATTTAGGTCAGAGCCACCACGCGCTTCGCGCGTGCCTCATTCGGGGTTCTGCTGGAAATGAGTCCGAACTTTTTGGTATAATGACCACAATTCTGAATTGTGGACCCACCGGGAATCGAACCCGGCCCTCTTCCATGCCATGGAAGCGTAATGCCAATTTACTATGGGCCCTTTTTATTATTATATCTTTTTTTTCTAAAAACTCAATAAGTTTTCAACAAACTTAAACTACCTTCAACTACCCTCAACCTGTGTCAGATTTTACGCCATGGCGTAAAATCTGACACAGGTAAAAAATAAAAAAGCCAAAGTGGGGTCTAACACAATGGCTCATCGGCGAAAGGGTTTTAAACATCCTCGTTCATCCTCCGGTGAAGAATGAAAGGACGGCCATCAGGCCGCAGTATATGGCAAACAGCCAGCCTGCGGTCATGAGGAAGCCCCTCACTGCTGATTTGATGCTTTTCATTTGCATCTCCTAACCCTAAAAAGAGCTCCGCAAATCCTGCGGTTGGAACCATCGGATAAATTCCGATAATACTTAATTATAACATATCCAAAACCATAAGTCAAGCATTTGCGCGTGTGCATAACGACAATATATGACAAAATAATTTTAGTACCACCGATGGGTCCATAGTACTATTTAATAAAAGTTTTCAGTTTTTCTATTGTTTGGTCATAAGTTGTTCGGTCAACAGGATATGGCGTTGCGTCTTTTCCGCCATGGGCAAATGAATACCTTGCAGGGTCCTCATACGAGGGCTTGGCTCCGTAAATTATCTCAGCCACCAATGCCAAAGCCCTTATTGTTTTTTGCCCCACTCCGCTAGTGGCTAAAAGCTTTTCGTAATTTTTCGGTTTCTGGTCGCATAACCGCCATAAAATTTTTTCTAAATATCTGCTTTTTGTAAAATCTTCTGTTACAACTGGATGCCATTTAAATTCTTTGGTTTCCAAATTTAATAATGTTAGTTGTTCTTTTTCACCCGCCGAAGCCTTGGCGAAGGCGGGGTCTGTTCTTTCTAATTTAACCATTTGCGATAAAGACGTATAATATTTTCTTAATAAAGTTATGTCTTTCATTAAAGTATTAAAACTTTGGGAAACCAATTGAGTGCTCAATCCCCTGTTTTCATTGCTTTTTGCCGCCGTCATATTTAAAATGTTTTCTAATTTAACGGCGCTTTCAATGCCGGAATGCGGCTCTTCAATCAAATCTTTGATGTTTTCTGAAAACCAATGATAACGTCTGGCGCTTTGCGTACTGACATTCATCCCCTGCTGGACAACGGTCCATGCGCCGTTTTTTGTAAAGAAAAAACTATGGTGGTAAATTTGGAATCCGTCTTGAACCAAAGAACTGTCAACTTTTGCCGCCATTTTTGAATTATAAACCAAAACATTGGCAGATTTTTCCGGCAGAGCAATCTTTTCAGCCCAATTCAAAATTTGTTCTGGAGTTTTTAAAGACGTTTTTCCTTTGCCTCCGCAAATAAAAATTCCCAAATCTTTTTCAGACCCTCGTATCGCCTCTTTTAGCGCGGCTGTTAAAATTGTGGTAAGCCCGGAAGCATTCCAGTCAAAAGCCAAAACAGTTCCCAATGACTGGAACCAAACAGGGTCAGAAATTCTTTTTACAAATTCGTCCGGGCCCTCTTCAGCCACAATAGCGTAAATCATTCTTTTAGACAGCAAAACCATTCTGTCAAAAAGCCACTTCGGGCATTTTCCATAATCCAAACCAAAAGTTGCTATGCCTTTTTGAATCATATATCATATTTGAATCGCTTGTTTTTTAGAAAAGATATTTTCTCTTCTGCAAATTTTAAATATCTTTGGGCTATATCTAATTTATTTTGCGAATAAAAACACCACATCTGGATTAAAAAGCTGCGTATTTCATAGATAGCCCTTATTTCTGGCGGTATGGGTTCATTGTTTTTTTCGTAAATGCCATATAATATCTCAAGATTTTTGCGACAATGCAGGCAGATCCCATGGCTCTGACCATCGGCGAGCTGATAATAGTTATTTGCTGGCCATCAACAATGGATTTTATTGATTCTGCCGCCTTTGTTATTGTTTCCGCGCCTTCTTCAGTCAAATCAGGAAAAACATCAGTATAGTCGGTTTGGCCGTGGCGAAGAAAAATCGCTCGGCCTAAAAATCGTCTGGCCATGGCGACCTCCTCTCAAAAAGTTGATTGTAAGGTGCTAAATTTGTGCCCTCACCGCGACTCGAACGCGGAACCAATTCCTTAAAAGGGAATTGCTCTACCAATTGAGCTATGAGGGCGAGCCGCATTTTATAAAATAAAATGTGGAATTTTAAATTTTAAATTTTCAATCAAATTCCAATTAACCAATTGTTAAACAACGACGATGTTATTGAAAATTTAATTACAATCCTTCTTTTTTTAATTCTTCCAATAATTCTGTTTGTTTTTTAGATAATTTTTTCGGCGTTTTTATTTTCAACTCAACATACAAATTTCCTCTTCCATATCCTGAAAAATGCGGGATTCCTTTTTCTGAGATTCTTAAAATTTTTCCTGATTCTGTCGCTTGGGGCACTTCTAATAAAATGCTTGTTCCTTCAAGAGTTTTCATTTCAATTTCGTCTCCCAAAACAGCTTGTGAAAAATTTATTTCAACTTCCGTGTACAGATCATCTCCTCTTCTTTCAAACGCAGAATTATTTTTTACTAATATCCTTGCGTAAAGATTTCCAGGCTTTCCGTTCTTTTTGCCGGCGTCTCCTTTTCCTTCAATTTTTATTGCCTGATTTGTATCAACGCCAGCCGGTATGCGTATTTCTATTCTTTCTTCTACTTTTATTCTGCCCTCGCCCCTGCAGACATTACATGACTTCTCAGGAATTGTTCCTTCGCCTTTGCATTCAGGGCAGGTTGTTACTGTTGTGTAAGAGCCCAAAAAAGTTTTTTTAACCTGCTGAACCTGTCCTGTCCCCCTGCAAGAAAAACATTCTTTGATTTTAGCTCCCGGTTCAGCTCCAATTCCATTGCATCTGTGGCATACAACCTGTTTTATCAAATTAATTTTTTCAACGTTTGATTTCAAAACTCTTTCTATGGGTATTTCTATGTCAACCTGAATATCCCTGCCTTTTTTATGGTCTTTTCTTGATGTCCTTCTGCCTCCTGCCCCAAAAAAATTTTCAAAAATGTCTCCAATATCATCAATATCAAATTCTACTTCCTGCTGGCCACGATTGCCCCACATCCAGCTGAAATCAAAACCATGGTCTGGACCCGGAGTGCCCTGCTGGTCAAAAACTCTGCCAAACTGGTCATACTGTGTGCGTTTTTGGCTGTCTGAAAGCACTTGGTAGGCCTCATTTATTTCTTTAAATTTCTTTTCGTCTCCGCCCTTATCCGGATGGTATTTATGAGCCAGCTTGTGGAAAGCTTTCTTAATTTCTTCTTGGCTAGCTGTGCGTGCTATACCAAGGATTTGATAGTAATCCATCGTTAAAATTTTAAATTTCTAATTTTAAATTTTAATTGAATGTTTTAATTTTTAATGTTTAAAACATTTTGTCATTTTAAATTGATTTAAAATGAACCCTACGGGGAATCGCCTGTGGGCTCAAATAGAATTTATAATTTAAAATTATTTCTCTGTATACTTCCCCTCTTCTGCATTATTTTCATCATTTTTCGGCTTATCTTCTGGTTTTGCCTCTCCTGCTTGCGGATTGTTTTTATAAAGTTCCGTGCCGATTTTTTGCATTACAACTGACAACTCCTGTGTTTTTGCCTCAATTTCTTCTATATTATCACCTTTTAGCGCGGTTTTCAATGCTTCTATTTTTTCCTTTGCCCCGCCGAAGCTTTCAGCGAAGGCGGGCTCTTTTCCTTTTGCCTCATTCTCTTTCAAAGTTTTTTCAGAAGCATAAACCAAGTTGTCGGCAATATTTTTTGCTTCAATTTCCGCCTGTTTCTTTTTGTCTTCCTCTGCGTGAAGTTCCGCCTCTTTTTTCATTCTTTCTATTTCTTCTTTTGACATTCCCGCTGAACTTTCAATTCTTATTGACTGGGATTTTCCGGTTGCTTTGTCTTTTGCCGACACATTTAAAATTCCGTTTGCGTCAATGTCAAAAGTCACCTCAACTTGCGGAATGCCCCTTGGCGCCTGCGGTATGCCGTCTAAAATAAATCTTCCCAAAGTTTTATTATCTGGCGCCATTGGCCTTTCACCCTGCAAAACATGAATTTCAACCGATGTCTGGCTGTCGGCTGCAGTTGAAAACACCTGGTTTTTAGCTGTTGGAATTGTTGTGTTTTTGGCAATTAAAATTGTGTTAACGCTTCCGTATGTTTCAATGCCCAAAGACAAAGGAGTAACGTCCAGCAATAAAACATCTCTTACATTTCCCTGCATAATTCCGCCCTGAACCGCAGCTCCAATAGCCACAACTTCGTCAGGATTTACTTCTTTGTTGGGGTCCTTGCCAAAAAGTTTTTTAACTTCTTCCTGAATTTTCGGCATTCTGGTCTGGCCTCCAACCAAAACAATTTCATTGATATCTTTTGCATCCAGGTTTGCCTCTTTCAAAGTTTTTTTAACCAAATCAATAGATTTATCAATATAATCGTGCACCATTTGTTCAAATTGGGCTCTGCTTAATTTATAAAGCAAATGTTTCGGCCCCGAAGCGTCAGAGGTAATAAACGGCAGGTTAATTTCTGTTTCCATGCTTGAAGACAATTCTATTTTTGCTTTTTCAGCTGTTTCTTTTATTCTCTGCAATGCCAGATTATCTTTTGACAAATCAACTCCGTTATCTTTTTTAAATTCATTTACAACCCAGTCCATTATTCTCTGGTCAAAATCGTCTCCTCCTAAATGTGTGTCTCCGCCGGTTGCTTTAACTTCAACTGTGTCAGCTCCCACATCTAAAATTGAAATATCAAAAGTTCCCCCGCCAAAATCATAAACCACAATTTTTTCATCTTTCTTTTTATTTATTCCGTAAGCCAGGGCGGCAGCTGTGGGCTCGTTGATAATTCTTTTTACATCAAACCCGGCAATTTCCCCTGCAATTTTTGTGGCTTTTCTTTGAGAGTCGTCAAAATATGCCGGGCAGGTAATAATTGCTTCGGTAATTGTTTCGCCAAGTTTGGCTTCGGCATCTGCTTTTAATTTCTGCAAAATCATAGCTGAAATTTCGGTTGGTTTTAACCACTTGTCGCCCATTTTAACCTCAACGCCTCCGTCAGCGTCTTCTCTTATCGCATAAGGCATAAGCTTTTTGTCTCTTTGCACTTCTGGGTCAGAAAACTTTCTGCCGATTAATCTTTTAACGGAAAAAATTGTATTTTCGTGGTTTGTGACTGCCTGTCTTTTTGCCAGCACTCCAACAACCCTCTCTCCTGATTTTGAAATGGCAACAATAGACGGAGTTGTTCTTGCCCCTTCTTTGTTCTCAATAATTTTTGCCTCCCCGCCCTCCACTACAGCCATGGCCGAGAAAGTTGTTCCTAAATCAATTCCTAATATTTTACTCATGTTTTTTATATTTATTTAATTTATTAATTTTTTTATCGATTTTTGTTAAATTCGTAAGATTGCTCGATTAAATCTATAGCATACTTTATGTCTTTTTCAGATTTAATACTAAAAAACTTACAATTCTTAGCCCAACCATAAGATTTGGGCGCTTTTTTAACCCACTTCTTAGAGTCAATTAATTTTTTATCTTCTATAAGGATGGCGATCAATAATTTTTCTTTATAAAAATGAACCTGACAAAAACTTATATAACTATCGCCAGCTCTATAACTCACGTAAAACTGTAAGTATTTCTCCTTGATTTCACCCAAATCCATAATCTTTTCTTTCAAGGCGTAAAAAAGTTTTCTCGTATATTCAGAACCTTTTTTAAGATGCCAATCCAAATCATATGGTTTTATGTCTTTTGTTACCTCTTTAATTATTTTATCGCCTCCTGTGATAGCTTCTATATTTTCTGACGATTCGATGGGTTCTATTTTTTTATATTCAATCAATTTTTCATCATAATAATTTATTTCCCATAATTCCAGCGGCAAATTTTTAAAGTTAATAGCCGCTTTTTGATGAGGAGTAAAATAAGGAGAAATAAAAATTATTTTTGATTGCGACCAATTTACATCTTCTCTATTGAGATGTTTGTTTTTTATTTTCTCATTATATTCAAGAAGAAATTCGGCTTTATTGTTAACCATTAAGGCAAGATATGCAAAACCTTGATCAATAACGCTAAAACTCCTGTCTTTTTTGTATTCAATAATTACGAATGAATTATTTTCGCAATTAAAACAAAGTGTATCAATTCGTAGATTATTTAAAGCAAACTCGGAGGAAATAAATTCTAAACCAAAAATTTCATCTAGGTTTTCCTCGGTTATTCTTTGTATATCCTTTTCGACTGGTGTTACTCTCTCTTTAATTTTAGTCAGCTTATTCTTTAGGTCTTTGAATATTGGCATAATTTTATTTTTTAATTAATATTTTAATAAATTTTTATTTAGAAAGCACTTTTAAAATTTACTTAAAAGAACCATTTGAAAAGACCATTTAATTATTGCGAGAATAACTATTCCTATTACTACTATTACGGGTATCAATATAATTATTATTAAAAACTTTCTAAAGGTTTGCCTCTGTGAATATTCTAACAACCTTTTGTTGGCTTGATTGGCGTTTTCTCTTTGATATGTTTTTATTTCTTCCAAAAGTTTTTTAGTATTTTTTCCCCCACCAAATACTGGTTTATAACTGTCAGGAGAATTTAAGTATTCTTTGACTTTTTCTATAAACTCATCTATATGAACATTTTGCTTTAAAAAATAATCTACCATTCCATACTCTTTAGTTCTATCTATGTGTTCTTTGTCTGATAAATTATCAAGGCCAATAATCGGGATATTCTTAGTTTTTGGATTACCTTTAAGTATCTTCGTTGCCGTGAAGCCGTCCATTTTAGGCATAAGAATATCCATTATTATTAAATCAGGATTCTCTGACAATACTAAATTAATAAGTTCTTGTTCTTTTTCTGGAGGATTAGAATAATTTTTATATTTAAATCCTTGTTTAGAAAACTCTTCAGCAAAAACATTTGCAAAAGCTTGTTCATCCTCAAAATGTAGAATCTTATATTCTTTATCCACGAATTTATTTTCGTGGTAATTTTTTGCAGATTTTTCTTCTAAATATTTTTTGTCCAATTCGTCAATATATTTACCCCTTTTAAGAGCCACAATAGCCTGCTCTGGCGTTTCATAGACAACATTTGGTTTTCGTGGGTCCCACAACTCTGAGGAACTAAACTGAGAGTATGCGTCTTCGCCAAGAATATCACAAATTTTATTATATATATCAACAGCCGAAAGTCCTAGTTTCTCATATCGTTGCTTCAATTCACCAATTATATCTCTATTTCTTAAAGAGTTTATCACACGACCATCGGGACTTCGTTCTAATTCAACTCTAGAGTCATCTGATATTTCAGTTTCCTTTTCCCTATTTTTTTGATTATTGTCCATAAAATTTTATTTTTAAAGAATATTTTGTTTTTCTAAATTATTATTCCAATATTCTAATTCCCAACTCGCTATATTATCATGAGATATTTTTCGGGCGACTTCTACTAATCTTTTATAATCTTCTTCTTTGTCAAGCTTAGTCCAAGTAATATTTTTAACTTCTTTTCCTAATTTTGAAATTATAACTGAATCAAAAGGACAATGCGGTGGTTTTGGAATTCGACCCAAAGTCCATAAATACTTTAGATAAAGATTTAATACTTTTTGTGCTCTGCCAAGCCGGAATTTTTTATCTTTAAAAATCTTTCCAAATTTTTCTGTGGCAACCTTTTTTAGTTTTAGGATGTTTTTAATATGTTCATTTTCTTCCACTTCTTTCTCGTATAATTTACCATAACTTTTTAATGTTTCTTCAAGAAATTTTTTAAAATTATTTTTATCCGTCTCCAATACTGCTTTTTCATAAACGGGATAACCTCTACTCAAGCCGCCCATAATCGTTAAAGAAAAAATTTGACTTTTAATAAATTCTTCTTTATTTTTTTCCATAAAATTTTATTTTTTAGTTATTTTTATCTAATTTTGCTGCTTACGTTGCTACTGAGCTAATTACTGAATTAATTACTGAATTTGTTCAGTAGCGGGCTCATGTTACAGGTAACGTTATTTGTAACGTTACTTTGCGGAACGGCGAAGCCCGGCATCGCCGTCGGAGGATGAAAGTCTACTTCGTGACTTTCACTTTCGCGGGACGGATTACTTTGCCGTGCAGTGTATATCCGCGCTGGACTTCCTCAACGACCACCCCAGATTCGGCGGAATCGGCGGAAGACGGGCTTCCGCTGTTTTCCTCTTCAGATTGGACGGGGTCAGGCCCAGTCCAATCTACAGCCTCCATTGTATTCGGGTCGAATTCTTTGCCTAAAACCTCA
>Ga0209542_10019885_pt1 | contig 10707 bp, 11 predicted proteins | sample RifCSPhighO2_01_FD_184028 | JGI IMG/M metagenome (GOLD analysis project Ga0209542, IMG submission 184028) | Soil microbial communities from Rifle, Colorado - Rifle CSP2_plank highO2_0.1 (SPAdes) (version 2) | ecosystem: Environmental > Terrestrial > Deep subsurface > Rock core/Sediment ...
TATTGTTGTAGGGGGAGGAGCTTCAGGCATGATGGCAGCCATTCAGGCATCCTTCAGAGGAAAAAAAGTTCTTCTTTTAGAAAAAAACCAAAGATTAGGTGAAAAATTAAGAATCAGTGGTGGAGGCAGGTGTAATATCACTAATGAAGAATATGACGTCAGGGTTTTTTTATCTCACTACAAACAGGCGGAGGACTTTTTATACTCCCCTTTTTCTCAATTTGGCGTAGTAAATACATTTGTTTTTTTTGAATCACTTGGATTACCTCTGATTGTTCAGGCCAGGAACAGAGCTTTTCCGGATACTCAAAAAGCTATTGATGTCTGCAATGCTTTAATTGCCTGTCTAAAGAAAAATAGTGTGACTATTAAGACGAATTGCGATGTAAAAAAAGTCAATCATGCTGGAGGCAAAGTTATTAGTGTAGAGACCCCTCAGGGGTTATTTTTTGCAGAATCTTTTATCCTTTCCACAGGTGGTGTCTCTCACCCTGAAACAGGATCTACAGGAGATGGATTTAGATGGCTTAAGAATTTGGGACATATTGTTAAAGATCCCACCCCCACTATTGTTCCCTTAGCTGTTGAGGAGGAATGGGTTAAATCTTTGGCAGGGGTATCTTTATCTTTTATGAAAATTACCTTTTATCTGGAGGGGAAAAGGCAATTTTCAAAAACAGGAAAGGTTCTTTTCACTCATTTTGGTCTGTCAGGTCCTTTAATTTTAAATAGTGCTGGAGATGTTTCAGAACTGCTTCAAAACGGCATAGTTACAGCCACTATTGATGCTTATCCTGATACAAATTTGGCTGACTGCGATAAAAAAGTAGTAAATCTTTTTAACTCAATGAAAAATAATGAACTTAAAACTGCTTTTAAAGAGTTGGTGCCTGCTGGAACTGCCAGGGGTATCCAAGCAATTTTGCCAGAAATTGATTTTTCAAAAAAGGTTCATAGTATAACTAGGGATGAAAGAAGGAAAATAGTTAATACATTAAAAGCTTTACCAATAACCATTACAGGACTAATGGGAAATGATAGAGCTGTGGCAGCTGATGGAGGGGTAATATTAACTGAGGTTGACACTAAAACCATGAGATCAAAAATCTTGAGTAATTTGTATCTCACAGGAGATTTGCTTCATATTAATAGGCCTTCAGGAGGATATTCTTTACAGCTTTGCTGGACCACAGGCTTTGTGGCAGGAAACTCAGTTTAAATTATCTGGAGCACGAACCCTGAGAGGGTTCTCGAGACTCAATTTTAGCAGAAAACAAACAAAGCACAAAATCATATATAGACAAAATAGATTTACGGCTGTAACTGTGATAAACTTCCGTTTATGCCTACATATCAAGGACCTGAAGCTAGCCCAAGTGAATCGGAAACTAAATTTGTCAGAGCCAGAGAGACAATATTCTTACCACCACCAGGTGTATGGATGCAACATGATAATATCGTCAGACTTGAAGATATTTTAGAAGAAGTACAAAGACTACGGACAGAAGAACCAGATACAGTAGATGCTGGTGTATTTAGATTTAGAGAAGGTAATCTTTTTGTTTACGATTATTCATCATCTCTAAGACTTCCACTTTCCAAAACAGCTCGTGAAATAACACTTGCACAATTTAGATCGCAAACTCCTGGATATGAAGTGATTGATTTTGAAATGTATGATTTTTATATAAAGAAAATGTAGTCTGTATTAAATCCTATCCTAACTCAGTTTAGCAAACTCATGGAGAGCTACTCTACTGATAATGATAGTAATATCAAAAACTTCTATTTCACCGGCAACTATTCCAAAATTGACTCGGTATTTTCTATCAATCCGGAATGAGTATACTCTCATATGTTTTGGTTCTAATAATTCTGTATTAAGTGAAGGATGTTTAGGATTTTCTAAAAGGAGAGTTAATTGTTTATCAAATTTCTTAATTAAATTATGGTTTCTTAAATATTTAGCCAAACGTGGATTAAGAGGTTTTACCTTCATATATAGAAGATTCTTTAAGTCCTCTTACTAAACTATTTATGAATTTTTTGTTATATTTACCAGTCTTTTCAAATTCTTTCTTAACTTCTTCAAGCGGTCTAGGAATAAACTCCTCAAATTTTAATTCTGATTCTGCAGTAAAATATTTTCTTACCAAACTCCTAATAAATTCTGACCTGGTAGCAAATCCTTCTCTCTCTGCTTCGGAGTCAATCTTTTTCGCTATTTGGTCTGGAAGGGAAATAGTAACTGTTGCCATACTTGTTAAATTTTAACAAATTTTGTGATTATTTGTCAAGGGCTTGAGTAGTTAGTTTTCCTCTTGACTTTCGGGTAATTTATGGCTTAAAGTAATATTATGACAGACGAGATTACTAAAATTGCAATTTTTAGAAATAAGGAAATCCGTAAAATTATTCATAGAAATGAATGGTGGTTTTCTGTAGTAGATGTTATTGAAGTATTAACTGGTACAGATAGGTCAAGAAAGTATTGGAGTGATTTAAAGAAAAAGCTTATTCAAGAAGGTTACACTGAAGTGTCCGAAAAAATCGGACAGTTGAAATTAAAGGCAGTTGATGGAAAGCTAAGAAAAACAGATTGCGTAGATACAGAAACTTTGTTTAGAATAGTTCAGTCAATTCCTTCTCCAAAAGCAGAACCATTTAAACGTTGGTTGGCAAAAGTTGGTTATGAGAGGATCCAAGAAATCGAAGACCCCGAATTAGCTCAGAAAAGAGCCAGAGCACTTTATAAAGCCAAGGGGTACCCAGATGAATGGATTGAAAGGCGGATGAGAGGTATTGCAATCCGTGAGGAGCTAACTGATCAGTGGCAAAAACACGGTGTAGAATTGCCAAAAGAGTATGAAATCCTTACTGCTGAGATATCCAAAGCTACGTTTGGTGTTACTCCAAGGGAATATAAAAAACTAAAAGGTTTAAAACGCGAAAATCTAAGGGATCATATGAATGATTTGGAACTATTATTTTCACAACTTGGTGAAGCCGCTACAACTGAGATAACAAAAACAGAACATCCTCAGGGTTTTGAGAAGAATAGGCATGTTTCTAAAAGAGGTGGGAAGATTGCCGGTGATGCCAGAAAAAAACTGGAAATTGAAACAGGAAGAAAAGTTGTCACAGAAGAGAATTATTTACCAGGTAATATAACAAAAAAATTAAAATAAACCAGCGTAAGATCAGTCAGTTAGTACAAGCTATTCGGGACTTCCCGACCTCAGGTGTCCCATTCAGAGCGGGAGATGCAAATTGGTTTAGACCCCTTTGTGATCAAATACTAACTCAATTTAGCAAGTTAATGGGAATATATAAAGCCGAAGAAGAAAGGTGCTAAAATAAAATTATGAGTGAAGGTGGTGCTAATACAGAGGGAGGTAATACTGGATTCTCCCGACTTAAATCCTTTATAAGTTCAAAACTTGGGAGAAACCAAGAATCATCCACGTTAGAAAATCAAAAGCCTGAAGAGCCAGTTCAAAAGGAACCAAAAATCGAGATAGACCCTACCCTGCCAAAAACTCAGGAATTAGTACATGAGGATATAACAACTGAACTTGAGGAAGAAACTTCTGAAGCAGAACAACTCTTGAAAGATCAAGTCTTTCAGGAACAAGAATCGCAACCGATATCAGAAACAGAATCGTTACCCACTCCAGAACCTGAACCTAAAAAGCTAGTTAGAGCAAATAAAATATTTTTCCATACAACTCCCACTGATAATGTTGCTTCGATTAGGAATCGAGGTCTTTATGGACATGCTACCCACGATGATTTAGGTAGAAACATGACATATTCTCTGACTTTCGATAAAGAATATAATCACAAAGATGTTCGTAGGCCAAGTGTAGCTGCTGGGCCAATAGCTGATTTCAGTTTAACTATTTGGAAACAGTCGGAAGATATTAAGCAAACAAGGGATAGGTCCACTGGAGAGTTAAATAAGTTTGGTGGTGAATATTCTCCATCTGGAGTGACTAATGAATTGGATGTACCAGAAGAATATGAGATCTCAGGTGGTTCTTGGGGTCGTCCGATTCCATCGTCTGAAAGACCTTCAGCAAGAAGAGTAAATCCTACAAGCTTCTTAGCTTCAGTCGGAATAAGTGAGAAGATGGCAGAAGAATTAACTGCTATTAAGCTTGAGTATATAAACAATATGTCAGACGCCCAAATATTAGAAACAAGACTTAGGGAATTACTGGAAGACTCTCGAGAAAATGTAATTTTAGGAGAAAATTATACTGTGCAGGATCTAACCCATGACTTGGTTTCAAGGATTGAACAAGAGGTAGCACTTAATCATTCAAAAAGAGTTGCTGATGATGCAATGGGACGGCTTAAAGCTCTTGATGATCCCAATATTGATACTAATGCTCAGGGATTACTTGTTCAGCAGGATCTTTATGATATAAGAAGAAAAAGAATGGCTGCTAATGATCCCGTGACATATAGATATCTAAACGCAAGAGAACAAGCGATTGTCAGAACTCTTAATGGAAGAGGGCTAGCAAGATTCACTGATGATCCTGAAAAAGCAGAACGGCTTTATCTTGGTCACTCCAGCATAAACGTTTATGAATTATGGGGATCTACTGATGGTGCTGTTCTTGCAAATAAGGTAGCAAAAAGGATGGGTTTATCTTATTAGTTCATTCAAGCTAATCGAGCATTTACGGGTACGTGATAGGGGTTTAACTCCCGTCAACCAGTTAAAAATTTAGGCATGAAATTTATGAAAGAAAATTATATACTCGAACTCGTGATTAGCCCGTTGTATCAAGCCATTCGGGACTTCCCAACCTTAGGTGTCCCCTTAGGAGCGGGAGATGCAAATTATTCCGAACTCATCTCAGATAAACTCTTTATCCAAATTATAGCCCATTTTAGAGGATTCATGGAAATGTATCAATTTTTGGACGTGGGCTATGAAGTTTGAAAGAACTTATAGTTTTGATATAATATAAATATGGCAAAACAAGAGCTTCCTACACCTCCAATCGGTACTCCCAATTATGAAAGATTGCAGAAAATGGTCGGTGTTGAAGCATTTTATGTTGAGAGATACCAAGCTATGATGGATACACAACCAACTTTTATTATTTCGGCTATTAATCACCCTGAATTTCTAGCAAGGGTTAATCAAAGAGGAAGAGGGAAAATGATAGGAGAACTTTCGAGAGCAGTGGAAAATTTATATACCATTGAACACTTTCAGGACAAATTAGTAGCTTTGACAAGAGCCTGTGCTGCACCTAATCCCGCTAATTTAGTAGATCTTGATGAAGTTTCTGAATTAATGATTGACATGACGCGTTCAGGAACTGTCCCTATGGGGCCTCTTATTTTATCTAAATTTCCTGAATATGAGGATCAACTTTCAAGGGCCATGGATTCAGGAAAACACGAAGGAATTAGCCTTTTTCTATCTTTTATTGCTGATAATAAAAGACCAGGACAAAAGAGAAACTTAGCTAGATTTGATAGAAGAGTTATAGAATTAGTAGCTGAATCATTTGAAATTGATGACAATGGCGCTGCTAGGGGTTATCTCCCAACACAATTTGAGGGAGTGCGGCTTGTTCATATATTTGAGCCTGATGCAACACAAGCTAGATTATTTTTGGAAGTACAAGATTTAAATGATCAAACAGAAAAAGTTTAATTCCCGTGTCCTCGTTAAAAATTTAGGCACAGTTTTAGAAAAACTATATCATGACATTGAACCCTAAATTTGAAGCTAAATTAAGCCTAAAAGCCTTAAAAAGTACCAATTTTGCATTTGGAGCTGGTGACCGTACTTAGCTCGAACCTACGGACCGCTATCACTCCTGATTTGGGATTGCAGATTCAAGCTCTTAAAGATCATATGGGTATCAAATCCTTTGTTGTCGCCAGCTAATAGATTATAGCATCTGGCAACTCCTTTTTCAGCACGTATTTTCCTCACGTTTGTTGTATAATACAGACTACGAATTAAGATATATAAGATTATTCTTAATTTCCTGCTTCCAAATTAATTTCAAACTATGAGCACTAAGGATAAACAAAAAGAAAAAAAAGAAGCCAAGATGGTTGTTTTTGGGACTTCACCAGTAAGTTCTAGAGGCCAGATGGTTATCCCTGCAAAACTAAGAAAGGCACATAACCTGCAGCCTGGGGATACACTTATTTTTACAGGGACTCCGGACTCCAATTACTTTACTGTGTTAAATGCCAACGCTTTTGAAGGTTTTACAAAAGATCTCCAGAACCTTCTAGGCGATGATAAATCTCCTAAGAAGGAAAAGAAGGGTAAATAGAGTCCTCACCTACAAGGGTAATTTTTGTGTCCAATGTGATTTGTCTCCCTCAGATAGGTAATCTCTCACCGCTTTAGCTATAGCTGATATAAATCCTGCAGCAAAACCAGCTGCAATTGCCAAACCATATTCTTTGTAATTTGAAAGGTCAGGCTGCAGTATTATTTGTACTGCTATGACAGTTGATACACCTCCTGCAATTCCAGCTCTGACAAAGCGCCAGATTAATTTTTTATAATATGGATAGTCGATTTCACCCATGTTTTTCACCTCCTTTGCTGTTTGTTTCCATTGTTGATAAATGCTTTTCAATGGCTTTATAAAGTTTTTCGATACTCTGCGTGTTCGATGACACCAGCTGGAAGGTTTTCTCTATAAGCTGGGTAGTTTGTTCTGACCGTTTTATGGCTTCCATACCAGACTTTTGGAATTCAAGCGTTGCCTGATCTCTGCCTTGGAGGATTTCTCGCAGTGTCAGGTTTTCAGATTTGAGCTTCTCAAAGTCCATCTGCGTGTTTAAGGAGCGGGTTTCTGCTCCCTCAGCTTTTTCTTTGAGTACCTTTACCTGTTCTTGAAGAGTAGTTATCAATTCTTTATCTACATCTGATATCAGTTTTCTGCGGTTGCTGAGGCTTTTATCTACTAGGCTAATCAGAGCAAAAATGCCCAGTATAATAACTGAGAACATAGATGCGAGCCCCACAACATTATTTGGTAACTGTGTTTCCATAATTATTTTTTAACCCTTACTGCTTGTCCTATGTACTGCAGGGTCAAATTAATAATTAAGGGAAGAGAGGGAGTAAGCATTCCCTTTTGGCATGCTTCCAGCTGGCTTTTGTTTTCCTGAGCTTCTAATAAGGCTCTGCCTTTTGCTTTACTGGCTTCATCGAGTTCCTTCTCCAGTACCCCTATCCTAGCCTGTGCCAAGGGTAGACTTTCAGCGCCGTTTTTAATCTGCTTATTTAGTGCGTCAACTAGGGATTTATAATACTTTTCCTTATCTAGCACTTCCTTTTCGAGTCTGCTTACCTGTTCCTTTCGATTCTCAACTTCGGTGGTGGCTATATCAAGCTGTTTCTGTTTGTCGTTTAGCTTATTATTGAGGTCAGTTTCACGGCTTTTATACCCTCCGATGATGCTTTTGATTTTGTCCGGAGGGGTAGTATTAGGGTTGTCTGTTATCTCAAATAGCTTAAGTGTTTCAGCCCATTTAGTGGCTGATGCTACGATTTGTTCATATTTGATTCTCCACTCCGGAGTGTTTGGTATAAGGCATCCTTCTGCAACGTCCCGTTTTGCTGGTTTTCCTTCATACCAACACCAAGCGTATATCAACTTTTGAGGTAATACTCCCCAGCTGGTTATCCTTTTGGTTGCCCCATCCCAGGGGTCTTGAACTAGGATGTCATCGCCTTCATAGCCAATTCCCAGTACCCAGTGTTCATCAAAGGCGGAGGTTGCAGGCACAGTATCTATCTGGATAAATAGTGGATAACCTCTATCGATTGCTCCTCTTATTTGGTCCATTTGCTCTTTAGTGAGCGCTGCATCATTGGACCACTGGCCGGAGTATTTTATTCCAGAGAAGAGCTTAGGGACTGCTCCCCAGACAAATAAATTGCCACTCATATATCCGCCGTTTCTGGTCAGTTTTTCGTTTAAGGTAAGCGGAGTTTCCTGGAAGCCGTAGTAGTTGAGTATCATTGCAGCATCAGTCATAAGGCATCCGTACATACCTATTGTCCCTTTTGTTCCCAGAGGAGAGTTTTTCCATCTGGGGTTGTTCTGGCTGAATGTTATTGGTAGTGTTAATTGTTTCATTGTCTTATTAAGCTCCTTACATCTGTATTATTTTGTTGTCCACCCTGAAACATTTCTCCCATTGTTGGCTGTACTGGAGGAGCACCTCCCGCAGGAGATTGCCCACCTCTTAATAAATTTTTAATGTTTCTGAGATCTGAGCCTTTGGGTTGAGACGTGTTTTCAGTAGGAGGATTTAATTTAAGTAACCTCTGGATATCTTCATTGCTGAAAGTGACGCTTTTCTGAAAACTGGCAGCTTCTTTAGGGTCATCCTTCATTAGCAAAGGAACTATATTGGGTACAATTTGTGCAGCTTTTGTATTCCATTCTGTAGCGATCCGTTGTGCTTCCTGCATATTGCCCTGCTGCATAGCTTTCTGGACCTGTAGTCGGGTGGTGTTGTATCCAACTTCGGTGTCGTACTTAAGATCCCAAGCAATGCGCTGTTTTTCGCCCCCTGATGCCCGATAAAAGCGCTGTGCAGTCATTCCGAGGATATCTGCCGGATTAAGTAATTCTTTTGAGAAACTGCCTGTTAAGCCGTAGATTGCGTGGGTTAGTTTCATTGGGCTTACCCCCAAAGCTCTGCCTACTGTTATTGCCAGTTCCGGAGTTCTTTTATCGTATTGTTCTGTGGGTGATACCTTTTCCAGCTTTCGTGGAACTACTGGGAATCCGGTAAAGAAGTTAGTGTTAGTTGCCAGTTCTACTGGTGTTTTTAATGCAGGAGGAAGAGCGCCTCCAAGGAATGCCTGGGCTGATAGTTCACCATCTCTGGTAAAGGGTACAGGAGATAGCTGGCTGGTCCATTCCAATCCTAATTTAAAGAGGTTTTGCGGCTCCTGCTTTCTGACATATTCCAGTGCATACATGATTGGATTGAAGAAAATTGCCCCGATATCTCCTTTTGGAATCTGGACCACCTTTGGTACCGTATTGCCGTCATCATCCTGCTCCTCTCCTACGATAATGATGAAGTAGGTATCTTTTGCCCATTGTGGAATATCATCCCAGAGTTCTTCATGATTCATGACGTTATAAAAATAGGTTGCTACTCCTGGCAGCACTGTCATTGCCATTGCTCTGGCTGCAGTCCGGAACGGGTGATCTTTCATAACACGTCCTACGTTAAGTAACCCTTGCCATCTGGCGTTTACAAATGGAATCCACATATTAATAAGCCTTCCTTCAATACCTGCTTTGGCAAAGTCGACTGTTACGTTTCGAGCCTCGAATGCTGCTTCCAGAGGTGTTACTCCTTCTTTGCCTAATCCTTTTTTATAGATTCCAAGACGGGGAGCAAGTTCTATTGCTTCCGAGAAGTTACTTATTAATTCAAAGGGATTAAGGACAGCTTTTGTTCTTTGTATCCACTTTGGAGCGAATAATTCTTTTGATGCTATTGCGAGTCCTTTGGCAGATTGGATGTACCCTCCATATCCACCCTGGTTTCTCATGAATTCGTCATATGCTTTTGATTCCCATTTGAATGCTCCCTTGAGTCCATCTCCGAAGCCTGAAAGCCAGTTGGCCGGATTGAACCCCCATTTTGCTACCATTGTGGCTGTCTGGTAATCTCGGATAGCATTTGAGAGAGTAAAGGGGAAGTAAAGGGTCGTAGTACCTGCTTTGAATGCTTTGGATGAGAGCATTATCATTTTCCCCAGAAGATTTGCTTCCGGAGGTGTCATGGCATGCATTGCTTCTGAAAGCTCATTAGGAACTGCCCAGCGGGTTGCTTTGCCTTTTATAAATACAGAAATGCTATCCCATCCTTCAGGTGGTCTTTGATCTCCTGGTAAGAACTTAATAAATTCTTTTGCTTCAGGGTGAGCATTGCGAAGATCTATAACTTTGCGTGCTACCTCATTTCTCTTGGTAAGTGAAACTGCTTTTGTAAGATTGTCGAGAATAGACTCAAAAGGATCTCTGATTATTTTTTCTGTTCCTTCGAGCGCTTTTACCACCCCTTGCTTACTTACTGAGAATGTCTCACTGCCGACCATCATTTTGTCTGCCTGTTCCGGACTCGGCAGGTAATCTAATACATGGAATGGCATCCAGTGTTTATTCTTTTCTGTTATAGCACTGAACGCCTCTTTGCCAAGAATTCCGGTATCCCGCATCGGTTTTAGGATTGCATTTATGGACCAGTCCTGAATATTTTGTCCAGCCTGTTCAAATTGTTGATACGCTTTTTCTCCTACTTTTACTTTCAACTCCATGAGCGCTCTTTCTGCAGTTTCTTGAGTTACTCCAGCTGGGTTTTGGAATCCCCGCTCAGCTCTTTCTATGGCACGCTGTGCAAGAACAAATCGGGTGAAGTCGGGTCTTAATTTTCTTACTGGCTCTATTATTTTTTGTAAGTCTCTGAAGTTTCCTTCAACGATTCCAAATCTTCCGGCATACATTCTGGCTGCTACATAAGGACTGGAGTTTATATCTATTGGCTGACCCTGTAGTTTGCTTACATCATTTTCAAATTTTCTAATGGCTGCGAATCTGTCTGTAAATAAACGGGGAAATGATTTAATTGCTCCGGTTATCTTTTCACCAACATTTCTTATTGCTGATTTTTTGC
>Ga0209542_10019886_pt1 | contig 10706 bp, 10 predicted proteins | sample RifCSPhighO2_01_FD_184028 | JGI IMG/M metagenome (GOLD analysis project Ga0209542, IMG submission 184028) | Soil microbial communities from Rifle, Colorado - Rifle CSP2_plank highO2_0.1 (SPAdes) (version 2) | ecosystem: Environmental > Terrestrial > Deep subsurface > Rock core/Sediment ...
TTGCTAACTCACAATATTCATTTGTTAAAGTGCAATGTGGACCCGAGCGGACTCGAACCGCTCACCTCCCCAGTGCAAGTGGGGTGTTCTACCAGATGAACTACGGGCCCGATTGTTTACCCCGTACCGACTTGTCTGGTGCGGGGTTTGCACCCCAATCGAGTCGTAAATTACCAATTGACCATTTTGGTCAATCGTCAGATGTTAAATTGTGGGGAAACTAATTTACGGCACGCGAAAACTTGGAAAGTTTGAAAATGAATTCGATTTTCGCATTGATTGTGTAATTAGTCTCCCGAAAACTTCGTCCTTATGGACGAGGCAACAATTCACCGTCTGCAAGTATATCAAGGCCGACAAACCAGTGTCAACCTAATAATAATTATTTCTTGACATAAATACATATAAACGTAATACTTTTGTTAGATACATACTTTTCATGAATTCATCAACAAACCTCCAAAAACTCTCAGTAGTCGTACCTGCTTACAATAAGGACACCGAAGTTTTCCAGTCAATATCCCAAATGGTAAACCAACTTAAACATATGCCTTACGATTGGGAAATAATTGTTGTCGACGACGCCTCTCGCGATAAAACGTTGAGGGAAGCTGTAAAAAGCAAACGGTTTAACGGCAACTCCGAAAGGATCAAAATCTATTCGTACGATCTAAATCAGGGAAAGGGATTTGCACTCTACTATGGCTTTACCAAAAGTCAGGGGGATACTATAGTTTTCACAGATTCAGATCTCGATTTACCTGCAACAAATATATCTACTTTACTTTCCTATCTAACCAAGAATTCTGCTGATGTAGCTATCGGTTCAAAAAGACATAAATTATCCAAAGTGAACTACCCTTTTTTGAGAAAATTACAAAGTAAAGCCTACCAGATACTGATACATCTGCTATTCAAACTTAATATCTCCGACACGCAAGTTGGCGCAAAAGCATTCAGACGAGAGGTTTTGGATAATACTTTTCCCAGACTTGTCGTCAAGACCTTCGCATTTGATCTGGAACTTATGGTTGTTGCTTCATTATTAGGTTATAAAAAAATAATTGAAGCACCTATTACCCTCAACTATAATTTTTCTTCCACTATTCATCTCCAGTCTGTAATCAAGATACTTCAGGACACAATCGCGATTTATTACAGAAAAAACTTTTTAAAATTCTACGACTACGATCAAGGTTCTTTTGAAAAAGCAAAATCGCACTTTGCTGTCGAAAAATCCTTCGTTTAATTTTAAACTTCTGATAATATAGGCGACATGAATATCCTTTGGCTTTCATGGCGGGATATTAAAAACCCCGATGCAGGCGGAGCGGAGAAAGTTGCCATCGAAATCGCCAAACGTGCGGTCATAAATAAGCACACAGTAACTATCTTTACTTCATCTTTTAAAAGCTCAAAGCCAAAAGAAAGAGTAAGCAAGGTTAAAATAATCAGAAAAGGCAACAAGGTTAGCTGCCGCTTTTTTGCTTTTTTGCATTACATAAAAAATCGAAGAAGGTACCACATTATAATAGATGAAGTAAATACACTTCCTTTTCTTACTCCTCTTTTTGCGAAAAAAAAATCGGTTTGCCTTATTCACCAACTGGCCAGACAGTACTGGTTTTCTAATTTGCCTCAACCTTTAAGCACAATTGGTTTTCTATTAGAAAATTTATATTTGATGATATACAAAGATGTACCAACGATCACTGTTTCCAAATCAACAGAAAAAGACTTGAAGGTATTAGGTTTCAAAAACATAAAAATTATCAGGGAGGGATTAAATTTCAAACCTGTTTACCCAAAACTTAAAGAGAATTTAATTTTATTCATCGGCCGTCTCACCCCACAAAAAGGCCCTGTCGATGCAATTTACGCCTTTAAAACAATCCATTCCAAATTACCGCAGATGAGACTGGTAATAATAGGCAAAGGACAAGAGAAATATGTCCGTTATCTTAAATCTATAGTAAAAAAATGCAGACTGACAAAATCAGTTAATTTTAAAGGTTTTATAAGCGAAGTTAACAAAATATCCCTGCTCAAAAAAGCAAAAATCATTCTAATTCCCTCTGTTCGGGAGGGTTGGTGTTTGGTCGCAACTGAAGCAAATGCCTGCAATTGTATCCCAGTAGGCTACAACGTCCCTGGCCTTCGGGATTCTATAAAAAATAACAAGACTGGCTTGTTGACTAATAACAATCCAAAAGATTTAGCGCGTGCATCTACGTCAATATTAAGTGACGAAAGACATAGAAATATCATGCTAAATGCTGGCTTCATAAATAGTCTTGAATTCAACTGGGAAAATACATTTTTAGATTTTAACAAAATCATATCTCGCGTATATGAAAAGCAATAAGCTGGAAAATAGACTACGGCAATTTTATTGGAATAAGCAAGAATATATAAATATTGCAAAAGCACAAAGTATTAATACAAAAAATTCCTATTGGATGAAAATCCTCAAAAATAAAGCCAAAGGGAAAAAAGTCCTCGATGTAGGTTGCGGAGACGGCACAAGGCTTAAACAGTTGGTGGACAAAAAAGGGCAATTCTACGGTCTGGAAATATCAAAATTGGCTCTATCGCTCGCCCAAAAAAAATATACAGATATCAAATTTGTTATGGCGAATGCTGCAGCGATACCTTTCCAGAATTCATATTTCGATTTAGTTTATAGCGCATACGCCTTAGAGCATTTCACATCACCACAAAAAGCAATCAACGAAATGATCAGAGTTACAAAAGGGGGGGGAGAAATAGTATTAATTGCACCAAACTATGGTTCTCCTCTTATACACTCGCCTTTTGGCAATAAACCAAGATTTATTGATTTATTGCTGATATGTATTTCTGAAATTAATAATATTTTTAAAAAAAACAGAGGACTGAAATGGGAAAAAGTTCAACCCCGCTTTAGAAGTTCAATTATCGCGGACGATGACATTGTAAATAAACCTTATTTATTAAGTCTAGTTAGGTACTTAAAATATAAAAGTCTATCACCAACTTTTATTTCCTCTGGATTTGAAAAGGACTATCTAGAAATATCAAACTTGATCATTAAATCAATCTACCTATTTTTCAATAAACTGAAGCTCACTAAACTATATCCTATTAAATATTGGGGGCCTTTAATTTTTGTTGTTGTTGAAAAATCATGAGAATCCTCTTTGTAAATGGCAATTATAATAATTCCGCCATCTTCAGAAGCCTGTCTAAAATACAAGGCACGACCGTTAAAACCTTTTCTCAAAAAAACCTGGACTCCTTCAAGAAAGGAATTTCTAAAAAACAAAAGAATGAAAATTTTGACGTTGTTTTTTTTAACGAAAGCCAACCACTTTCAGTACCAGAAAACTTAGAAAAAGTAAACGCCATGAAAGTAGCATACTTTGTGGACTCCCATCTGCATTTTCACACATGGCATAAACATTTCGCCAAATTATTCGACGTTATTCTTTGTGCTCAAAAACAATACATTCAAAAATACCGCAGACTTGGACTCAAAAACGTCTATTGGCTTCCGCTGTTTATTGATCCGCAAATCGACAATGACCTAAAATTTAAAAGAGTATCAGACATCGGCTTTGTAGGAACCTTGAACCCTATTCATAACCCGCAAAGAAGTCTGCTTTTGTGGCTGCTTAGTAAGAAATTTAAACTAAAAATCGGGCAAAATACTTACGGCAAAGACCGAGCTGTACTCTACAGCAGCTCAAAAATAGTAATCAACCAATCGATATATTCCTGCCAGAACTTTCGAGTATATGAATCAATGGCATGCGGCGCGATGCTTCTGACAGATGAACAAGAAGGCTTAGAAAAACTTTTTAAAAATAAAAAACATTTGGTAATTTATCGCAATTTTAGAGATGCTATACATCTTGCTAATTTATATCTAAACGATAATAAAAAAAGGGCAAAAATTGCAGAAGCTGGGCACAAAGAAGTTCATAAAAATCATAGTTCTAATAATCGCGCCAGCACTATAATTCAAATTATCAATAAGTATAAAACTGAAAGAAGAGTAAGAGCCTACCAATTAAATACATCATACATTCTCGGCAGAACCCATTTTTTTAATCATAACTTTAAGGAAGCGCAGTACCATTTTGAAAAGCACCTCAAAAAGAATTGCTCAAATATTTACGCTAAGGTAGAACTAATAATTTATCTACTAGTCATCAAACATTACCCAAATTTTATTTCAAAATTATCTATCGTTTTTATAAAACGAACAATCAGACTACTAAATTAATACATCGAAGTATGACTTATCAAAGCATAAAGAATAAAATTGCCGAAGTCACCTACCGCGAAAAAATTGCCAAACAGCAGTTAGACAAAAAAATATTTTATCCCCACGAGAGAACCTTTAAGGACATGCTCGAAGAGTTAAAAAGAAGAGCAAATAAAACCGTATTGGATTTTATTAAACTCAAAAAAAGGGGCATTGATTTTTCATATTATCTCGAAATAGGAGCTGAAAACTGCGAACGAGCAATGGTACTCGATTCAAAATTCAAACCAAAAGGTGTTGCCAGTGACATCTCGCTGCCTAGCCTCAAGGCTGCAGGTGGCTTTACCAAACTCTTGGGTTTCAGAAAAACGCCAAAGCGCCTAGTTTGTGATACATACCACTTGCCTTATAAAAATAATAGCCTGCCTTTTGTATTTTGTTACCAAACGCTTCACCATTTCCCAGATCCAAAACCGGTTATCGATGAAATTCACAGAGTCCTTGCACCCGGAGGTTACTTTTTTTTCGACGAAGAACCGGTTAAACAAATCTTAAACCTAAATCTTTGGAGAAGACCAACCTGCCTTCGCCCATGGGAGAAATTCCTAAAATACACTGGTATCTTACCGTTTGTTTCCAGAATCGGTAAGACCGAAGTTGATCATGGAATCTTGGAAGAAGTCTTTAGTCTAGAAACTTGGGAAAGGGCCCTTTTAATATTTGATAGAGTAGAAGCAACAATCAAACCATTCCCCAAAGGACCAGCAAGTAAAATCACAAAAACGAAAAGAGGGTGGCTGAAACCGCAATTTCTAACTTTTCTCCTAGTTGCTTGGTGGGGCGGCGGAATTACCGCAATTTGCCAAAAAAAAGGCATTATGACAAAAACAAAAGAAAATCCAACCGAAAAATTGGCGTGTCCTACGTGCCTTTCCTATAAAAAAACTGCCCAAAAAGCACTTCTAATTACACTTCGCAAGAATAAAAACAAATATGTATGCACCGTTTGTAAAACATCTTATCCGATAAAAAATTCTATTCCACTTGTTCTTCCTAAAGAAGAATTACAATTGATTTATAGCGACATCTAAAATGATCAAAAAACTTCTCCAAACTATAATCGAAGAAAAAATTTTGATTAAAAACACGATCGCTGTTTTGACAAGTACGGCATTAGGAGGTGCTTTGGGTGCGGCAACTACAATTCTGCTCTCACGGGTATTCACCCCTCAAGACTTTGGTATCTTCAAAACCTTGACATCTTTTTACGGATTTTTTATATATTTTCTGGATTTTGGTTTTCAAAATACCATTATCAAATACACTTCAGAATATTCCTCGAAGGGCAAAGAAGAAAAAATACGTCATCTTATTCATAATCTTTTTATTTTCAGAATCCTAATTCTTATCCCAATTGTTATTTTCTCTCTTGCATTTAAAAAAGAAATTGCAATCGCTTTTTTGAATAATGAAAATCTGAGTTACCTCATTTATCCAGCGGTCATATTTTCAGTAATTACTTTCTCCGATCTCACCAGACCAATCATCATCGGCCTGCAAAACTTTAGTCTACTTTCAATTATCAACATTGCGGTCCCCCTTTCGGGGTTGTTAATACTCATACCTGCTGCCCTACTTTTAGGACTTCCTGCTACGATAATAGCTCTTGGAATAACCCATTTGATAGGAAGCACAATAAGCATTTTTTTTCTTATCAAAAAAAATTACCATGTTCCAACAAAATATAGTCTATTTAGGTGGCCACGCCTTATTTTTTCTTACGGCTTGCCTTTATATTTTTCGACTTTGCCATCATACGCATTTCTCGGAATCATCCCTTTTCTATCGCTGTTTTTTGACCAAAACAAAGTCGGTTATTACTCATTTGCTTTATCTTTTTATACGGTCGCAATGATAGTACCTGTAAGCATCAGTCAGATACTTTTACCAAGAGTTGCTTCTCTTTCACCAAAACATGCCCTGGAGACGCTTAAAAACACGTTGTTTTTATACTTATTTATCGCAGCAATGGAAATTTTGTTCGTATATTTCCTCGCAAAATCCATCATTTCCCTAATTTCCCCCAATTTTATCCCTGCTGCAAATCTTGTGATCATTTTGGTAACAATGGCTACTACTTTGGGATTCGGCACGCTTCTGATTTCTTATTTCACCGCCAAAAAAAAGCTCGGGTTGGTATTGGTCTTGAATGTTATACTAGCCTCAGTTTTCGTTATTGTTAGTCTTGCTGCCACAAACTTTTTTCTTTGAAAAATGGACAGAAAAATTGTCATTGTTGGAGCCGGACCAACCGGCCTTGGCACCGCCTACAGGCTGAAGGAATTAGGTTATAAAAATTTCCAAATAATAGAAAAAGAGAATTACGTTGGAGGCCTGTCTGCTTCTTTTAAAGATAAAAAGGGCTTTACCTGGGACACTGGCGGCCACGTCATCCATTCACACTTCCCTTTTTTCGACAAAGTGTTAAAAGACAATCTAAAAAACCAAAAATACACACATAATCGCCAAAGTCATGTTTATTTTAAAGGCAAGCTAATACCATATCCTTTTCAAAATCATATCCACCGACTGCCGCCGCAAATATTTCTTGAATGCTTTTGGGGAGTTATCAAGTCAGCAAATAACAAAAAAGCTAATAACTTTTTAAATTTTATTAACCGATCGATGGGCAAAGGCATCGCAAAGCACTTCATGATCCCCTACAACCATAAAGTCTGGGGTTATCCGCTTTCTAAAATGAGTACAAACTGGATAAGCGAAAGGGTAAGCACAATTAACGCAATAGATATCTTAAAAAATATGTTTACCGCAAACGCTAATAACTGGGGGCCGAACAGTCGCTTTATTTACCCCCAGCGTGGGACAGGCTCTCTGTGGAAAATTATAGCGCAAAAAATCAACACTAAATCAATTTACTTGAATAGCAATGTCAAAGCAGTAGACGTATTAAATAAAATTGTCACTTTAGAAAATGGCAACAGAATCAAATACGACTTCCTGATTTCAACAATCCCAATAAATGAATTGATAAAAATAATCTCCATAAAACCTAAAAATGTCGAAAATGCATCAAAAGAATTGGTTTATAACACCGTTTTTTTCTACGGGATCGGGATTACAAAGAAGCAAAAAACGAATACGAGCTGGATATACTATCCCCAGAAAAACATATCATTTTATAGAATAACGTTCCTTTCCAATTATTCGAAATATTTAATACCTAATAAATCATTTAGCTCAATTTTGGTCGAAATCGCAAGTAACCAAGAGCCAGATTCTCAAACAGTCATTGACGATTTAGTTAAAGCAAAAATAATCAATAATTCTGATATCCCAAATGTATTGAGCATTTGGAGAGCCAAAGCTCCTTATGCATATCCAATTCCTACTTTAAACAGAGATCAAAATCTCAAAACTATTCAGAAATATCTTATGTCTAAATCCATTTTCTCCCGTGGCCGGTTTGGTGCCTGGAAATACGAAATTTCTAACATGGATTATTCTTTTATGCAAGGTGTCGAAATTGCCGATAAAATCTTACTGTCAAAACCGGAGACAATATGGCACCTTTAGTTTCCATAATTATTCCAACCAAAAACGAGGCCAAAAACATTGCACACTGCTTAAAAAGTATCAAAAACCAAAACTACAAAAACATTGAGATTATCGTAGTTGATAATTTTTCTAAAGATAAAACAATAGACATCGCCAGAAAATTTACTAGTAATTGCTACAGGCACGGTAATGAACGTTCCACCCAAAGAAATTTTGGAGCCAAAAAATCTAAAGGCCAATACTTACTATTTATTGACGCCGATATGGAACTGACTCCAAATTGCCTTGCAGCGTCTGTAAAAGAAATCCAAAAAGAGAATAAAATAATAGCTTTTATAGAACAATCAAAAGGAAACAATTTCTGGGAAAAATCCGTCAGTTTTGAACGCAATCTCTACCAAAAAGAGAAGGTGCTAGCCGGTGCCCGGTTATTTTCCAAAGTACTCTTCAAAAAAATCGGTGGGTTCGGCGAAGATTTAATAGCCGGTGAAGATTGGGATATTACTATTCGCGCTCAAAGGGCAGGCGCAAAATTGTTATTTTCAAAATACGATATCATTCACCAAGAAAATATTCCAAAAACATCTTACTTTATGCCAAAAAACACCCTTTGGAATTTAAAAAACAATCGGCATTTGCTAACCGTTTGAAGTTTTATCTCAAAAACTGGCCATATTTTCTGAAAGACCCCTTCCATGCCGCAGGTTTCATTTTTCTTAAAACAAAGGTGTGGTACGATTGGAAAACTTTAAAAAATGAAGGGTAAAATATTAGATATCGGCTGTGGCAACAATAAATATCCAGATTCGATTGGCATAGACATCAGAAAAACCAAACAGACAGATATTGTCAAAAATATCGAAAAAGGTTTACCGTTTAAAAAAAATGCATTCGATTTAGTCTACACAAACCACGCGCTTGAACACATCGACCCAAAAAAACTTGTATTTGTTCTGGAAGAAATGTGGCGGGTAACCAAACCGTCAGGAACCATAAAAATTATCGCTCCTCATTTTTCCGGCGTAGGTGCAGCCTCAAACCCAACACATTTAAGAGCCGGATTCAGTTCTCAAACATTTCATTACTTTCAAAGCGATGAATACCCTAAATATAAAAAAATTGCTTTCAGAATCAAAAAGGTCACCCTTAGAAAAATCCGGACCCGATTTTTACCGCTTAACATTTTGTGGAAAATTGTAGAAACTTTTGCCAACTTAAATTCTCTTTTTTGCGAAATATTCTGGGTTTACTGGTTTGGAGGCTTTGATGAAATAGAATTTCAGCTTCAACCAATTAAAAAATCATGACGCTCTCAATTATTATCCCAATATACAATACTAAAAATTTAACCATAAACTGCCTCAAGTCTATATTTGACAATCCTCCTAAATCGACTTTCGAATTAATAGTTATCGATAACGCGTCCAGTGACGGTACATTTGAAACGATTAACAAAAGTTTCCCAAAAGTAATTCTTATCAAAAACAGAGAAAACGTCGGCTACGCCAAAGCTAATAACCAAGGAGTAAAAATTGCCAAAGGCAAACACATCTTGCTTTTAAATTCCGATGTCCAAGTAAAAAAAGGCGATATTCAAGATCTAGTAGATTTTATAAATTCCAGAAAAAAAGTCGGTGCTGCTGCTGCAAAACTCATCAACCCAAATGGTACTACCCAATACTATTATCACCGTCGCTTCCCTACGTTTATTTCTTTCGCAGCAAGTTTATTAGAAAATTATTTCAAAATATCCACCCCTATTGCCAAAAATTATTTCATGCTCAAAGAAAAATTTGATAGAGAAATAGAACTGGAGCAAGCAGCAACCAGTGCCCTGATTATTAAAAAAATCACCATAAAAAAAATAGGCTACTTATTTGACGAAAAGTTGCCCCTTTTCTTCAATGATACCGATCTTTCCAAAAGAATTAAAAAAGCAAATCTTAAGATTACACTCAGCCCAAATACCAAGATAGTTCACCTTAGGAATAAATCTACAGATCTCCTAAACCCTTTTATTGTTCGCGAAGAATTGTTTATCTCCATGCTATATTATTTCAAAAAACATAGACAGATTTTTTCATATCTTGCAACAAAAGTAAGTTTAGTCATCCTATTATTGGTCATTTTAGCTTTAAATTTGCTAAATATTTTTACGAGTTATTTCAAAATCCCGCGAAAAAAAACTGCAAATTTCATCAAAAACCAACTGCAAATAATCCTCTCCCTAATAGTGGAAAAAAGGCATATTTCCAATTTTTGAAAGTTAAAGGATATTAGGTAAAATTTCTCTGCTATATAATTGGGTAATTCCAAAATATGCTTGTTTCAATTGTTGCAGCTACATATAACAATAAAGCGGAAGTTTTAGATTTTATAAAATCAGTCAAAAACCTTAACTTTCCAGCAAAAGAATTAGAGGTAATAATTACCGACAACGGATCAACTGATAAAACTGCACAACTAATAAACAAACAATATCCTGAAATACAACTTGTAAACCTAAAAACTAATTTTGGAGCATCCCAAGCCCTTAATATTGGCTTTAAAAGGGCAAAAGGCCAATATATTTTCAAATGTGACAGCGACGTGATCTTGGAAAAAGATAGCCTCAAAAAACTCCTATTATTTCTACAAAACCAGCCAAAGTCAGCTATAGTTGGCCCTAAAATTTTTTTCAAAGACAAACCAAATACAATAGCGCCTTCTGCAGGTAAGTTTAATTTTTGGTTTGGCACTATATCAGCTTACCCAAATTTAAATAAAATCTTGAAAGCAGATTACCTTCAAGGATGCGCCATTCTTTTTCCAAAAGAAATAATAAAAAAAATCGGCTATCTAGACGAAGGATACGGCTTGTGGCTTTTCGATGATCAGGATT
>Ga0209542_10019887_pt1 | contig 10706 bp, 9 predicted proteins | sample RifCSPhighO2_01_FD_184028 | JGI IMG/M metagenome (GOLD analysis project Ga0209542, IMG submission 184028) | Soil microbial communities from Rifle, Colorado - Rifle CSP2_plank highO2_0.1 (SPAdes) (version 2) | ecosystem: Environmental > Terrestrial > Deep subsurface > Rock core/Sediment ...
CGGTAATATCCACAACATCGCTATCCTTTAATCCCGAAGCCCCATGCAGAACATAATATGGCTCAGGTACAGCCTCTACAATCCTTTTAAAATGGCCTATATCGAGCTTTTCCTCTTGGTCAGTTACAATGCCATGGATATTACCGAAAACCACTGCTAGGCGGTCAATGCCCGTCTTCTCGACGAACTCTTTAGCCTCTTCCGGCTTGGTATAATCGGCAGAGCTAACCTCTACATTTTTCTGAACTTCTGATGATCCGCGCAGATAACCTATCTCACCCTCAACTGTAATTGACCGAGCCTGCCCTGAGCTTGCCGAATGGGCATATTCAACTACTTTTTTGGCAATTGCCATATTATCAGCAAAAGACATTTTTGATTCGTCAATAATAACCGAGTCATACCCCGAATCTATTGCCTCCCGACACCTATCGAAACTCTTAAAATGATCTGCATTCAAAAAAACCGGAAAATTATAATGCTTAGCTACGGCCTTAACCAACGCTGACGCCTCATATATCCCGACAAAATCAGCTTCACCCTCCGATGTTCCAACCATAACCGCAGGCGCACCTCCCTCCATTGATGCCTCAACAATTCCCCTAAGAACATCCTCGGTAGAAAAATTAAAATGACCAATCGCTTGGCCATTCTTTCTAGCCTCTTTTAAATAATCATTTAGAGTAGTAGTATTCTTCAATCTAATTTAATGAAACCACTAATTATATTTTCCTCGATAAGCCTGTTCATTGTTTCTCTGCCCATATATTCAGAAAATATCTTATTCCACAAAGCCTCCTGATGATGGTACAGATATTTAATATGTCCTTTTTTAACAAGAGACATGGCTAAATCAATAAAATTAAAGCTGACAACGTGGTCTTCGCCATTCCTATCCTTGAATTCACTCCCTACAAAATCAAGCCCTGTCCAGCAATTCAAACCGAGTTCTCCGTCGTCTTTTTTCATCATTCTCGCTAAACGGCTAAAATCACCTTCGGCCCTGAACCAATGCTCGGCTTCGGGATTAACATGAGGTTCAAACAATCGCGGATCGTTCTCATTATCCTTGGCCAGATATCTTTGAACAATTCTCCAAACAACCTTACCGCCCTCCAGAATAGGACCAGACGGAACATCGCCCCGCAATAATGACCTGAATTTCACATTGAAATCTGGATCACCCATAAATCTCCTGAATAACCCTGCATAAAACGGAACTTCGTGCAGATAGTGGAGTATCAAAGTAAACATCCTTGAAGTTTCGCCGGGAGAATCAATGACAATCGGTGTAACGAAAATAACCCCGAATTCTTTAAGATGGCTGACATTATGATATTTTTTCTTAAGAAACTTCTCGGCAACCTCAAGCCATTTATGATCTAGGACAATCAACTCCACATCTCTCTCCTCAAAATCACTAGGTTTTAAACTAGTGTAGGCTTCGTCAAAAAATTTGTGCATCCATTCCTCACTTTGAGCAAAACGAAGAGCGCTTACTACTGAAGCAAAACCCTCTTTATCGATTAATTCATTTACCGAGGCACATTTGAAATGATTCAGTAGATTATCCGGCTTATATTTATTAAGAAGTTCGATAGCTTTCTCTTCTTTCATAAACAAACCCTTTGGCGGAGTAAAAGTCTGGAATGCCACTTCACACATTTTCCCGCACACCTTGGACATATTGGCCAAATCTGGCTTGCCGATCAGTTCAAAAAGATGTTTATCTATATGGGTTAGTTTACCGATCAAAGCCGCGTAAATTTCATCGGCAACCGCATCCTCGGGTAAATTCAATTCTGCCAGGCTTTTTTTTACCAGAATATCATTTTCCTTAGAAACGGCCTCGATGACATCTTTCTGACCGGTCATCAATGACATCTTTTGATCCAAATCCATAAGAACTCCCGGTGAAATTCTTAGGACACATGCTATTTTTTGATAATGATTATTCATGATTTTAATATCGAATATTTGACTTTATATAATAGATCTGCTATACTTAGTTTTCCAGGTTGGAACGGACTCCAGTCTCCCGACCTTATCCTGAAACCTTATTATTAGTCCGGGGTGCTTGTCTGGAGCAAGTACCCTTTAGTTTTGCGGGGGAAAATGCAATGAAATTCACGCTCTGGAGAGGCTTATGAGAGCCTCTTTTTTTATAAAGATTCTTTTTTCACATCTATAAGCTTCCAGGGCCCCCAATCACCTTCCCTTAAAATGCCGGCCTTGGAACCATACTGGGTTACCACCGATGAAGCATTTGCCGTAGCAAACTGTATCGCTTTTGAAATATCGCCTGATCTGATATATTCTACCACGAAGCCAGAACTGAAAGAATCCCCAGCCCCGGTTCTTTCCACAACTGGCGAATCCGGAACTCCAGCAGTATATTTATTTTTCCCATCCGAAACAGCAACCCCTTCAGGACCCTTGGTCATAACAAATATTCCGTCAATAATCTCATCCATAAATTTAAAAATTTCATTTTCTTTTTTATACTCAATCCCCGTCAATCCAGCCGCTTCTTCTTGATTCATGATAACTATAGAAAAACTCTTTAAGATGGGTTTTAATTTTTCAAGACCATGGGCCAACTCCTTGCCTCCGGGATTAGTTGCAAGCTTCACATTATTTTTAACAGCCCAGTTAACCGATTTTTCCAAAACATCAAAGTGGCCTCCTAGGCTATCGAGAAACATCCATTTAGATTTGGTATCGCTAAAATCCAGCTTAGATGCGTCGAAATGCTGACCTTCACCCTTATATGAAAGGATTGTTCGCTCACCTCCAGGATGAACTAAAATTACAGAATAAGCAGTATGATCATCACTGTGTTTCTGAAAATACCGGGTATCTATGCCTTCTTTATTGAGTTCGTCCAGAATATCGATACCGTTTGCATCGGTCGAAACAACTCCGATACAAGCCGTCTTGAGTCCTTGTCTGGAAAAAGTTACGGCTGCGTTTGTCCCGCCGCCGCCCGAGGTGAGTACTATTTTTTTCATTTCGATTTTTGAACCATAACCGAGACAAATCGCTTCTCCGGTCGGAAAATCCTCCATCTTAAACTTCTTCAGTTCATCAGCACCGAAGAAAACGTCACGAGTAGCAGATCCTATTGATATTATGTCGTACATGAATTTTTCAGCTTATTTATTGCTTCCGCAAAATTACCGCTTTTAATTATGTAGCTTCCGGCGACGAGCATGGACACCCCGACTGCTGCCAATTGGAGTGCAGTTTCGGGAGTAATTCCCCCATCGACAATTATCGGAATATTGAAATAATTTTTATGGAAATTGGCTATCTTATCTACTACCACCTCCTCAAACTTACCTCCCTGAAATCCGGGATGAACAGTCATGAACTGAATATAATCTATTCTATCAATAAATTCTTTAATTTTATCCACTTCGGTTTCAGGATTCAAAACCAGGCCAACTTTACGGTCATTATTATGAATATCGTCTATGATCCCGCCTAAATCAACCGTAGATTCGGCATGGATTAAAAATCTATCCGCATGTGTAAAAAACCACTCTTTTATTACATCCTGCGGTCTCTGGACCATCAGATGAACATCAAATTTCAAACCCGATCCAACTTGTGGTGAGCCTGTCGAAGCCATTCCTTTTACCTCCTCGAAGCCGGTAATCGTTTTATTAGGAACAAAAACTCCATCAGCCACATCAATATGAACCCTAGAAACATAGGGCTCTATTTTAAGAATCAAATCTTTAAATTGAACCGGAGAATCAGTAAGAATTGCTGGAATGATCTCGATCAAACAAGTTAAAAGTTCATAAAGTTCATAAAGTTCATAAAGTAAGGAATCCGACTCAAGAAAACTTTATAAACGTTATAACTTTATAAACTACTCAACCAAATTCGGAGGAGTTCTGCCCTCAAGTGCTTCAATAATATTCTCGGCAGCCATTGAAGCCATTTTATTTCGGGTCTCTTCGGTTGCAGAAGCTATATGGGGCGTAATGATAATATTTTCTAAATCTTTAAGTTCCGGTACTATATCCGGCTCAAACTCAAATACATCAATTGCCGCTCCCCTAATTATTTTTTCTCTCAAAGCCTTCGCTAGCGCCTTTTCATCAATTATGGGACCCCTTGAAGTATTGATAAGATACGCAGATTTCTTCATTATCCTTAGCCTGGACTCATTTATCAAGTGATGGGTTGAATCCAGTAATGGCACGTGAATAGAAACAAAATCACAGTGAGGCAGCATATCATCCAGTTTTTCAACAAATTGAGCTCCGAATTCTTTCTCGAATTCAGTGTTTGGTTTTGGGTCGTTATATAATACCTTCATCTCAAATCCCTTAACCGCGTGAAGCGCAACCCTAGAACCTATCCGACCAAGACCTACTATACCGAGTGTTTTACCCGACATATCAGTACCTAAAAGCAAATTAGGACCCCAAGCCTTGTATCGTCCTGCTCTAACAAAATGATCCGCCTCGCTTATCCTGTGAGCAATCGCAAGCATTAGAGCAAAAGTATGTTCCGCAACAGTATTGGTCAGCACCCCGGGAGTATTAGTCACCATAATACTTCTCTTTTTAGCCGCGGCCAAATCAATATTATCGAACCCTACAGCATAGTTGGCTATAACTTTAAGAGTGGGCGCTCCCGCATCCATCACGTCACCGTCTATCTTATCGGTAAGAATAGATAAAACTGCATCAGCACTCTTAACACCTTCGAGTAATTCTTCTTTTGTAGCTCCCCGATTTTCAGCCTTTTCATTAATCACTACTTCATATCCCTTAGCCCTCAAGATTCCGATTCCAATTGCCGGTATCGGCCTAGTAACAAATATTCTGGACATTATTTATTATTATGGATAATATCTTGCCAGAACCTTCAATAAGATTACGGTAGGATATAATCCATGTTTAGCTGTTTCAAATGGTTCAGCAAGGATCGAAATCTACCAACAAAACTGATCCTGTACGTTCTTGGCTTTGTAATCTCGTTTGCCCTAGTAATTCTAGCACTTTATTTGGCAAGCGCTATGTATAATGCCTATATTTCGGTTATGCAATAATCGTTCCGCTTCCTCATAAGCGGTTTTATTTTTCCAATCCCCTTATCTTATCTACCCTTCTGACATGCCTTTCTAGGCCGGAAAATTTAGTCTCCATAAAAGTTTTAACTATTTCCAGATTCTTTTCTTCGCTCGTAAAATCGGCCGACAAACAAAGAACATTAGTATCTTCGTCATTAACTGAAGCTCTTGTCTGCTCTGGGCTAGACATTGTTCCAGCGCAGACACCCTTAATCTTGTTGGCCACTATACATACACCTATTCCAGAACCACAGATCAGAATACCCTTAGTATTATTGCCCTTCGACAAGCTCAAGGCGACTGCCTTTCCAACGGCAGTCGCAAAATCGGGGTAATCATCGTCCTTATCATATTCCAACGGTCCCATATCTTCATACTCAAATCCCCATTCAGTAAGTTTGATTTTTAACTTTTCTTTGAGGGCAAAGCCTCTGTGATCAGAACCAATGTAAATCAAGGATAGTGATCAGTGATCAGTGGTTAGTGGTTAGTGAAAGAAATTTTAATTTTCTAGTCACTAGTCACTAGTCACTAGTCACTTCAGTTGATTAAGATATTGCACAGCACTTAATGTGGCCGTACATCCTTGTCCGGCAGCGATAACTATTTGCTTGAAAGGAACGTCAGACACATCTCCGGCTGCATACAGTCCCGGAATATTAGTTTCACATCTTGTATTAACCTTTATTTCCCCGAACAGATTTTTTTCTATATTATCGGGAACAATATTGGAATTTGGAACCATTCCGATATGGATAAAAATTCCGTCAGTTTTCAATTCAAATTCCCTACCCTCCTTATTAGTATATTTTGCACCAGTAACAAATTTGTCGCCTACTATCTCCTTAGTCCCGGTTTCATAAAATATTTCGACTTTGTCCTTCGGCTGGAAAGTAAGCTTCTTAATAAGAACATCGTCTCCCTTAAAAAAGGCATTTTTATTAATTACATATACTTTTTTAGCGATATCAACGCCCATTAATGCCGACTCAAGAGCCGAATTACCCCCTCCTACAACAGTGACTGTTTTTCCGCTGAATAACGGCATATCGCAGGTTGAACAATAACTTACGCCCTTGTTCCGATATTCCTTCTCGCCCGGAATACCAAGCTCCCTCGGATGAACACCGGTAGCAACTATGACCGCTTTTGCTGTATAGTCACACTTTAAAGCTCCGTCACCGCCTTCGGTCATTTTCTCTCCTGCCATTCCGGGACTGCCGGCCTTATTAGTAGAAATGCAAAAAGTTCCGTCGTCCTGTTTGGTTATCTTTTCAACCTCAACCCCCTCTTCTATGTCGACTTTATAATGCTCGAGGTGTTTTAGAAATTTATCGGACAGGGTAAGTCCGTCAGTCGTCCCGTCGCCGGGCCAATTGCCTATTTCCCCGGAGGTAATAACCTCTCCACCGAATTCTTTTGTTATTATTTTTAAATTCAATCCCCGGCGAATACCATAGATACCGGCCGCTGTTGCAGCAGCAGAACCACCGATTATTAGTAAGTCTAGCATGAAAAAATTATCAATTTTCAGTTTTCAATTTTCATTAAATTACTCAATGGATCAATGTTTCATTGAAAATTCATTGGAAATTGTAAATTGGTAATTGGAAATTACTTAAAACTAGTATATCATAATTTGTTATATCTACCCAACAACCCGCTAATCATATAAAATAGTAGGGTATGAACAAAATACAACTTAGCATTGTCCTTCCCGCCCACAACGAAGCTGAAAACCTGCCCGGGCTGATACAAGACGTAACCGCTTATCTGGAAAGTTTAGGCTGGGATTATGAGATTATTATAGTCAACGACGGAAGCACAGATGGCACCCAAAATATCCTAGAAGAACTGCAAATAAAGAACAGCCGCATAATATCGGTTCATCATCCCAAAAATCGCGGATATGGAGCGGCTTTGAGAAGCGGATTTTCCGCCGCAACTAAAGAATGGCTATTCTTTATGGATTCAGACCGCCAATTCGATATAAAAGAAATATCTAAACTGGCTAATTACATCGACAAATATGATATGGTCATAGGGTATAGAAAAGATAGACAAGACCATTTAATAAGAAAGATAAATGCCGGAATTTTCAATATAGCCGTAAACCTTCTTTTCGGTCTGTGGGTAAGGGATATTGATTGCGCTTTCAAATTATTGCGGAGGGAGATTGTAGAGAAAGCAAAACTCGAATCAAATGGGGCTTTAATAAGTACCGAACTGCTCGTACGAGCTAACAAACTCGGCTATAAAATAAAACAAATACCGGTTACTCATCATCCTCGTTTATCTGGCCAGTCAAGTGGTGGAAACATTAAAGTTATATTGAGGGCAGTAAAAGAAATCCTTCTTTTCCGTCTTACTGGCCGAACAATTTCCGGTCCTAAACAGAACCTCGCCTAAAGCTATTGGCTTGATTTGTCCCAAACCACCCTCGTATCATAGATCCGATAGTTGTTGTTTTTGAAAGCTGAGGAGAAGTTCTCTTTAAAATAATTCTCGTTAGCACTGAGGTCGTGAATTTCAGATGGACCAATTACGATATAACTAATTCTATATTTTCTAATTAGATCGTCTGTACCATCTCCCCCAAGGAATATTCTCTTCATATCATTTTCCCTATCAGAATAATCAAAACCAAAATTCCATACCCAGGCGGTATAACCCATTAATATGGGCCTTAAACCCCAGACCATAACAAAATGATTGTGAGATGGAGCGGTAAGAAAAACAGCCAGAGGGTCCGTCTTTTCTCTTATCTCAATCCCTAGTTTTATATCCTCTGTGCTGGTCATCATATGGTCATGCTTATCAATCTGAACTAATCTCGTAAGCTCGAGGATTCCCGTAAGAGTCAGTACTAAAAATAATAATCCAGCAGTAAATTTGAATACAAGATTTCTCCTAGACCAGATACCGGCCAAAGCCATAGATGCCGGCGCCGATAATATTAAATACGACCACCAAAAAATTTTAGAATTATCCCAAGCTATCGGCTGGAGAAGATATAGGTTTCCGACGGTAAAGAGTATAAATGCAGAAATATATATTGCCCACCCCGAACGACTGATACTCTTTTTCCAAGAATACAAGCCAAAAATAGCCATGGGCAACATAATTCCCCATATTAATGCCCACATTCTCATCCAGTCAAAAAAACTACCTTTCGCCGTATAACCAGGCTGCCATTTTATAAAAGAATCATTTTCAATTCCACCATATATAAAAATTAAATAAAAAACTGACGAAATTATTCCTGCAACCAGAACATATGGCCAAAGAATTCGCCACTTTTTAAAATTAAACAAACATACTAAACCAGTGATTAAAAGCACTGCCATAAAGCTGTGAGGATGAGTTATTGGAAGAATACCGGCTAGAATTCCCGAAATTACTAATACTTTAATTTTAACGTTATTCACAAGCTCACCTCTTAACATGACATAAAGAACGCCAACTATGGCCCAAACGCCCAAAGTAACACCGATAAGAAATGAGCGCTGAGGTATTAAAAGTCCTACCGCCATGTTCCCGGCAAACCATTGATAGATATCATAACGGCCGTAATCCGTAGGCGGATACATCAAAAATGCAAATGTTGGCTTTTGCCATAAATCCTTTAAAAAAGTGATAAAACCCGTTCCGGAGGAAAGAAAGAAAATAAAAACCGAAAGGACGGAGAGTCTTTTTGATTTAATTAAAAGATAAAACAGGAAATACAGACCAACCAGCAACATTAAGGTCAGCAGTATTGACGGCAATACAAAGGCCTGTTTAAGAGGCACTCCTAATCTCATCAGCATACCCGATATTAAATTAGTCAAAAAAGGATAAGTGAACTGGCCTCCTGCATATAGCGGATGGGAAGCAAACCAATATTGAGGACTTTTAAAAGCAAACGTATTAGCAATTGAAATATGCAAAGACCAGTCACTCCAAACATTAACATGGCCGGCATATAAACCGTCTGCCCTAAAATCTAAAATTTTCCAAAACACTATTGAAAAATATGAACCAAGAGTTAGAATAATAAACAGTAGTTGATAAAAATGGCTCTTAATTGATTTTTGTAACAATTGCCACATATGGATAATAAATTATACGTCATAATTCTGCTTGTTTCTAGCTTTTTTATTCACTTCCTTTTTTTTGGCCGGCCTAATGAGGTTGTTTTCGATGAAGTTTGGTATGGAAGACATGTTAATGATTATATCAACGGGACTTTTCACTTTGACGGCCATCCGCCACTAGGTAGGATGACAATCGGTGGATTTGCAAAAGTTATGGGCTACCAACCAGAAAGTTCCTTTGCTAATATCAGCGAAAAATTTCCTGACCGGCAATATCTTATTTTACGGTTTTTGCCGACTTTGGCCGGAGCTGTTTTACCGCTCATAATTTATCTGATAATCCGCGAGCTGGGAATGACTCCTTTTGCCGCATTCGCCGGAAGCATGCTGATAGTACTGGAAAACGGTTTTGTCGCCCAATCCCGCCTGCTTCTGATGGATTCGTCTCTGATTTTATACGAATTTGCCTCTCTGTTTTTCTACCTACGCTATCGTAATCACAAAAAAATTTACATGCTATTTCTGACCAGCATATTTGGCGGCTTGGCTTTCGCGGTGAAATGGGTAGGACTTTCTTTCGTCGCACTGCCCATTTTATTTGAGGGCTTAGGCATATTGTCTGAGATGAAAAGAAAAGGAATTTCGGTACTAAAATCATCAAGAACATGGCTTGCTTTTACAGCTTTAGTTATTACGCCATTTGTCGTATATTTTTCGGCCGTAACCGCTTATTCCTTAATATTACATAAGTCTGGAACTGGAGATGCCTTTATGAGTACGGGGTATCAGAAAACCCTGCAAGGAAACGGCTACCAAAATAATCTCGATATTAAAACCCCGAATATATTTAGCAAGTTCTATGAGTTAAACCGACAGATGTATGCGGTCAATCAAGCGCTAACTGCCAGCCATCCTTATTCAAGTCGTTGGTACACTTGGCCCTTAATGATCAGACCTATTTACTATTGGGTCCAGGGTAACGCCAGGATATATTTCATAGGTAATCCGATTATCTGGTGGTCTTCAACTATAGCGGTATTATATGTTCTGTCGATCATTGCTTACAAACTATGGTTAAAATTAAGAAGATATGACATATCGTCATCGCTCCTTAATTCAAGCAATCTGCTAACCATACTAATAACAGGCTACGTTATGAACCTGCTTCCATTCATAGGCGTAAAGAGGGTTATGTTCCTTTATCACTACCTTGCCGCCTATATTTTTGCAGTATTAATGCTTGTTTACCTTATCAGTAAACAAAAAAACTCCAAACAAATATTTGGAGTTCTACTCATGATCAGCGCTATAGCCTTTATATTCTTTGCACCCTTAACTTATGGCCTTGATCTCTCGCCTAAGGCTTATGAGTTACGCGTTTGGTTTGAAAGCTGGCGATAGTCGCTCGGATTATTAATTTTGATTCGCTCGGCCATTGCCTTTCGGGACACGTTCGTCCCATTCCAGCGATGGGACTCACTCGACCGTCGCCAGATTTTGTCAAGGAATGACCAGTTGACAAACCAGGCAACCTGCCT
>Ga0209542_10019888_pt1 | contig 10706 bp, 16 predicted proteins | sample RifCSPhighO2_01_FD_184028 | JGI IMG/M metagenome (GOLD analysis project Ga0209542, IMG submission 184028) | Soil microbial communities from Rifle, Colorado - Rifle CSP2_plank highO2_0.1 (SPAdes) (version 2) | ecosystem: Environmental > Terrestrial > Deep subsurface > Rock core/Sediment ...
GCATCGTTAAAAGCAGTTGCAGAAAAATCACTTGAGTTTGTGAGAAAAATATCCACGACCATTCCAAAAGAAAGTACTGACTGGACATTCGTATTTCGCGACTATTATGAATCGCTCCGCAATTTAATTGAAGCAATTATGCTCTTTGATGGAATCGCAGCTGAAAACCACCAGTGTAAGAATGCATATGTCTGTTTTAAGCATCCGGAGTTGGTTCTCAACTGGAATTTTCTTGAAACTGTCCGATTGCGTCGAAATGCAATAAATTATCGTGGGCAGCTGCTCATTTTCAAAGAGTGGGATCAATACCGATTGCAATTCGATCTTCATATCAATCTTCTTAAACTAGAACTGGATAAAAGGTTAGACAAATGAAAGATTGCATCAGCCTCGAAGAGCGTGAAGTCATTCCGAAAGGTGTGCAGCAAACAGCGGTCGCCGAAGAAAAGGTGCAATCATTCTTTTTCGATGATGATTATGAACGCTTGCAGCTTCTCAACAAAATCAATATTCAATTGAACAATTCAAATCCAACACTGTTCTATCCAGGCTGCGGCGCCGACATCTTTTTCCCGCTCATCTACGTTGAGAAATTATTTCCAAAACTTAAAAAAGCAAACTTTTTTTTCGTCGATACACAGGAATGCTTGAATCTATTGTTAACTCAGCTGGATGATGTCAACGTCTCATTCAGTCAAGATAAGAACATCATCACTTTTTACTGGAAGCATCTGCTTGTCACATTGGAATTCATCATCACTGACGTCTTTACCATGCAGCTTCCGTCATTCGACATCTATTTCGAACGCGCGTTTCGCATCATGAAAAGCGAACATCCGGAGTATGAACGCTGGATTTTCGACGCGCTGAACCCTAATGGCATCATCATCAGCGACAGCGGATTTCAACATCTAAAATTAGATCAAATAACTGCACCAAAAGAATTAAGCGGTTACGGCGAGATGGTCGTTGCCGTTAAGCCAGGTTCTTGACTCGGAACTGCTCGTGGATCAACCACCTTCCGTTCGAGAAAAGTCCGTAGTTCATCCCGCAACGTTACTTCTAAACCCGATTTTCCTTCTTGTTGATAAACTGAAACACACCCTTCTTCAGGTACATCCGCATACGCAGACCCTTGGATGAACAGTTTTCCTTCACTGACGTTGCACTCATATCCACCAACGTTAAATGATTCTTTATATGTCAGAATACCACCAGTTGTTTCACTGGTGGAATCAGGTGGTATTCTGAGCACAACAGAAATGAGCGCATTTCTGTGCATACAAAATCTGCAGATTTTCGATGTGATCAAGAACCATCTGCATCCATGCCATCGGTGTATAGCAACCGAAGGGAGCGGTCACCGATGGTTCTTGACATCTCGCAGACACTTCAAACCAATGCTCAGAAAGAGATTCGCGTGCAATTATCTCATTTTTATCTCGATGATGATATAATAAACCCAATTCAGGAGGCAATTCTGGAACCCAACTTTGACAGTTAGCATTTTCTCATCTCATTTTTTTTATTTGCTCCAAATACCCCATCGCTTGTCGCCGAACGAAGTGAGCGCGAATAGCAAAGCGCACTTTGCGTGGCGATGATTGGGTTTTTGGAGGCTATAAAAATCCCAGCTATAATCTACTAATCAATACCACACCTCTTTTGGGCGACTGGGATTTTTATTATTACGAGCCGAAATATCGTGAACCGCAGGTGCATGACGACGGTGTTTCGGTTTATATCATTCCGGCGACAGAAGAGAATATTGCACCTGAATCAGAGACGAATCCGCTGAGATGGGTGTTTCCATCTTTTTTAGCGATGGACTTAATGACGATTCTTTTGGTGGGAATGGTTGTTCGATTGCCGCGCACGCCGAAACGATTGAGCGGGACACGGGTGCGGTCGGTGCATGAAGATCATGGAAAAGTAAAGGTTAAGATGGAGTGATTATTACATTTCGGGTAGAATAAAACAGCCTCCGGAGGGACATTCAAATCGCGAGAAACCTCAACGATATTTGAACCCCCGACCTCTTGATTACAAGTCAAGCGCTCTGCGACTGAGCTACGGAGGCTTGGCTTGAAAAACACATACTCTTCTTTATAAAGGTTGTGCGTGGAACATTACGCCTGTTCTCCGCCGCTGTGGGTCGGGTACGCTTTTGAGTCGTGGAACAACGGCGTTTCTTCGTACGGCAGATAGCGTTTGAGCTTGAACCATTGCTTGATAAAATTCTGCAGAATATAGACTTCCCGATAGAGTTCGCGCTTATGCTCGTCCACGATCTGCTTGCGGAAGATACGCTCCGGGAATAGCTTGTTGAAATATTTGAGAATTTTATGGTTTTCCCATTCGCCTTTGTAATCTGTTTCAAGCAGTGCAGTTATCCAGACTTCTACCTCGCCCTTGAAAATGTCTTTTTTATGCTTCTGGCCGTCTCGGACGACTTCAGTGGGCAGCAAGTACAGAAAGTGGAAATCTAAATCAATATGAAACTTGAAATAGTTATTATTGCCGGGTATTTTCTGCGGGCGCCAGCGAAGCCATATCTCTTTATCGTGAAAATCGCCAACGCGCTCGTAATAATATGTCTCGTAATGGTCGGTGCTGTCTTCCATGTCCGACCAGCCGTATTCCAAGAACCATTCGTGCATTGCACGGTATAATTCTTTGACGTTAAAGATGTCTTTCCACTTAACTCGGAAACGGGCTGCCTGGATGCATTTGCTATAAGCTTTTGTTGCTTTTGCAGGATCAGAAGTGCTGAAGACAGGCATGAACGGAGTCAATTAAAGCGACTTTATAAACGTTTTGAGGGTGTTATTTCTTTCCACCAGAAACACTGTGAGCACGACTTGCCATCTCAAGGCCGACATCATTGCTCAGCCTCCCTAACTTTGTGTACAGATCACCCCAAGGTTTGACAAACCCTTGAAACTTTGAATCAGTTAGTGTCGCCATCGTTCCTTGCATTGCATGCTGAGCAGCAGAAAGGTGGTGATGTGCTCTTTTTAACTCAAGAAGCCATTGTTGCATTTGATTGTGCTGTTTGTAACTGTCTGCGCTGAGTTTTGCGTGCTCAGCAGCCGTAAGATCTTCGTGAACTTTGCCGAGAACTCCCTTGATAGTCTGCGCGGTTTTTTCGTCGACATCGCCGCTGAAGCAAACGTTTGTTCGTCCTGCAGCAAGACTGTCGTGCTCTAGTTTCGCAAACTGACGGATATCACGTGACACAAGAGCAAGCGAGCCAGCAACTACAGCCGCAGCAACTACAGCTTTCATCTTGCGCGGTTTTAGCCAGTTAAAGAATCCCATTGCTTACACGTATTCTTTCAGGGTTTAAAAATCTTTTTAATTGTGAAAAAAGTCAGCGCTTTCATAATCCATAATGTGATGATCGCAAATCGCAGCGGCGACAATGATTTTGAGACGCAGGTGACTTTCCCTGATCGGATTGCGGCAACGACGTCTGCGTTTGTTTGTTTTGTGTCGATCAGCGAGTATGTTGTTCCAAATTGTGTGAAGATGTGGCAGTCGGAATTGCCGATCAATGGCTGATTGTACTTTTTTGCTGCTCTTTCAGCCTGTTTGTTGAAAAAATTGATGAAATAAAAATAAAAATGTGAGTATTCAATGCCGTCGAAGAGGTCGTGGTTTTCTTCGAAGAGTTTTTGGAGAGAAAAGCCAGGATAATAAGGGTGAGGTGCGATGACAAGCAGATCATTCTTTTTGCATTTTAGATTTCTGAGGCCGTCGAATGTTGTTATGTTTTCTAATTCTTGCTGCGTGATATTGTAGAGGAGAACGTGTTTTCCCTGCAGTGTTTTTTCTGCGCCAGGTATCAATAAGATATTTCTTGACGCGGCATAATTTTTCAGATGATCGTTGAATATAACTGTGTCGTGGCAGGTGATGGCGAGGATTGAATAGCCGTGTGCTGATGCTTTGTCTATCAGCTGTTCGGGGGTGTATGGAATATTGTCTATCGGATCACCCTTGACATGGCAATGAAGGTCTGACTTGAGCATGCGACGCTAAACTAGGATTAACTATTTAAAAGGGATTGGTTGCTGGCGGAGTTATGGCTCAAGTACGGGAAGTTTCACGGGCAGTACTCACAGAAGAGCGCGCGGAGCAGGTTCTTTCTACGGCACAATATTTTTGCGGGATTGCACGGATTGAAACTCAGCTGGATTTAGGATATGTTGTTGACGTTGACAATCACTATTATGATGCGGCCCGAGGGCATCTTGAATCAGAATCGCGCAGAGGCAGCATAGCCGTTGGCTTGAAAGGCATTGGAGACATGTGCGTCGTGTATAAACGAGACATCTCAGTGGGAAGGGCTGCAAAAGCGGGAGCGCTTGCACTTCTTGAACGGTCGCTGCGCGCACCGCGTTCATATGAGGTAGATTTCAATGTCAAAGCTCAGGACGATATACTTGTTGCAAAGGTAGAATTATGTGCAACGTTTCCGTACGGCGACATGAGAGAACATGCTCGATCTGTCAGGTGTGTTGAGCATATTGTTACGAGCTGTTTTTAGGATTAAGTATTTAAAGGGTGAGAGGTGTGGGCAGGAGATGGCGCGAGATATTCAGATTAATCCAATTAATAACTTAGAAGATTCTGTGCGAGAACAGATTCAGCAATTGGTTGAATTGTTTCCATGCAAGGGAATACCCATTAATCATCAATCAGGACGCGATGTTGAACTTCGGCTGAAACATGTGTATCGAGGAATAGAGTATGATACTATTGATTTGACGAAGGGGGTTGTTGTACCAGAAAGAGCTCTCATCGCAGTGAATAATTCTGGTGTATTTGGAGGCTTGCATTTGACTTTGCACACTGAACAAAAATATAGCATAGGATGGCGACAGGCAATAACAAGTATGTGTGAATATATAGGACTACTCCCGTCTAGCGATGTCGCTGTGCTTATGAAAAATGTACGCGGATTAGCTCGAGTTCAAGGGTTAACGTACCGTATGAACCATGAGTCTCGAGGCGAGAATTGCAACGAAACGTCAGAACTTACCGTGTATGTTGGAGGGGCTGCACAGCCAGAACGGTTTGAGCAAGTAGCACAGAAACTTAGCATTATATATGCACGATTTTCTGAATTTAGGAACGGTGGGTTATAATGCTCATTGGCTTGGTAGGCAAGCCCAGTACAGGTAAATCAACGTTTTTCAGAGCAGCGACACTTGCAGAAGCGGACATTGCATCGTATCCATTCACCACGATAAAGCCCAATACGGGCGTCGGTTACGTCAAAGTACAATGTGTCGACAAAGAGTTTGGTGTCAAGTGTAATTCTCGTGATGGATTCTGCGTCAACGGATGGCGATTCGTGCCCGTTCAAGTTCTTGATGTTGCAGGTTTGATTCCTGGTGCGCATGAAGGGCTCGGTTTAGGCAATCAATTTCTCGACGATTTGCGTCAAGCTGACATATTTATCAATATCGTAGATATTTCCGGAAGTACCAACGAAAGGGGCGAGTCTGTCAGTGTGGGCAGCTATGATCCCGCGAATGACGTGCGTTTTTTGGAGACTGAATTGGATCTGTGGTACTTTGGCATATTGAAAAAAGCGTGGGACAGGTTTGCGCGCCATGCCGAACAATTACAGGAAGAAATGCACAAAGCAGTCGCAAAGCAGATGTCGGGTTTAGGCAACATCACCGAAGACGGCGTGCGCGGTATTTTAGACGACTTAGATTTATCGACGAAAAAACTAGTCAGCTGGACAGATGATGATATAAGAAAATTTGCGGCGACCATCAGAAAAGAGACGAAACCGATGATCATCGCATGCAACAAAATCGACTTGAATGGGGCGTATGACAATTACCTGCGATTGAAGAAAGAATTTCCGGATTACCTTTTTGTCCCGTGCAGTGCGGAAAGCGAGCTTGCATTGCGCGAGGCGGCGAAACATGAGCTCATTACGTACATTCCCGGCGATAAGAGCTTTACATTGAAGAATGAAGGAAAATTGAATGAAAATCAAAAGAAGGCGTTGAATTTTATCCAGGCGAACATTCTCGATAAATATGGAACAACGGGCGTCCAGGATGTTTTAGATAAAGCGATATTTGACTTTTTGAAATATATTATTGTGTTTCCGGGCGGCGTGAATAATCTCGTTGATAAGCATGGCAATGTATTGCCGGATGCGTTCCTGTTGAAGGACGGTTCGACACCCGTTGACTTTGCATTTAAGATCCATACAGACATTGGAAAGAAATATATCAAAGCCATTAACGTCAAGACAAAGCTGCCGTTAGGGAAGGATTACGTTGTGAAAAATAGAGATGTTATTGAGATTAAGACGAGTTGATCATACTTTAATTTTTTGGACAATTAAACCAATAGCTGCGCCAATGAGAAAAACAGGCAGAAGTGCTATTACACCATAATACAAAGCGCCTAATACAGCTAAACCCCATAAATCACTACGCGGAACAGTTAATGCCCAGATTAGCCAGCTTAGAAAAACAACAAGGAGGAAGGTTATTCCGATGATTCCACCGCGCAGCCAATATGGCCAATTATTATATCCCATATAGTGCAATAAAGTTCATCACATTTAAAAGTATATCTATTTGAAAACATATCCGTGATTTGAGACTCGGAGAATATTAAAACAAAACTTTATATATGTGTTCTCACATATTTATGTGAATGGGTAATATAACATTAGCTTTGCCGAATGAAGTGCAACAGGAAATGAAGCACTTTTCCGAAGTGCGTTGGAGTGAAGTGGCACGTAAAGCTATCATTGAAAGGATTGAAACTTTAAAGGCGGTTGAAAAGATAGCTCAAAAGAGCAAGCTTACTGAAAAGGATGTTCTAGAATTCAGCAAAAAAATTAAGGCGGCGGCTACAAAGAGGTTCTTGCATGAGGATCGTTCTTGATTCGAATATTCTGTTTTCTGCGTTGATTAAAGATTCATTTGTGCGGAGAATTATTCTGGAATATGAGGGTAAATTTTTATTTCCGTCTTTTGTCTTTGAAGAGCTTGTCGAGCACAAAGATGAGCTGATGTCTAAATCAGGACTTAATTCGGATGAATTTGACAGTTTACTTGATACAATTTTGAGGAAAGTGGAGATAGTTCACTCTTCAGCGCTTGAAATGCATAAGAAAAGATCTTTTGAGATCATGAAAGATATTGACAAAAATGATGTTTTGTTTGTCGCATGTGCGCTTGCCTATCCTGAAAGTGTTATTTGGTCGGATGATAAGCACTTGAAGAAGCAAAAGGAAATAGAAGTGCGCACTACGAATGAGATTAAATCGATCTTATCGTAATACTTTCTTTCACAATCTTTTTAAACGGGAAATTTATATTTTATATAACATGCTCAAACGCACGGTCGGTGCATTGGCAGTATCACTTCTCTACGGATGTTCGAGTCTTCCAGCCCAACTTTGACACATTTTCATTATTTTTAGTGAAAAATAGTATTTGACAGTTTGGTCTAAATTCTTCTTCTTTGACTATTTTTTAGCCGAAAATGATTGTTTTTAGTTTGAAAATGGAGTTTTTCGGCTTCTTTTTTACAGTACGACCTGACTTTTTGAGCAAAAACCACCAAACTGTCAAATTCATTTGGAGAATAAACGCTAAAAAACACTTTTTACAGACGACAGGTTATCTGTCAAATATTCGCCTAAAAAAGCGTGAAAAAACCTGAAAAATAAAAATCCCAGTCGCCCCAAAGGGGTGGGGTATTGATTAGTAGATTATAGCTGGGATTTTTATAGCCTCCAAAAACCCAATCATCGCCACGCAACGTGCGCTTTGCTATTCGCGCTCACTTCGTTCGGCGACAAGCGAGGGGGTATTTGGAGCAAATCACACCACCGCCTTAATCACCGTTCTTGCGACGTAGAGTAATATTAACATAGCCCCAAGCACGAGCATGTATCTCAAGTATCTTCTTCGGTTCATTGAATCGCGCGCTGCCTGGACGCCGCAGATGAGCATGAATATGCCAAGCATTGCGCTCACCAACCGCCACATGAAGCGCGCGGTATTCCAGGATGCGTCCGCTACCCGCTGGGCGACACAGTCATTATCTCCGCGCAAACAGTCGGGGTCGCAGACGTTATCGTCCACTCGGTCGCACAGATTGTCTCTGCTTCCAGACGGGCAATCGATCGGACAGCTTGCGCGGTTTTCGGTTGCGTCGCAGACGTTGTTATTATTGCAGAGATACGTTAGATCGTCTTCGTAGAGCCATTGGCCGTTTTGATAGATTCGGAGCTTTTGGTACGATGGAAGATACTGCGTCTTGATTGATGCAGGTATCTGGTCAACTTCTTCCATTGGATCTAAGACGATGAATGCTGATGGGATAAGGAACGATTGCAGGACATCGCCGTTATTTGTGTTGACAGTCATTGAAAAGTTTCCGACGTCCGCATAATCGCGCTGGGATGATCCGAAAAATGCGCGTGTGTTGTATAATTGGACTTCGCCGTTCTTGTTGATAATGTAATCGAATTCGAGGACGGGTTCGGCGAATGCTTGAAATGATAAAAGTGCAATCAGCAGAATAATGACAGTGAGCTTACTCATCAATATCACCGTACGCTTCGTAACCGCCGGTTCTATCTAAGCCGCATTCGCTGCCGCGGCTGAAGCCCATGATGCTGTAATGGACGGAACCGCCACATACGTTGAGGATCGGCTGGCCTTCGTAGTCGCGGAATGTTGGAGTGTTTCCTTCACAGTCCTGCATGCTTGCATCGCATTGCTGTGGAAATGAGTTTTCGCATTTCTTTTTGGTTGTGAAACTTTTCTGCTGCTTGTGAAACGTGAGCGCGTATTCGTCGCACAGATCATATGTATGCCCGAGCTCGTGGGCGACAATGCCCGGGCGTTCGAACTCATTGCTGCCGGATTTGAATCCCAACGCTGAGATCATCGCTTTCTCGCCGAAAAATGCACGGCCGCCGCTGTAATCGCTTAATAATCCAACAGCGCGCTCGTAGTCGATGCCTACTTTGTCAGCATACTTATCTGCGCATCCTTTGACTTTTTGATGGTGCGCTGCGGATTTTTGGTCGATCTTGTTTGGAAAACCGCATTGTGCTGCAAAATCTAATGGTACGGTGATGATGCCGACTTTTGTGTATTTGAACTTGCTGATGTCAATGAAGAATTGAGCGCGCGCATCTGCTTTTTTGTCGAACGCCAACTGGCTGTCCCACTCTCCCAACGGAACGAACGTGAAATAAAAATCACAATTGAGATCTTTCAGGCAGTCAAGTTTAATCTCTGGGGTTTGCTTGAACATGACGATCGGTTCGTCCGATGGCGAGCGCGGCTCGGAGGATTGTGATGGCGTGGATTGTGCTGATTGCGGTGCGACATAGACATTATTTTCTTCTTTGACGAGCTTGACGGAGACCTGGCTGGTCGTATCGTCGGATGTATCGACGAGCTGCGTGAGAAATACAACCGATGCGACGAGGCAGACGGAGCAGATGATAACAATGACTATTGTGCTTATTGAAAGATCGAGCGCCCCTTTTTTATGCATGCATGAAGGAATATTTTATGGTTTATAAAAGGCGCGCAAACTTTATATAATGAAACGTGAATATGATGGATAGGTGATTCCATTTATGAAAAAGATTATTTTGCTTTTAGGTCTATTAGTTTTTATCGCTGCATGCGAGCCACAACCGGAAACGCCCGCTATCGCTGGTGAACCAGTTACGAATGAAGTACCAGCGCCCGGCTCAAATGCGCCTGAAACGATCGTTGAGCCAACCACATCGTCCGGTCAAGAACAGATTGTCCGAATCAAGGGATTTAAATTTGTGCCCGCTGAAATTACAGTGAAAGCAGGCGATACCGTCACATGGATTAATGATGATACAGCGCCGCATACGGCAACCGCAGACAGCGATGAGTTTGACACTGATAGGCTGGAAGAAGGCGAGCAGGCAAGCGTTACTTTTGATAATACTGGAGATTTTGCGTATTTCTGTAATATCCATCGCGGCATGAGGGGCACTGTTACCGTGGAGTGAAATGATGAACAAACTTTCAGACTCACTTATTTTTTCTTTATTAGTGTCAGTTCCGATGGTCATGCTTGATGTTCTGTATCATCTTGCGACAGAAACAGCAGTGCATATCAATTATGTTGCAGTGAAATTTACGATTATATTTCTCACATTGTTCTTGACGACATACTGGGTAGGCAAAAGTTGGAATGACGGCGTGTTTGCGACGGTTGTCGGACCTGTGCTTTTTTATATATATTATCTGTTTGCAGATCCGACGATCAATCGAGAGGTATTTAGGATCGACGATAGCTTCGGATATATTTTCCTTCATGTTGCTGTTTTTGCGTTTTCTTATGCGATTGTGTACAATTTTATCTACCGAGGCAATGATAAAAACCACAAATGGTATGCAGCCGGCAAAGCGTTTGCGCTTTCTTTCACACTGTTTGGATTGGATGCTGTTTATCAAATGTTAAGAGTCCAGTTGACAACGCACGATGAAGAGATTGTTGCACGTGTGATGAGTATCGATATGAGTCTTTACCTCGTGTTGAGCGTGCTCCTTGTGGGGTTCTTGATTTATTATTATGTGAAGAATGTCGCCATCCAGAGCAGCGTGCTTGTTGTTTCAGCAGTTGTTCTGATCGGACTGATCGGCATGGAT
>Ga0209542_10019889_pt1 | contig 10705 bp, 8 predicted proteins | sample RifCSPhighO2_01_FD_184028 | JGI IMG/M metagenome (GOLD analysis project Ga0209542, IMG submission 184028) | Soil microbial communities from Rifle, Colorado - Rifle CSP2_plank highO2_0.1 (SPAdes) (version 2) | ecosystem: Environmental > Terrestrial > Deep subsurface > Rock core/Sediment ...
AAATAGCCGCCTTGTGGCTCCTGCTCCGCAGGATTTAACAGGGTGAGCAATATCCAATTCGCTGCGCTCATAGGATCTTGCTCATTCGCAGGATTCGCACACCGCGTCGCCGATTTTCGTGATCGTATACTGCGGCGCCGCTTTCACCGCTTTTTCCGGCATGTCGGCTTGCTGGATAGGGGAAGGGGATACGGTCAGAGCCGCGAGAGAGGCTGTACCATCCCCACCTGCATGTGCAGAAACGGCAAGAGGGGTCGACGCGCCGGAAGTACCGACATTCGTTCCCATCGCCGAAACGGGGGACGGCTCGTTCTTTCGCACGTGCGTAGAGCCGAATTCGCTGGTCGAAACGGTCGATTTCTCCACCTGGGAAGCTGCCATCGTGCGCAGGTAGTAGGTGGTTTTGAGTCCCAAGCTCCAGGCGAAGAAGTAGGTCTCGGAGAGCTGTTTGCCGCTCTGGCTTCGGAAGAAGATGTTGAGCGACTGGCTCTGATCGATCCACTTGCCGCGCCATGCAGCAGCCTTAATGAGCCAGGACGGATCGATCTCGAAGGTTTCCTTGTAGCGCGCGCGTATTTCTTCGGGGATCTCGGGGATAGCGGCGATCGAGCCGTCATGATACTTGAGCTTCCCCAGCATGTCGTCATCCCAGAGGTGAATCTTTTTCAGATCCTCGATAAGGTGCGGGTTCACCACCGTGAAGTCACCGCTGATGTTGCTCTTGACGTAGATGTTCTTGTAGATCGGCTCGATCGCGGGCGTGCAGCCGGAGATGTTGCTGATCGTTGCGGTCGGCGCGATTGCCATGGTGTTGGAATTGCGCATGCCGTTTTGCTTGATGCTTTCCCGAACGACATCCCAGTTGAGGCGCATGGTCCGCGGCACGGCGATCGCTTCGCCGCGCTCGTCTTCGAGGAGTTTCAGCGTGTCGAGAGGGAAGATACCTCGATCCCATTTCGATCCTTTGAAGCTCTCGTAGGCGCCGCGCTCTTTGGCAAGCAGGGATGAAGCGAGGAGTGCGTAGTAGGAGACGATCTCCATCGAGCGATCCGCAAAATCGATGCACTGTTCGGAATCGAACGAGATGCCCAGCTGGTAGAGTGCGTCCTGGAATCCCATGATGCCGAGTCCCACCGGGCGGTGGCGCATGTTGGAATTGCGGGTTTCTTGCGTCGGGTAGAAATTGAGACTGATGACGTTATCAAGCATGCGCATCCCCACGGTAACCGTACGGGCGATCTTTTCGCCGTCGAAGGCGCCGTCTTTGATGTGGCGCGCGAAGTTGACCGAACCCAGATTACAGACCGCGGTCTCGTCGGCGGAATTGTTGAGCGTAATCTCGGTGCAAAGGTTGCTGTTGTGAACGACGCCGACGTGATCCTGCGGAGAGCGGATGTTGCTCGGGTCTTTCCAGGTGATCCACGGGTGTCCTGTTTCGAAGAGCATGGTGAGCATCTTCTTCCAGAGATCGCGTGCCTGCACTTTGCGGAAGAGATGTATCTCTCCCCGCTCCGCCATCTTTTCATACTTTACATAGGCTTCGTCAAAGCGTTTCCCGTAGAGGTGGTGCAAATCAGGCGTTTCGTCCGGAGAGAAGAATATCCACGCGCCGTCGTCGCGCACGCGCTTCATAAAGAGGTCCGGCACCCAGCTTGCGATGTTCATGTCATGGGTCCGGCGCCGCTCGTCCCCGGTATTCTTGCGGAGCTCAAGGAAATCCTCGAAGTCGTAGTGCCATACCTCAAGATAGACGCAGGTCGCGCCGCGGCGCCGCCCGCTCCGGTTTATCGCGACGGTGACGTCGTTGGCGATCTTCAAGAACGGTATGACACCCTGGCTGTGGATTCCCGCCGACTTGATGAGAGCGCCGGTGGCGCGCAGGTTGGTCCAATCGGTGCCGATGCCGCCGGCCCATTTGGAGAGCTGGGCGTTGTCGCCGTAGACCTTGAAGATATGGTTCAGGTCGTCTTCGACGGTATTGAGATAGCAGGAGGCGAGTTGCGGGTGCGGCGTGCCGGAATGGAAGAGGGTCGGCGTCGAAGGCACATAGTGGAGCGTCGACATCACTTCATAGAAGTCCGTGACATGCTTCATTTTTTCCGTCTCACCAAGGGAGAGTCCCATGGCTACGCGCATCCAGAAGTACTGCGGCATCTCGAGCGTAGGACCGCTCGCATCCTCGGTATCGACGGAATTCTTGATGAAATAACGGTCGGCGAGCGTCTGGAGCCCCAGGTAGCGCAGAAGGTCGTCGCGCTCCGGCACCAAGAGGTTCGCTACCGCTTCGAGGTCGAAGTCGAGCATCCGCGGGTCGAGCTTCTTCAGTTCCACAGCGCGCTTCACGTTCGTGATGAACCGTTCGCGGTACTGCTTCTCGAATGTCCCGAAATCGACTCCGCCGCCGAACGCTTCTTTCGCGAGCTCGACGCGCAGGAGGCGCGCGGCGAGGATCGAGTACACCGGGTCGCGTTCGATCATCGAACGCACGACCATGATGAGCGTGCGGGAAATATCTTTAGTCGTGATGCCTTCGTACACTTCGATCTTCACTTGCTCGACGATCACGTCGATATTGATGCCGGCGAGGTCGCTCCCCAGGTACGAGAGCGCTTTCCGGATCTTCTCGACCGAGAATGTCTCGCGTGACCCGTCGCGCTTTGTGATCGAGAGTTCTTTCCCTTCGATTTTCTTGACGAGCTCCTGTTTTTCCTCTTCGCGCGCTTTCGCGTGCTCATAGCGGTAGAGGATATAGGCTTTGGCGACGCTGAAATAACCGCGTTCCGCGATGGCGCGTTCCACCATGTCCTGGATGAACTCGACGCCGGGTACGTTAACGCTCCCTTCGAAGCGCCGCTCGATTTCTCCCGTAACGTGTTTGCTTATTTCCTCCGCGTCTTTCAGATGCGGGTCGGAGAGTGTCGCTTGAAACGCCTTCGAAACCGCTTTGGTTATTTTCGCCGGGTCAAAATCGACGATCGCGCCATTGCGCTTCTGGATTTTTGAAATGGTAGACATGCATTGCTCATCTTACTTAGTAATTCGTTTGGTTTGGGATTTTGGGGATTGTGGGATAGAAAAGAATGGTGGTGCGCTCGGGAAAAAAGATGAGCGGGTCTCCCCATTATACCCCCCTCGACCCGCGGGCAACATATTTTGAGGTCTCTTTTTTCTCACGGGAGGCTCGCAAAGCGGCGCTTCTCCTCGCCCGAATCAAGGCTTCGTTTCTCACGATATTGAACGGGTCTGTTGACAAGACGGAACGGGGAATCTCAAGTTTCTTGCCTTTTTCCGTTTCTGTTTTCTAAGGTGTTGATAACTTTGCCGCCAATGCTTCGGAAGATCGCAGAGTACAGGAGGCGCATCCGGGGGAATCTTGTGCAAAACGAACGGCTTCGCACAGTGTGTACGCGAAACATATTGCAGGATATACTATAGGTATATGGAACAAAAAAATGATCAGAATTTTTGGCATTTTGTTTTAGTTCTTCTTTTTTTGGCGGTCTTTGCTCTCTCGGTCCGGGAACTTGAACGCCTCTATGGCGGTTTCCCGCAGGCGATCTCCTTGTTTGATCTCGTACTTATCGTACTGGCGACATTCCGCCTGACGCGCCTTTTCGTGTACGACAAAATCACGCAATTCCTGCGTGACCCGTTCCTCAAAAAAAGGAGCATCGAAGCGCGGGACGGCACGATACTCATCGAGCGGACCAAATACGTAAACGGACCTTTGCGCGCCATCTCCGACCTGCTTGATTGCCCCTGGTGCATCGGCGTGTGGGTCGCACCGGGCATCCTTTTCACCTATTACACCGTTCCGTTCGCGTGGTTCGTGATTGCCTCACTCGCGGTCGCCGGCGTCGCGGCATTCCTGCAGATCCTCTCGAACATGGTCGGATGGAATGCCGAGCTTTCAAAAGTAAAAGTGGCGCATGAGTCCACTGAAACGGACGTCGCCAACAGGCACTGTTAGGACATCCGCACAAACCTCATCTGCTTTGTTGCAAGCTCTTGAGAATATTCCCCGAACATTCTCAACCCCCTCACAATAGTTTCCTATTGCTCGGTTCGTTCCTCGCTCGCGCCTCGCATCTGAGGCTTCTGCGTCTATCCTAAAGGCTGCCTAAAGATTGCAGCGCGAGAGGCTCCACGCTCCGCCGCAGGTATCCACTCCGGTGGCACTTAAACTGCACTGTGTCGCGTCTTTCTCGAGCACGATCGCGAGCACGTACGAAGAATTCACATTACTTGAGCAGTACTTGTAGAGATAGGTACCTGTATTTAAGGGATCGACGGGGAGAGTTCCGCCGCCCACGTACGTAGAGAGTGCGGACGAAAGATTAGAAAGGAGATTACCGGTCGGGGTTGTCGGATAACTGTCGGAGTGGTCGTCGTAGTAGAGCTCAAGCGCCGTCATGATCCCCTGCATGTCGGCAACGCGCTTGGCGTCGCGCGCTTTGACGCGGGCATTGCCGAGCTGGGCGAGCACGACCGAAGAGAGCAATCCGATGATTGCGATGACGACGAGAAGCTCAATCAAGGTAAAGCCTCTTTGTGTGCGAAAGGAAGAAGACATTGGTTACTGAGGTATGGAGACCGGCAGCGGGGGCGGCATGTTCGCGGTCGCCGCGCTCTGCCATCGGTAGAGCATGAAGAACGTGAGGATAAGCACGAGGATGAGTACGCCGATAAGCACGATCTGGGCGTCTTTCTGGTTCTTGGCGAGCCCGAATTTCATGACAAGCCCGATCAGACCGCCTTGCGGCTTCGGCGCCCCGAACCGCTGATATGATTGTTCCTCTTGGAATTGAACGTTAGGCATGGTGTTTGGGGAGCCGAGATGCTCTTATGGTACTCTCTTTTTCTCTCCGCGCAACCGCGTACCGGTGGATTAGGGCGCCTTTTTCACCCGCAGGAATTCATGGATGACGGGCAGGAACGAGAGCACGATAATTCCCAAAATAACGAGCGTGAGATAGTCCTCGATCGCCGGAAAAAGCCGTACCAGGAAATAACCGGCGGATAGCATGAGCGTCCCCCAGAGAAGCCCGCCGAGGACGTTGTATTTGAGGAAGGTTTGATACCGCATTGACCCCACTCCCGCAAGGATAGGCGCGTAGGTGCGCACGATGGGAATGAAGCGCGCCAGAATGATGGTCTTCGCCCCATGACGCTCGTAGAAGGCTTTGGTTCGCTCGACGTGTTTCGGATGGAAAAAGAAGGATTCTTCTTTCGTAAAGAGATGCGGTCCCACCTTTTTGCCGAACCAGTATCCGATATTGTCTCCGAGTATGGCGGCGATGATGACGAGAAAGAGAAGGAACGGGAATTGGAAAATCCCCTGGAAAGCAAGGAGTCCGGCGGCGAAGAGCAAGCTGTCTCCCGGCAGGAAGAATCCGAAAAAGAGTCCCGACTCCGCAAAGACGATGAGAAAAAGTCCGATATAGCCGGTCGCCTCAAGAAGTGCTGCCGGATCGAACTGAACGGACGAGAGGATATCCATGAGAGAGGTCTACTATAGCACTTCGAGGGCGGCTCCCATCAGAAGACCGGCTCGCGGCTCATGCGCTTGAAGAAGCGTCCGCCGAAGCTTAAGCGGTCGTAGCCGTGGAAGAAAAGCGCGACGCTCCCGCCGATAAGAACCAGATGAGGCCAGAGGTCTTCGCCGAAATAGAGGAGCGAGAGTACCAGGAACGTCAGGAAGAAAAGCGCGGCAAAGCGTATCTCGAATCCGATGATGAAGAATATGCCGAGGAGCACTTCGATGATGAACGCGCCGAGAACGATAAAGAGCGGGTCAAAATGAAAATAATCGGTGAGGTGGTAGCGCATGACCGTATCAAGCGCGAGGGAAGCGTGCGCGAATTTTGCGTACCACGAGGCATACAGGAGCCCCGCACCGAAACAGAGGCGAAGGAGAGGAAACGCGTAGGGTTCGAGTCGCTGTATCAGTCTTCGGAGCCGGATCTTCTTGAAGCCCGCCGCACCCCGATACCCGTCGAGGGAATATGAGCCGCTGCCCAGCACTAAGGCTAGGAAAGCGAGACCCGCATAATCGAGGTAGGTGAGCATGTACGAGCCATAGAGAAAGAACAGAAAGACATACCACGCGAGTGCGAAGGCTGCCGAGAGACGCGTGAACAAGCCGAAAAGCACCGAAGCACCAGACACGTACAAGAGCGTGATGAGAGCCGTCGTGAAATAGCCGGATTGCGAAAACGGAGAAAATTCCGGTCCCATGAATCCGCCGTGCAGGGCGGCGAAGATGAGGCTTGTTCCTAACGTGACGCGCGCTGCAACGGGGGCAAAAGGCTTCAGCGCCATAAGGGCGGGGCAGAGCCAGTCCTCTATTTTATGCAAGATTGAAATCAGAAATACTGCTCCCACCGTGATAACGCCGATAAGCGCCCAGAGGGAAAATTCGGGAAAGTTGCTTATCGCCAGGGAGAAGGGATTGGGTGAAACATTCGCGATGTCGAGGGAGACGGTTGCCGGGTCGAGCACATAGACTTCGTGGGCGAAAGAGACGAGTGGAGCCCCGAGGAGGGGAAGCGGGAGGAGTCGCAGAACAAAGGAAAATGGGCGCATTTGACTTCTATTGTATGCTGTTTCTCTCTGCGTAGTATGTGTGGATAACGGGAGGGCTGTTGGTATGATGACCGCATCACCATGGCAGTGCGGCTTAACGTACGTTTTAAGGTGGCCGATGCGCGCGAGGCTGCCACGCGGACAAAATTTCAAAGCCTCGTCAAGCGTGGCACCGTGAAAGAAGTCGCGCGCGTCGACTCCTATCTTATCGATGCGCCTCTCTCGTCCTCTGCCGTTGCACGCATCAAAGAAGTTCTCTTTACGCCGCAGACGCAAACCTGTTCCGTCGGCATCCCTCGCCCTCCGCGCTCTCTCGCGTATGCGATCGAAGTGGGATATCTTCCGGGCGTCACCGACAACGTGGGGAAAACGGCAAAGGAAGCGCTCGAGAGCGTTTTGAAGCGCCGTTTGAAAGCGGGCGAAGAAGTATACGCACTCAAGACATTTTTTCTCTCCGGAGTGCTTACCAAGAAAGATGCGGAGCGTATCGCGGCGGCGGAACATAATCCGCTCATCGAGCGCGCCTCCGTGTTAAGCGGTGCAGAGTACGCGAGCAAGGCGGCAAGCGAAGCGCCGCGAGTCGAGCTTGTAGCCGGCGCGGCGTCGCTTGAGGTGAACCTGTTCGTTCCCGACGAGGAACTTCTCCGTATTTCCAAAGAAGGAATCGCCGGTCCCCAGGGTCGCCGCGGACCGCTCGCGCTCCCGCTCGAAGCGCTCAAAACCATACGAACCCATTTTCACCGTCTCGGGCGTAATCCGACCGACGTGGAACTCGAATCTCTCGCCCAAACCTGGTCGGAACACTGCAAACACGGCATCTTTTCCGATCCGCTTGATGAAATAACGGAAGGCATTTACCGGACGTACATCAAGGGCGCGACGAAAAAGATCCGGGAAGAGAAGGGGAAGGACGATTTCTGCGTCTCGGTGTTCACGGACAACTCGGGCGCGATCGCGTTTGATGACGAGTATCTGGTGACGCACAAAGTGGAGACGCACAACTCTCCCTCCGCGCTCGACCCGTTCGGCGGAGCTATTACGGGTATCGTCGGTGTCAATCGCGACACCATCGGTTTCGGTATCGGTGCTAAGCCAGTCATAAACGTCTACGGCTTCTGTGTCGGCAATCCGGATTCGAAACAGAAACTCTTTCGTGACAAGGAAGGAACCTCGGAAGTGCTTTCCCCTGCGCGCATTCTCGAGGGCGTGGTACGCGGCGTGGGAAGCGGCGGCAACGAGAGCGGCATACCGAGCCCCCAAGGGTTTGTCTGCGTCGATGACCGCTACAGCGGCAAGCCGCTCGTGTTCGCCGGAACGGTTGGGCTTATCCCGAGAGTGATACGCGGGCGCGATAGCACGAAGAAAAAAGCGCGACCGGGCGACTTAATTGTGGTGGTGGGGAATCGCGTAGGTCTTGACGGCATCCACGGCGCGACATTTTCCTCCGTCGCCCTCGATTCGCGCTCTCCCGTGACCGCCGTGCAAATCGGGGATCCCATCACGCAGAAAAAAATGAGCGATGCGTTGATCAAAGAAGCGCGCGATAAGGGTCTCTACAGCAGCATTACGGACAACGGCGCGGGCGGGCTCTCCTGCAGTGTCGCGGAGATGGCAAAAGAGATGCGCCTGCCTGCCGGCAGGCAGGGCGGCTGTGTCGTGTCATTGGAAAAAGCGCCGCTTAAATATGCGGGACTTCTGCCCTGGCAAATATGGATCTCGGAATCGCAGGAGCGCATGACGCTTGCCGTGCCGCCCTCAAAATGGAACGCACTCCGCGATCTCCTGAAACGGCACGGTGTCGAAGCTGCCGTCATCGGCACATTTACAGACAGTGGACGCGCCGTCGTGCGCTTTGGCGGCAAGGTCGTCATGGATATGGAAATGGAATTTCTCCACGACGGGCGCCCCGTGCAATTTCAGAAAAGCGAGAGCCCCAAGATCGCAACAGCGCCGGCACCGGCACCATCGAAAAATCTCTCCCGTTCGCTTACACGGCTCTTAAGCGATCCGTCGATCGGCAGTTTCTCCTTCATTTCGTCACAATACGATCATGAAGTGCAGGGCGGCTCGGTGACGAAACCGCTCCAGGGTCGCGGTCGCGTGAATGCGGAGGCGACCGTCACGCGGCCGCTCCTTTCTTCGCAGAAAGCGGTCGTACTCTCGCAGGGCTACGCGCCGTGGTATGCGGAGCTTGATTCGTATCGTATGGCTACCGCCGCGATCGATTCCGCGATCCGCTCGGCGATCGCGGCGGGGGCGGACCCGGATCATCTGGCTCTTCTCGATAACTTCTGCTGGTGCAGTTCCGGCAGTCCGGAGCGTCTCTTCCAGTTAAAGGAAGCGGCGCGCGCCTGCCATGACGCGGCGATCGCGTACGGGGCGCCGTTTATTTCCGGCAAGGACAGTATGTTCAATGATTTTAAAGGCTTTGATTCGAAAGGGAACCCGATCGCTATCTCGGTACCGCCGACACTCCTTATCTCCGCGATTAGCGTGGTGAAGGATGCGGGGAAAGCGGTCACGCTCGATTTCAAAATGCCGGGAGATCTCCTCTATGTGCTCGGCGAAACGAAGGACGAGATGGGGGGAAGCGCCTACTACAGCAAAGAGAGCGGGCTCTCGCACGTGCTTCATCGCGGCGCGGTCGTCCCGTCCGTTGCCGCCGCGAAGAACAAGGAGCTCTATCGGCGTTTCTTCCGCGCGGTGAAAGGCGGGCTCGTCGCCTCCGCGCTTTCCATCGGTCGCGGCGGTCTCGCGGTCGCGCTCGGGAAGGCGTCTCTGGGAGGAATGCTCGGGCTGGAGGCGGACGTCGCTTCGCTCGCGAAACTGCCGGCGGACAAAATCCTGTTTGGAGAGAGTCAGGGCAGGATCCTTGCTTCGGTCTCACCGAAGCAGAAAAAAGCGTTCGAAAAAATTATGGGTGATAATGCGGCACTGATAGGGACGGTGACGAACGGGAGCCGACTTATCGTGCGGCAGGGAAAAAAGGAGATACTGAAGCTTGCGCTCTCGCAGATAGCAGAAGCATATCGGAAGCCCTTTTCAGCATTTGTCTAGTATGAACACAAAACCGAGAGCGCTGATACTTTCCGGCTACGGTCTCAACTGCGAAGAAGAGACAGCCTTCGCCTTCGAGCGCGCGGGTGTTGAAACGAGCATCAAACACTTAAGCGACCTTATCGAGCAGCCGGACATTTTGAAGCGTTTCCAGATCCTCGCGGTTCCGGGAGGATTCTCCTTCGGCGATCACACCGGCTCGGGTCGCGCATACGGCAATAAGCTGAAAGCAAATCTCAAAGAAGCACTCCAGACATTTGCTTCCCGCGACACGCTTACGATCGGCATCTGCAACGGTTTCCAGATCCTGGTCGAATTTGGCATCCTTCCCGGGGCGCTCCTCCACAACACGACGCCGCGCTACCAGACGCGCTGGGTCGATCTCGAAGTATCCGGGAACAGCCCCTGGCTCTCTGGCATGAATTCCTTTTCGGTTCCGATAGCGCACGGCGAAGGGAACTATCATGCGGACAAGAAAACGCTCGACGAGCTCGCGCAAGGGAAAGCGATCGCCGTTTCATATGTTGAGGGGGAGATGACGAAGCACTTCTCGCTTCCGGCAAATCCAAACGGCTCGACCCGCGATATCGCTGGTGTCACAAGTCACGGGGGCAGAGTCATCGGCATGATGCCGCACCCCGAGCGGGCTATTGTGTTCACGCAGTTACCGCACTGGAGTTATCTCGCTGAGACGTATCGCCGTAGGGGAGAGCCGCTTCCGAAAGCGGGTCCGGGTCTCAAGCTCTTCCAAAACGCCGCGAAATACTTTTCCTGAATCTTGCGTGCTATACCCGCACACCAACTTTTGCTTCAAAGTTAGTGTGCGGGTATACTTTCTCATATGAAAAATCCTCTCGTCGGTATCATCATGGGTTCCGATTCCGATCTTCCGGTCATGAAGGACGCCGTGAAGGTGCTTGAGGGACTAGGCGTTAGCTCTGATGTCCGCATTATCTCGGCGCACCGCACGCCGCAGGCATTGGTGACGTATGTGACGGAAGCATCGGAAAGCGGCGTAAAAGTATTTATCGCGGGCGCGGGAATGGCTGCGGCGCTTCCCGGC
>Ga0209542_10019890_pt1 | contig 10705 bp, 9 predicted proteins | sample RifCSPhighO2_01_FD_184028 | JGI IMG/M metagenome (GOLD analysis project Ga0209542, IMG submission 184028) | Soil microbial communities from Rifle, Colorado - Rifle CSP2_plank highO2_0.1 (SPAdes) (version 2) | ecosystem: Environmental > Terrestrial > Deep subsurface > Rock core/Sediment ...
TGGAAAGAGCAATTAGAGATATTTTAATGCGCCCAGAAGTTGAGAGTCTCGAATTAAAAGTTTCTGGAGATTTCAGATGAAAATCAAGGCAAAAAAGCACAACCCAGATGGACTCGTACGATTAGAGACATCTGGACAAATAAAAGAAGTTCTTATCAATGAAGACCTCTTAAAACCAAAAGACGTTAATAATTATTTCAAAAAGCATAATTATTTTGATGTTGTTATTCATGCTGCAAATGTCGGTGGGAAAAGGAATAAAAAGGATAATGCTGATGTAGTCTATCAAAATTGCTTAATGTTTTTTAATTTGGTCAAGAATAAGAATTATTTCAACAAAATAATAAATCTTGGCTCGGGCGCCGAATATAGTAAAGACAGATCACTTGAAAAAGTTACGGAAAATGAATTCGACGAACTAATCCCTGGAGACTATTATGGTTTTTCTAAATTCATTATAGCTAAGTTTTTAGAAGAGGCTCAGATTGGTGTAAATTTAAGACTTTTTGGAGTTTATGGTAAGTATGAAGATTATAGAATTCGATTTATTTCCTATGTGATACTTAGGATAATTAAAAAAAAGAATATTGATATAAACAAAAATGTGGTATTTGATTACTTGTACGTTGATGATTTAATGCAAATTTTGGAATATTTTATAAAAAATGATGTAAAGTACGTTTCCTATAATGTTGGGGTGGGGAAACCGTTAAGTCTATTGACGATTGCAAACAAAATAAAACAGGGCCTGAATAGTAAATCAAGAATTAATTTAAAATCGAAAGTGTTAGGTTATGAGTATAGCTGCAACAATAATAGGTTACTTAACGAAACTGGTAAGCTTAAGTTTTCAAATTTTGAGGACTCCGTTAAAAACATGCATGGCTGGCTAATTAATTTAAATTTAAAGTAAAAATTATTCATTATTTGAATCCAATTTTTTGCTTTACTATAAAATTAGGTCTATTTTTGACCTCGTCGTAGATTCGCGATAGATATTCCCCTATTATTCCCCATATGATAAATGACATTCCAAAAAGAAAACTTATTAGAACTACTATCGTGGATATTCCCGGTTGTCCCCTACCAAAGATTAGAAACAGTATTAGTTGATAAATGATAAATAAAAAGGAAATTATAGAAAGTATAAATCCCATTATAGTTACAATTTTTAAAGGTACATAAGAAAATGAAAAAATTCCGTTTAACGCAACCTTTAAAACTGCCAAGAATTTCGCTTTAGACTCGCCGGAATACCTTTTAGTTCTTTTGAATGGAATTCCCGTCTGGTTGAATCCGCTCCATGCGATAAGACCACGCAAGTACTTATTTTTTTCCTCCATTTTATTTATTGTCTTGTAAACTTTTTTATCTATCAACCTGAAATCGGATACATTTTCGGGAAATATATTACCCGTTAGTGAATTTAATAGTTTGTAATAGACAACTGAAGCAAACTTCCGACTCAATGCCACGTTTTTAGATCTTTGCTTAACAATTCCGTAAACTATTTCATACCCTTGTTCCCATTTCCTTAAGAATTTAGAAATTAATTCCGGTGGCTCTTCAAGATCTGCCATTATTATCACAGCTGCATCACCTGATGAATATTGAAGACCAGCTTCTATTGCGGCATCTGCATTACCAAAATTTTTGGAAAGTTGAAGGATTTTTAATTGTTTATCTTTGGCACGTATTTTAAGAAGAGTTTCAAATGTATTGTCCTTAGAACCGTGCTCGACCGTAATTATTTCAAAATTATATTTTTTTTCAAGTTTTATCAATTTAGATAATTCTTTATAGAGTGGTTGGATATTCTCTTCTTCGTTGTAGATTGGAATTACAATACTAATCGTTTTTTTCATTTAACAGGCTATTTCGAAATACTTTTTCTAATCTAGAAGTATAATGCTTATAATTGTTATTTTTAAGTACATACTTTCTTGCGTTATCTCCGATTTTAGAAATTTCCTTTTTGTTCTTTATTAATCTTTTGATTTCCGACACAATTTTTTTGTAATTATGAGGGGGTACTAATATCGCATTTTTATTATTGACAAAAGGTTGTTCTAATACACCATAGGAATCAGTAAATATTACGGTTTTTGCGCAACTCATGGCTCTTAGTATTGTACTAGACCCAGCAAATCTGTAGTTCTGTTTTGATAAGATAACAATCAGAAGTGACTTCCTGATATACGCTCTGACTTCCCCTATTGGTAAATTGTAGAGGATTTTTACATTATCGGGCATTTTTATTTTTAGTTGATCGGGAGATGCAATGATGACGAATTTTATTTTCGGAAGGTTTTCAGCAATTTTTTTAAATGTCTTCCAATCTCTTTTAAAATCGGCGCCCACTGTTAAAATAAAATCTTGTTTTATTTCACTATCAAATTTGGGTTTGAAATAACTTGTATCAACTCCATAGTTGATTTGTGCCAATTTGCTCTTTGGTAAATGAAGATCTCTAGACATAAGTTTACACTCATTTTTAACCCCGGAGACTACAATAGAAACGTTTCCAAATAGTTTTCTGCACATCTTTCGATATATCTGAGATTTTGATTCTTTATATCCATCAAAAAAACCGCCAGTATTAATAATAATCGGTTTATTGATAATCTTTAATTGTTTGAGAAGAAGTAGGGGTATACCAAATGAGTCTGTCGTAGCAAATAAAACGTCCGCTTTTCTAATTTCTGGTAATTGATAAGCAACCGAAAAAAATGAAAATCCGATATTCATAATAGGATAAGTCGCTTTAATGATTAATTGATCAATAATTGAAACAATTTTATTTGAAAACACTTTTTCTGTCATGGTCACACTAAATTTTTTACTTAATCGGGTATAAGCGAAAAAATAATCGTGAGGAATTTTGCCTTGATCTGCTTTTTTTAGATCTTGACTTACAGGTCTACGAAATAAATAATGAACTTTTAATCTATTCATGCTGATTGATTTAAGTGTCTAAACTATCGTTTTGAATGTTTATTCTAATCACTTTATTTGAGAAAGTGCAAATTTGGATCTGTCCAGTTAATTGGAGTACAATATCGACCTTGCTTTAATGACTAGAAAAAAAGTTAGGGTTGGCATTATTGGAACTGGCAATATCGGGAGTGATCTACTAATAAAAATCCTGCGCTCTGAATGGCTTAAGTGCGGAATATTTACCGGGCAGAACCCTTTATCCCAAAATATACGTAGAGCTAAAAATTTGGGCGTTCCGACTTCCGCAGAATCGCTAAACGCAATTTTAAAAAATCCTAAGTGTTGCGACATCGTGTTTGATGCAACAACGGCAGAATCTCACCTTAAGCATGCTCCAATTTTAAATAAATTAAATAAATTTACAATAGATATGACGCCTTCCGGAGTGGGCAAAATGTGCATTCCAATCATTAACATGGAAGATTGTTTGAAAGTTAAAAACATTAACATGATTTCGTGTGGTGGTCAGGATACAACACCAATTGTCAAAGCCATTGTCGACGTCCACCCTGAAACACAATACGTTGAAATCGTAGCTCACATTGCTTCAAAATCCGCAGGGATTGGCACAAGAGATAATATAGATGAATATACTCAGACTACCTGTGATGGCATAAGACTATTTACTCATGTCCCTAGAGCAAAAGCGATAATTATTTTAAATCCTGCCGAACCTCCAATTATTATGCATAATACAATTTTTGCGCAAATTACAAACCCCAATTTAAAATTGTTAAAATCTCGGATAACTGATGTCGTTAATAAAATCAGAAGCTATGTTCCTGGGTACAAGCTTACTTTGGGGCCTATTTTTGAAAACGGACGGCTAATAGTAATGAATGAGGTCGAAGGAAGCGGGGATTTTTTACCTAAGTATGCGGGTAATCTAGATATTATTAATTGTGCCGCAATTGCTGTTGCCGAAGAGTATGCAAGAAGGAAATTGAAAGCATCATGAATGATATATTGATTATTGATTCTACGCTTAGAGACGGATCACACGCAATAAGGCATCAATTTGATAAACAAACCATTAGAAAATATGCCTCTGGTGCGGAAAAAGCCAAAATTCCCATCCTAATAGTCGGACATGGAAATGGTTTAGGAGCTTCTTCACTTCAACTAGGACTATCAAAACTAAGTGATTCCCAAATGCTTAAAATTGCAAAAGGTCAACTTAAAAAAACTCGACTCGGCGTATTTCTGATTCCCGGGTTTGGCACAATAAAAAATGATCTTGAGCCCGCAATAAAAATCGGCGTGGATGTTTTGATGGTGGCTTCCCACTGCACTGAGGCTAATATTACCCGTCAGCATATTGAATACGGAGTAAAAAAACGTCTTGAAGTTTATGGAGTTTTGATGATGTCTCATATGTTAGGCGCAAAAGATTTGCTTGTACAAGCCGAGTTAATGCAGAGCTATGGCGCAATGGGAGTAGTTATCATGGATTCTGCTGGGGCATATCTGCCAGAGGATGTAACAAAAAAAATCAGTGTGCTTGCAAACAAATTAAAAATTGACGTTGGCTTTCATGCTCATAATAATTTAGGTATGACGATTGCAAATTCTGTCGCAGCGGTAAGAGCTGGAGCAAAAATTATAGATGGAACTTCAAGAGGACTCGGGGCAGGTGCAGGTAACTGCCAGCTGGAAGTTATAGTTGCAGTACTTTTAAAAATGGGCTATAAACTGGACCTTGATCTATTTCAGTTGATGGATAATAGTGAAAAGATAATTGCAAATATTATGATAAAACCACAGGAAATCAGCTCTGTCAGTTTAACTAGCGGACTTGCTGGTGTCTTTAGCGGATTTGCACCTCATGTAAAAATGGCTGCTGAAAGATTTGGCGTTGACATGCGAGATATTTTAATTGAGCTTGGGCGCAAAAAAATCGTAGCCGGGCAGGAGGATATTATTGTTGACATAGCTGCAAATTTAAAACAAAGGAAAAAAGCAGGTAGTGAGGAAAATCCTATTGAGGCTTTAATCTAAAACTGTGATAGTTGCTGATTACATAGTAAATTTTTTACAAAAAAAAGGTGTCGCTACAATCTTTATGATTACAGGCGGACAAGCTATGTTCTTAAATGACGCTGTCTTTCGGGCCCCAAAAATAAAACCGATATTTACCCATCACGAACAGGCAGCTGGGATGTCAGCAGAGGCTTATAGTAGAATCGGCGGCAGACTCGGAGTTTGTATGGTTACCGCCGGTCCCGGTGCGATCAATGCTCTAAATGGAGTTGTGGGAGCATATGTTGACTCAGCACCCTTAATGATTATTTCCGGACAATCTTCATATGCAACCGTATCGTATATGCAGGAGACAAAAATCAGGCAATTTGGGCTTCAGGGAATAAATATTGCTCCGATTGCAAAATCCATAACTAAGTATTTCAAAACAGTCGATGATCCAGCAAAAATTCAATATTATCTTGAGGAGGCATACTTTCAGGCAATGTCTTCAAGAAAAGGCCCTGTTTGGATAGAGGTTCCTTTAGACATTCAACGAATGGAAGTACCTGTAAAACTGCTTGAGGAATTTAAACTACCGAAAACTGTCAAGCTAGGCAGTTCCTTAAAAAAAGAAACATCCAAGACTCTAGAATTATTGTATCAATCACAAAGGCCTCTTTTTTTAATTGGACAAGGAGTGAGAGTCGCTGGGGCTCAAAATGAATTTTCAAAAATTATAAAAGAGGCAAAAGTTCCTGTCGTCACAACTAGACTCGGAATAGACTTAATTGAAAACGACAATCCCCTATTTGTCGGCAGACCAGGGTTATACCCAGACAGAGCCTCGAATTTGGCTATACAAAATGCGGATCTGATAATTTGTGTTGGTGTCAGGCTTGACACAGGAATAGTCGGTTATGATGCTAAAGATTGGGGTAGACATGCTAAAAAAGTCGTAGTAGATTTGGACATTGAAGAACTTAACAAGCCTGGCATAAATATCGATTTAAAAATTAATAAAGATCTGAGGGATTTTCTAAGAGAATTGGTCTTAGAGCTTGATATCAAAAGATTACCAAAATTTGATAAGTGGGCTAGTATTTGCTCTTCATGGAGAAAATATTACCCTATGGTCTTACCAAGTTATAAAAAAGAAAAATTAGTTAATTCTTACTATTTTACCCAACGGTTATCGAGACAGACCGAAAGTGACGACACTATAGTAGTTGATACCAGTTCCCCTTTTCATGTTGTTTGTCAAACGTGGGAAATTAAAAAAGGTCAAAGGTTTTTAACAACAGGTGGAATTTCGACAATGGGTTATTGGCCAGCTAGTATCGGTGCATGTCTGGCAGCAAAAGGAAAAAGAACGCTAGTTATTACTGGTGATGGCAGTCTGCAGATGAACATACAGGAGCTAGCAACTATCAAACAAAACAAATTACCTATAAAAATTTTTGTCATTAACAACAAAGGTTACCTTCTAATCAGACATACACAAAAAACACATATGGAAGGAAGGTTGATGGGCGAAAGTCCGAAAACAGGTCTTTGGTGTCCGGATATTTCAAAAGTTGCAGATGCTTACAAAATTCACTCGATTATTATTAGCAATACTTCTGAACTTGATGGAAAAATAAAAAAAGCATTAGCTTATCCCGGACCGGTTTTGGTCGATGTTAAATCACCAGAGTGGCAACTTGTAATACCCAGAATTTCATCGACAAGAAAACCAGACGGTTCAATGGCTTCCCGCCCCTATGAAGATTTGTATCCATTTTTATCAACTCAAGAACTGAGATCTAATATGATAGCCGAATATCAAAATAAAGATAAATAGTTTGAATTGAACATGTATAAACCAAAAGAATTAATACTAACTGCCGGTCCTTCTATTTCAAAAAAAGAAATCGATTATGTTACCGATGCCGTTAAAAACGGCTGGAATTTCCACATGTTCGATTATAAAGACAAACTTGAAAAAAAATTTGCCAAGTATATAGGAGCGAGGTATGCAATGGGAACTTCAGGTGCAACGGGAGCAATGCAACTTGCGCTTGCGTGCTTGGATATTGGTCCTGGGGATGAGGTAATACTACCTGACTTATGTTTTTATGCCGCTTCAGATGTTGTAATGCATCGAAGGGCTAAGCCGGTTTTTGTAGATGTGTTAGCTGATACCTGGTGTATAGACCCTGACAAAATTAAAAAAGCTATCACTAGAAAAACAAAGGCAATTATGCCAGTTTACATGTATGGAAACTTGTGCGAAATGGATGAAATTGTAGCAATTTCTAAAAAATATGGTCTTTCTATATTTGAAGATGCCGCCCCTGCTCTAGGATCGATTTATAAAGGCAAAAAGCCGGGAACTTTCGGGGCCTTTGGCGCATACAGTTTTCAGGGCGCAAAAATAGCAGTTTCGGGAATAGGCGGCATGTTAATTACCAATAATAAAAAATACTTGGAAAAAGTTTCTATGCTCAATGCTCACGGACAAGATCCCAAAAGGAAATTCTGGCAAATTCAAGTCGCGTATAGTTTTCATATGTCAAATTTGCAGGCTTCTCTTGCTTTGGCCCAACTTGAACGCATTGAAGAGTTTGTTGCCAAAAAGAATCAGATATTTAAATGGTATAAGAATGGACTTTCTAAAGTTGAGGGTATCTCCATGAATCCTGATAAACCTAAGCCTCGATCAAATAAGTGGATGTCATCTATTGTGTTAAATCGAAAATTTAAATTCACGCGAGATCAGCTGATTAAAGAGCTTGGAAAAAATCTTATTGATGCCAGGCCGTTTTTTTATCCGGTTAGTATGTTTGGGATGTACAAAGAACAAAATACCCCAGTTGCTCATCACTTAGGATTAAATGGTATTAACCTGCCAAGCGGCATTAATCTAAAAAAAGAGCAAGTTGATTATATCTGTGACGTTTTAATCAAATTGTTAATTTAATCTAGATAATATTAATGTCAAAATATGCAAAGCAGCTTCGTAGACTCAAAATCAACCATGGATTCAAAATTAAAGTTGGCAATTATGAATCTCTCACAATCAATCTTAGAGTTTTGTCTAGTGCTGATTTAAATAATAAATATCTTATAAAAAAGTTATCTGAGTGGAGACATAGAGAATCTCATTGGTTTGCGAGTCAATTTAGTGTTACATTCTCTAGGACTAAAAATTGGCTGCGCGAGTCTGTTATTAATAACCCAGATAGGATTTTGTTCACTATAGAAGATAACAAAGGTAAATTTTATGGACACCTTGGGTATTACAGATATAGAAGTAGTGACAATTCATGTGAACTTGATAACGTTGTGAGAGGACTTAATGAAATTCCGGGACTCATGACTGATAGCGTCAATGCACTAATTAGCTGGGGTTTTAAAAATTTAGGAGTTGATCTAATGTATTTAACTACTTTTTCCGATAACGAAAGAGCAATTAATTTATACAGACGCAATGGTTTTAGGATAACTAGAAAAATTCCACTCAAAAAAATTCAGAAAAATAATGAAATCCAATGGGTTAAAATTCCCATCAATGAAAAAACTGGGGCTCAGAGATATTACACAAGAATGGTTATAGACAGAGAACAATCGATAGTTTAGAGACCAATTTTTTTATTAATTATGAAAGTGGGTCTTTTTTTAACTTCGTCATAGATTCTCACTATATACTCCCCAATTACTCCTAAAATTATAAATGTCATTCCAAACAAAAAACTAATGAGTACTACTATTGTCAAAACTCCCTGCGCTTCTCTACCGAATACTAAAAATAATATGAGTTCTAACACTAAGGTTGAAAACGAAATAATGGCTACTACAAATCCTAGTATAGTAACAAGTCTAAGTGGAACATAAGAGAAAGAAAGAATTCCGTTAGTCGCTACTTTTAAAACTGTTAGAAAATCTGCCTTTGAATCTCCGGAAAAACGTTGTGATCGATTGTAGGAAATACCGATCTGCTTGAATCCTGTCCAAAATGTTAACCCTTTTAAATATTTATTCCTTTCTTCCATTTTGTTAATAGTTTCGTACACCTTTTTATCTATTAGACGGTAATCAGATGCGTTTTTAGGAAGTATATTGCCTGTGAATAAGCTCAGGAGTTTGTAGAATAAGAGTGAATTAATTTTGCGAATTAAAGAAATATCAGCCCTTTTTTTGATTATCCCGTAAACTATCCCATACCCTTGCTCCCATTTCCTTAAGAATTTAGATATTAATGCAGGTGGCTCCTGTAAGTCCCCCATCAGTATTACGGCTGCATTGCCTTTTGAAAATTTGAGACCTGCAGAAATTGCTGCGTCGACATTGCCGAAGTTACGGGAAAGCTGCAAAATTTTAAAATTTTTGTTTTTCTTTCGGATTTTTAGAAGTTTTGAAAAAGTTGCATCAGTTGACCCATGTTCAACTGTTATCACTTCAAAGTTATATTTCTTTTCTTCTCTAAACAGTTGATTTAATTGCCTGCATAGTTCATCAACATTTCCTTCCTCATTATAAAGAGGGATAACTATAGAGATTGTTTTTTTCATACTTCTAGCAAGGTACAAATATCACAGAGCACACAGATAATCAAGCTAATAAGGTAAGAAGTTAAAATGTTGTGTGGTTTATCTTTCCGTTTTTCTAAAAACGATATGTTTTTTATTTCTCTTTAGCAAAAGTTTAAGTTATAATTTTGATCTTGATGAACGAGACAAAATTAGTAAAAAAATTGGTTAAAGACTACTACGAAAGTCACCATAAAAAAACTTTTACTCCCGAAATAGATCAAGTTAGGGTTTCAGGGAGAGTATTTGGGCCAGAGGAAATTGAAAACGCAGTTTTCGCTTCTTTAGAATTTTGGCTGACAGAAGGGCATTTTACAGAAGAATTTACTTCTAAATTTGCAAAGTTTTTAGGAGTAAAGTACGCAACTATAACAAACTCTGGATCAAGTGCGAACTTAGCTGCCTTTTCGGCGCTTACATCTCCTAAATTAGGAAAAAGAAGAATAAAAAAAGGGGATGAAGTTATTACCGTAGCTTGCTCATTTCCCACAACAATAAATCCCATTATTCAGTATGGAGCTATTCCAGTATTTGTTGATGTGGACATAACTACTCGAAATGCAAAAGTTGAATCAATTGAAAAAGCAATTACAAAAAAAACTAAAGCTATTATGATGGCTCATACTTTGGGAAATCCATTTGATATTGATGAAGTAATGAAGGTTGCAAAAAAATATAATCTTTGGATTATTGAAGACTGCTGTGATGCACTTGGTTCAAAATATAAGCAGCGCTTGCGATCCTCTCCCGCGATGCGAGATTCGGGTCTAAATGGCAAATACGTTGGGACTTTCGGGGATTTAGCAACTTTTTCGTTTTATCCTGCACACCAAATCACTATGGGAGAAGGTGGCGCTGTGGTTACTAATAACCCTAATCTTTATGTTATCGTCAACTCCTTTTGCGATTGGGGAAGAGATTGCTGGTGCAGGCCGGGACAAGACAATAGATGCGGAAGAAGATTCAAATTCAAACTTGGTAAACTACCCTACGGTTATGACCATAAATATATCTATTCTCACATTGGATATAATTTGAAAGCTACAGATATTCAAGCAGCTATTGGAATTGCTCAACTTAGAAAACTTCCTAGATTCATAAGGAAGCGACAAGAAAATTTTAATTTTTTACACAAACATTTAGAAAAATTTGGTAAATATTTAATATTGCCTCAATAT
>Ga0209542_10019891_pt1 | contig 10704 bp, 11 predicted proteins | sample RifCSPhighO2_01_FD_184028 | JGI IMG/M metagenome (GOLD analysis project Ga0209542, IMG submission 184028) | Soil microbial communities from Rifle, Colorado - Rifle CSP2_plank highO2_0.1 (SPAdes) (version 2) | ecosystem: Environmental > Terrestrial > Deep subsurface > Rock core/Sediment ...
CCAATTCAACTAGCCGTCGCTGGACATAATCATTGCCGGGACCAAACAGCGCAAAGACAAGATCGCGGCGCGGATTGTCCGACAGGTTGCCCGCCGCGATGTGCCGCCGCATCTCTTCAATGAGCGCGGCGCGAGTTTCTTGCGCCGTTTTCAATCGTGCGCCGGACGCATCAATAATCCTATCTAATCTGTTCAGTTCGTCGTATGTCTGATTCATCTCCAACGACCTGAATTCATAGTCCACCATCGTCGCTCCCTTTCAAAGACCTGACTGTTAAATGTCCAAAAACCAATTCAGACTTTAACATAAAGTGGTTAAAAATAAAAGAATGTGTTAATTTGAATAAAGATTATTTGAGGAAGAGTGCCGGCCAGCCCAAGGCTGGTCGGCCTTGGGCCGAAGCGGTAAAATAACTTTTTATATGTTTTATGTCTACATACTAAAAAGTGTTCGAACTGGTAAACTATACAAGGGGTCAACGGGTGATTTACGAACTCGAATTGGTGGGCACAATTCAGGCAAAACAAAATCAACAAAAGCAAGTAGACCATGGAAATTGATATACTATGAGGCGTTTCTAAGTAAAAGCGATGCCCTGCGTGAGGAAAAATTCTTAAAATCCGGAAAAGGTAAGGAAAGAGTGAAGTATCTTTTTAAGGATAATATGGAAGAGTGCCGGAGCGGTTAACGGAACGGTTTGCTAAACCGTGGCCTCTCAAAAGGAGGCCCGTGGGTTCGAATCCCACCTCTTCCGTTTTTGAAAATTATTTTTTATTTATTTGCACTCTCGATGGCGGAAGCAAGAGACGAGATGGTCGTTGATGAGACCGGCGCCTTGCATAAAAGCGTAGCAGACCGTGGAACCGCAGAAAGTAAAACCGCGTTTTTTCAGATCTTGACTCAACGCGTCCGATTCGCGGCTGCGCGTTCCGATTTTTGATTGCTGTTTTAAATGATGATCAATCGTTCTGCCCTTCACGAACGACCAGAGATAAGCGGCCAGCGAACCGAATTCACGCTGAATGTTTAAGGTGGCGTGGGCATTTTTAATCAAACCTCGGATTTTGGCTTGGTTGCGGATAATACCGGCATCGCCGAGCAACGATTTGATTTTCCGTTCGTCGTAACGGGCAATCCGGCGCGCCTGAAAATTATCCAGCGCGCGACGGAAGTTCTCGCGTTTATGAAGAACGATCCGCCACGACAAGCCGGCTTGAAAAGTGTCCAGAACAATGAACTCAAATAATTTCTGGTCGTCGCGACACGGCTTCCCCCACTCTTCGTCGTGGTATTCAATCATCAACTCGTCCGTCCCCGGCCACAGACATCTGGTTTTTTGGGTCATTGATTTTATATTTTATAAAATTTTCACTTGGCATTGAAACGGTGTTTGTTTGAAAATATCCGAACGGAACTGACTGGGCTCGGCGGGCGGAATTCCCCCCAAACCCCCCTTCCGCCTGCCTCGCCTTGAACCGGAGCGGGAAGGACGATTTCAAGTTTTTCTTTGGCGGCACATTCTTTAATCCGTTAGGTTAAATCTTTTTTCTTATCCTCAAATTCTTTCCTGTCAATTTCACCTTTTGCGTATCGTTCTTTCAAAATTTCAAGTGGCGATTTTTCATGATCGTGGGTGTTGCGAGATTGACTCACAAGCCATTTGATAAGCGCGACAATACCCGCGATTATCAATACCCACCATAGAATCATAAAAATCCAGCCGAAACCGCCAAAAGGCGTAAATCCAAAATTCATCATATTATTTGTTGAGTTATTACTGCCAAAGGGAGACGACCACCCTCCCCACATCATGTTCATCATCGGCATCCAGCCGAGGCTTTCCGCCGGAAACGCCGCCGAGGTATCGCACCCGGAAAGACGCTTGCCCATGATAATATGGATTTGTTCCTCGCCGTTTTCGCCGTGCGCCTGAATCATCATGGCGTTCATAGCGACGTGTGATTCGCCAGCCATTTGACCCATAAAATACTCACCCAAAACCCCAAACTGCTCGTCGCTCAAATTCTCACAAGCGATTTCTTTGGCCTGAAGTTTATCCCAAAGCTCTTTACCTTCTTGTTCTTCGCGAGCAGTATGTTCAACGACTTCGTTCCAATCAACCGTTGTGTTAGAAAAATTGCCCATCATTTGCGCACTCGCGCTCGGAGAAAATGATCCAATAACGCCTGCGGCAAAAATTGTGAAAATAAGTTTTTTCATATTTATTAAGTTAGCCAAAAACTAAAACTTTGTCTGAATTCTCGACCATTTTTAATAAATCGGACATTGTAGAAAACGGACACACTTTACTTTCTTTTTTGCCACGCACCTTGAGGCAACTGCCGCAAGCATAGATTTCTCCTTTCAATCCCTTGAATTCCGTTACTTTTGCTGAAACATCAAAATCTTTGGTATCGGGAATAGTGTCCAATTCAGAACCCTCGCTCATCAAGAAGATTTCTATTTGGTGATGAGATTTGAGCGCAGTGATTCCGAGGCGGAAAGTATTCCACATATGTTCGGGTTTGTTGGATTGCAAAATGACACCGAGCTTCATAAAGGTCATTTTACTAAATTAATTCATTTTAACCAACTGGCGAGCCCGCCAGTTGGCAGGGAAGGGACTCACTTTAACGATTGGCACATCCCCTGTTCGGATACCAGCTCCCCAATAATCGCCCCGACAGTTTACTTAACTACACAACCGGACAAAAGTGTCTGAAGAATGGGGTACTTGCCAGCTTGCGTCCCGTTGATGATGTTTTGGACGTCTCGGTCCACATTGTAGGAGAAAATTATTTTCATTTGATTGAATAAAAACGGAGGGTAGAGGACTCGAACCTCTAAGGGCTTGCGCCCGCTGGTTTTCGAAACCAGTGCATTACCATTCTGCCAACCCTCCACTGCCCCCAAACTAACACTTTTTTGCCATTTTTACAAAAAATGTTATGATTCTTTCAGGCCCTATCGTCTAACGGTTAGGACATCGGCTTTTCAAGCCGGTAATCCGGGTTCGATTCCCGGTGGGGTCATAAAATTAGTGCTTCGTAACCAAAATAAAAACACTGCGGATGATGAGATACATCGGTAACACTCGGTCAGTGATAAACTGGTCGCCATCTGGACCGGCCAAACGATAACCTGACCAGATGATCCGATGAGAGACCCTGCGGGGTCTCTTTTTTTGTGAATCGCGGCGACTTTTGTTAGAGTTAAAAAATTAAATTATGATCATCCTTGGCATTGAAACCAGCTGCGACGACACCGCCATCAGTCTCGTTAAAGGGAGTGGCGGATTACGGCGACCGCGATTTCAAATCCTGGCGCAGGTGATCAGTTCGCAGACCGCCGCGCACGCGTCGTGGGGTGGCGTGGTGCCGAATCTGGCCAAACGCGAACATACAAAAAACTTAGTGCCGGTGTTACGCGAAGCGCTAGGAAAAGCGAAATTAATTAAAGGTTTGACCTTACATCTCGGCCTTAAGGTCAAACCTTGGCAAATCAAGGTGACACCTTGGGGATCTAAAGGTATCGCCTTTAATGCCGTCAAAAAAATTTTGGCGCGTGAGCCGGAATTATTGGAACAATTTTTGGAATTCATTCCGACTTTGGCGCCGCCGAAGATTGACGCGATCGCCGTTACCGTCGGCCCCGGATTGGAACCGGCGCTCTGGACCGGCATCAATCTGGCGCGGGCGCTGGCGCTAGTTTGGAAAAAACCGGTTATTCCAGTCAATCATCTGGAGGGCCATATCGTGTCGGTGCTGGCTCCCCGAGGACGACTCTTGGGGCAAGGTCTTAAAGGTCGTCCTTGGTCAATTAAATTCCCCGCCCTCGCTTTAATCGTCTCCGGCGGCCATACCGAATTGGTGATAATGTCGGATTGGCTGAAATATAAAATTATCGGCCAGACGCGCGATGACGCCGCCGGCGAAGCTTTTGATAAAGTGGCGCGTCTGCTCGATCTCCCCTACCCGGGCGGACCGGCGATTTCCGAACTGGCCAAAATTTATACAAACCAAGGACTGCCCTTGGGGCAAGGTCTTAAGGACAGTCCTTGGTCTCTGCCGCGGCCGATGATCAACAGTCCGGATTTTGATTTTTCTTTTTCCGGTCTGAAAACCGCCGTGCGTTATTTATTGCAGAAAATTCCAAGGACAGTCCTTGATGGGTCTCAAGGACTGTCCTTAAAAATTAAAATTGCCGCCGATTTTCAGCAAGCCGTGGTGGATGTCTTGCTCGCCAAGACCGCCAAGGCGCTGGAAAAATATCGACCAAAGACGCTCATCGTCGCCGGTGGCGTGTCGGCTAATCAATCATTGCGGCAACAATTCGGCGCGCGTCTGGCCGCAGATTATCCAGAAGTTAAATTACTTTTGCCGACACCATCACTTTCCATTGATAACGCCACAATGATTGCGTTGGCGGGGTACCTGCGTTTTTATCGAGGCGAGGCCCTGCTCCCTAGTCTTAAGGCCGCGCTCTTGAAAGCCGAAGGCCGGCTCGTTCTAAAATAACCCGTCTTTTGCTATATTAAACTGATGCCGATTGCTGAACGGTTGCTGAAACCTTATGATCCTCAGGCCACCGAGGGGCGAATTTATGAACAGTGGAACGCCGCCGGCGCTTTCGCGCCGGAGTTTAAGCCCCGTTCGGAAAAAGTTTTTTCCATGGCCTTACCGCCGCCGAATGTTACCGGGGCGCTCCATCTGGGCCACGCGGCGATGCTGGCGATTGAGGACATTATGGTTCGTTACGCCCGCATGCGCGGTGATAAAACTCTCTGGCTGCCGGGCACCGACCACGCCGCGATCGCCACTCAAGTCAAGGTGGAAGAATTGATTTATAAAACCGAAGGGAAAACGCGTTTTGCTTTAGGGCGGGAAGAATTTTTAAAACGGGTGGAAGCGTTCGCGGCCGAAAAACACGACGAGATCGTCGGTCAAATCAAAAAACTGGGGGCCTCGGTGGACTGGTCGCGCGAAGCGTTCACGCTTGATGAGGCGCGCAGCCGGGCCGTGCGCGCGGCCTTCAAACAATTCTATGATGCCGGTTTGATTTACCGCGGCCGGCGGCTGGTGAATTGGGATCCGAAATTGCAGACGACGGTCTCCGACGACGAAGTGGAATGGCAAACGGAAACCGCGCCGCTTTATTATCTGAAATACGGCCCGTTCGTGATCGCCACCGCCCGGCCGGAAACCAAGTTCGGCGACAAGTATGTGGTCGTCCATCCGGCTGATGAACGCTACCAACAATTCAAACACGGCGAAAAAATTGTCGTGGACTGGCTGACCGGTCCGGTAACCGCGACGGTGATCAAAGATGAAATTATTGATCCGGCTTTCGGCACCGGCGCGATGACAATCACCCCCGCCCACGATCAAACCGATTATGATCTCGCCGAGCGACACCACCTGGATTTCGCGCCGGTGATTGATCAGCGCGGTCGGTTGTTGCCGCTCGCCGGCGACTTAACCGGTCAGCATTGGAAAAAAGCGCGACCGCTGATTATTGAAAAATTGCGCGCCAAGGGTTGGCTGGAAAAAATTGAGCCGAATTACCAGCACCAGATCGCCAAAAACAGCCGCGGCGGCGGCTTGATTGAACCGCAAATTCTGGAGCAGTGGTTCGTGGCAGTGAATAAACCTTTCGGCGAAAAACCAACGACGCTGAAAGAATTGATGCGCCAACCGGTGGCCGACGGCCGGATTAAAATCATTCCCGAACGGTTCAAAAAAGTTTATTTTCACTGGCTTGATCATTTGCGCGATTGGTGCATCAGCCGCCAGATTTGGTACGGCCACCGGATTCCGGTGTGGTACCAACCCAAGGCCGGCCAGCCTCGGGCTGGTCAAGAAGTATATGTTGGGATTGAACCTCCGGCCAATGGCGGTTGGACGCAAGACCCGGACACTTTGGATACTTGGTTCTCGTCCGGCCTCTGGACCTTTTCCACTCTCGGCTGGCCTGATCCGCCGAACGGCGGGCTTGATCTGAAAACTTTTCATCCACTGACGGTTTTGGAAACCGGTTACGACATTCTCTTTTTCTGGGTGGCGCGGATGATTTTGATGAGCGGTTTTCTGTTGGACCAAATTCCTTTTCCGATCGTTTATCTTCACGGTTTGGTTCGTGACGCCGGCGGCAAAAAAATGAGCAAGTCCAAGGATAATAGCATTGACCCGCTGACGATGATTGCCCAATACGGCGCCGATGCTCTGCGACTCGCCCTGATCATCGGTACCAGTCCGGGTCACGATTTAAAAATCTCGGAAGACCGGATCCGCGGCTATAAATATTTTTCCAACAAACTTTGGAACATCGGGCGTTTTACCTTGACCGCGATCGCTGGAGCCGTGCCGGTCCGGCCGGCGGTTATTTCCGCCGCCGACCAAACCGCGCTTGCGGAATTGGCGGCGCTGACGAAAGAAGTCACGATTGATTTGGAGAATTACAATTTTCATCTGGCCGCGGAAAAATTGTATCATTATATCTGGCACACCTTGGCTGATAAAATAATTGAGCAAGTTAAAACCGAGCAACATTCACTTTGGCTTCTCTATACCGCGTTTGAACGCTCACTCCGGCTATTGCATCCTTTCAGTCCGTTCATCACCGAAGAGCTCTGGTCGTTTCTGCCGAAAGCGCCGGACGCCACATTATTAATCAACACGCCATGGCCGACCCCTTAAACACCATTCTTTATTCGCTCGGCGGCGGACTGATCCCGATTTTGATTTGGCTCTGGTTCTGGCTTAAAGAAGACCGCGCCAAACCGGAACCGGCGCGGCTGATCGGCCGCGTGTTTCTGGCCGGCGCGCTTAGCGTCATTATCGCCTATTTTTTTGAGCGCGCGCTTTGCGATGTTGATTGGTTTAAAACCGCTTGCCTCGGTCTGGGCGGCAATGTTTGGTTAGCGCAGAATTTTCAGATGAAAGTCTTGATTCTGGCCTGGTCGGCGATTGAGGAAATATTGAAATTTCTGGCTGCTTATCTCGTTATTTTCCGCCAACCAGCCTTTGATGAACCGGTGGATTCAATGATTTATTTGATTACCGCCGCCCTCGGTTTCGCCGCGCTGGAAAACGCCATCTTTCTTTTTACGACTTTGACGGAAACTGGTTCCGGCGCCACTTTTTTGCTCACCGGCAATCTGCGTTTCCTCGGCGCCAATCTAATTCACATTATCGCCTCGGCGATCGTCGGCGGGATGATGGCGCTGGCTTTCTGTTTCCGCGGCGCGGCGCGGTGCGGTTATATTGTCATCGGTTTGGGTGTGGCTATCCTCTTGCATGCCTTGTTTAATTTTCTTATAATTATGGATGACGGCCGGCAATTGTTTAAAGTTTTGGTTCTGCTCTGGCTTTTTGCGCTGTTTATTATTTTATTTTTTGAAAAAGTTAAAACCATCCGATGTTTAAAAACAAGCGATCATTCTTTGAACGGTTGACCGGCAGTGTGCCGGCTTTCAATCCGGAAACCAATCCCGGGCCGGCGGAGCGGCCGTTGGCGGTCACCAACAACCACAGCCCCAATCGGGAATGGTTGCGCGAGAATGCGGAGGAGGGCGAACTGTCGGTGGATGTTTATCAAACGCCGTCGGAGATCGTGGTCAAGGCGATGATCTCGGGCGTCAAACCGGAAGATTTGAATATTTCCATCGCCCGCGAAATGGTGACAATCCGCGGCAAACGGGAGGAAACCGAAGTCATCAGCGACGGCGATTATTTCCAGCGCGAATTGTATTGGGGGGCGTTCTCCAAAACGATTTTATTGCCGGCGGAAGTGGAACCGGAAGAAGCCGAGGCGATTGAACGCCATGGCCTGCTCACCGTCCGCCTGCCGAAAATTGACCGTCAAAAAATCCAAAAACTGAAAGTTAAGTCAATGTGATTTAATTCAAGTGCCCAGAGTCAGACTTGCACTGACGACCTACCGCTCTTCAGGCGGACGCTCTACTACCTGAGCTATCTGGGCGATGAAACCGGACTTACTTTAACGGAAAATCACCCAAAATACTAGCCAAATGCCCTTAGTAGGAATTGAACCTACATCTACTCCTTAGGACGGAGTTGTTCTATCCGTTGAACTATAAAGGCGGCGGTCGGGCGACGGCGGGAAATTATTTTGGAATTTTATCCAGCAGATTCAGATTATCCATCAGGGTTTGGAATTGGGTCCAGATCGTCGGCCAGCGTTCCAATAATGGTTGAAGATAATAATAGACGCCAGCCGAGGCCACGATCAACACGAGCCATTTCAGCGCCGATCCGAAATTTGCCCACCGCCGCGCGCGCTGGAGCCGATGCAACATCTGATTGTTATCTTCCGCGAGATCTAAAATTTTTTGTAGCGTCGGCCGATCTTCTCCGTACATTGGATCCAGTATAGCACGATCACTGGCCGAGTGATTTGACCAAACGCGGTCGGTCAAAACCAACGATGATTTCTTCGCCGGAGCCGTCGGTCGCGCTGACAATGATCACCGGCACACCCATCTGACCGCTTTTATCCACCATTTCCTGCCGCCTGATCACATCGGTCAGCACATCAAATTCTTCATACTTCACGCCCTGCGCGTTAAAAAATTCTTTCGCCTGGCGGCAATAAGTGCAAGTGGGTGTCGTGTAAATGGAAATTTTTTTCATTGGCCGATTGTAACTTAAACCTCATTCATAGCGCAAGGCCTCAATCGGATTTTTTTGCGCCGCCCGGCGCGCCGGATAAATGCCGAAGGTCAAACCGACCAGACTGGAGACGAGCAAACCTAAAATCGCCGCCGAAAGCGGGAAGGTAAATTGCCAGCCAAGGGAAATGATTTGATTCAGGATCAAGGCCGCCACCAGCGCCAAGATTGCCCCCAAAATAATCCCACTGATCCCGCCGAGCGCCGTCAGCAAAATCGCTTCCAGTAAAAATTGGTAGAGGATGTCGCGATTGGTGGCACCGAGCGCCTTACGCAAACCGATCTCCCGCGTCCGCTCTGTGACCGACACCAGCATAATGTTCATAATACCGATACCGCCGACCAACAACGAGATCGCGGCAACTGATACGAGTAGGGCGGTGAGAATGCCGGTAATCGTGCCGACGCGCTCGGCGGCGTCGGCTTGCGTGGTAATGTGAAAATCGTCTTTGGCGGGATCGGTGATGCCGTGATTTTCGCGCAGGGTCAATTTGAGATCGCTGACCGTCCGCGGCACCAGTGCTTCACTGGCGGCTTGGATAATAAACGAGTGAAAATAATTGATGCCGAAAAGATATTCCTGGGCGGTGCTGTAGGGGACGACGATCAGATCATCAATATTAAACAGCGCGACCTGCCCCTTGGCCGGAAAAATACCGACGATCCGGAAAGTGCGGTCCTTAATTCTTAATTTCTGGCCCAGCGGCGAAGTCTGGCCGAATAATTTTCGGCCCGTTTCCACCCCGATGACGGCCACCGCCGCCTTTTGTTTGATGTCTTCGGCAGTAAAAAAATTTCCGACCGCCGGATAAACGCCGAGGATGTCCACCAGTAATTCGGCCGAGCCGATGACGCTCGTCCGCAGCGATTCGGCGCCGGCGGCGACAGTGACGACCTGGACGACATTCGGCGCGATCCCGCTTAAGCCCGGCACCTTGGCCGGATTTTTCAGCGACGGCAAATCTCTGATTTTCAAAGAATCGGTGAACAATTCCACAAAACTGGCCGGCCCCTTCGGCTCGCGGCCGGGTTCAACGATAATCGTCCGCGAACCCAGACCGCGAATTTGATTAAGGATTAATTCTTCCGCGCCGCGGCCAACCGACATTACCAGAATAATGGCGGTGATGCCGATGACGATTCCCAACAGGGTCAACAAACTGCGCGAGCGGTTGGCGAGCAAATTGCGCCGGGCGGTTCGAAAAAGATTATTCCAAGTCATAGTTATTTATTGAACAATTTTTCGCCGGCGCGCTGCTTGGCCACTGGTTCATCCGATTCAATTTGGCCGTCGCGCAGGCGAATAATGCGTTCGGCGTATTCGGCCGTGTAAGTTTCGTGGGTGATCAGAACAATCGTCCGGCCGTCGGCGTGAAGCGTTTGGATCGCCGCCATTACCTGGCCGCCAGAACGCGAATCCAGATTCCCGGTCGGTTCATCGGCGAAAATCACCGCCGGATTGGTCACCAGCGCTCGGGCGATCGCCACGCGCTGTTTTTCTCCCCCCGACAATTGCGCCGGTTCATAGTTCAAGCGCGCGGTCAGGCCGACCGTTTCAATCGCCGCGCGCGCTTTCAATTCCCAACTGTCTTCCGGAATCGCCGAATAAACCAGCGGCAATTTAACATTTTCCAAGACGGTGGCGCGCGGTAATAAATTAAAAGCTTGAAAAATAAAACCGATTTTTTGATTCCGGAGGCGCGCCAGATCGTCGTCGGAATAATCGGTCATCAAGCGGTCGGCGAAACGATAGGCGCCGCTGGTCGGCCGGTCCAGAAAACCGAGCAGATGCAATAAAGTGGATTTACCGGAACCGGACGGCCCCATCACGGCGATAAATTCTCCGGCTTGGATGGTTAAAGAAATATCCTGCAAGACACGAGTTTCCACCGTGCCGTCGTGATAAGTTTTGGTTAAATTTTCAACTTCAATCAGAGCCATTAGTCTGGAGAAAAAACAATCACCTCGGCCCCGGGTTTCAACCCGCTCGTAATTTCCACCCGGCCGTCGGAAC
>Ga0209542_10019892_pt1 | contig 10704 bp, 7 predicted proteins | sample RifCSPhighO2_01_FD_184028 | JGI IMG/M metagenome (GOLD analysis project Ga0209542, IMG submission 184028) | Soil microbial communities from Rifle, Colorado - Rifle CSP2_plank highO2_0.1 (SPAdes) (version 2) | ecosystem: Environmental > Terrestrial > Deep subsurface > Rock core/Sediment ...
GTTGTTTTTAATATTATGAAATTCATATCAATTGATGAAGCAATAAAAAATGGAAAGGGGAAGGTTGCCCTGAGAGGATGGATATACAGGGAAAGGGGAAGCAACCAGTTAAAATTTCTTGTTCTCAGGGATTCCACTGACATAATTCAGTGTGTAATTGACAAAGACAGAATTTCTGAAAAAGAGTGGAATGATGCAGATAAATTACTTATTGAGAGCTCTGTCGAACTGGAAGGAGAAATTGCAAAGGATAAAAGGGCTCCAACAGGATATGAGGTTAAAGTTTCAAAATTAAATGTAATTCATTTTGCTGAAAAATATCCAATCACAAAGGACCAGAGCATAGAAGTCCTTGCTGATTACAGGCATTTATGGGTAAGATCAAGAAGGATGACTGCAATTCTTAAAATCAGAAGCACTGTCTTCGGAGCAATTCATGAATTCTTCAGAAAAAAAGGATATTATGAATTTCACAGTCCAATAATAATTCCTGGGGGTGCAGAGGAAGGTCCGACTTTATTTGAAGTAAAATATTTTAATCAAAAAATGTACCTTACACAAACATGGCAGTTATATGCAGAGGCTGCAATGTTCAGCCTTGAAAAGATATACAGCATCAATCCAAGCTTCAGAGCTGAAAAATCAAAGACTTCAAGGCATTTGACAGAATACTGGCATACTGAAGTTGAGGTTGCATGGTTTAACCTTTATGATTTGATGGATTTGTGCGAAGATCTGGTAAAGCATATTATAATAAAAGTCCTGAAAGAAAACAAAAAAGAACTGAAGATTCTTGAAAGGGATGTAAAAAAATTAGAGCCTGTTGTAAAAAATAAATTTCCAAGAATGACTTATTCAGAAGCTGTTGAATTATTAAATAAAAAAGGAATGAAAGTTTCATGGGGAAAAGATCTAAGAACAATTGAAGAAGAAAAGATAATGGAAGGTTATGATACTCCTGTTTTTGTAACGCACTATCCAAAAGATGCAATGGCATTCTACAAGCCAAAGGATCCAAAAAATCCGAAAGTTGCAGTCTGCTTTGACATGCTTGGTCCTGAAGGTAATGGAGAATTAGTCGGTGGAAGTGAAAGGGACACCAACATCAATGAATTAATAAAAACATTGAAAAAGAAAGGCGAAAATGTGAAAGATTATGATTATTTTTTGGATACAAGAAAATATGGAAGCATTCCACATGGTGGCTTTGGAATGGGAACTGAGAGAATGATAAAATGGATCTGCGGTCTTGACAGCATAAAAGACGCCATTGGTTTTCCAAGAACAATGACAAGATTCAAACCATAATTTTATTTTTTAGATAGGTTTATTTTTTCAATAATTTTTTCTCTTAGGTTATATGTATTTGCCCATTTTGCATAAGCCTTCCATCCCCGATATATCTCAAATATTTTAGCTTTGGGGATTTTATCATCTTTATATTGCTGTATCTTTGATTCCATGTTTTTTATATTTCTCCTTCTTAACAATTTAAAATAGTAAAAATTCCTGAATCCTACAAATTCTATTCCCCTTGACAAAGGAATTATCTTAGATTTTTCCGGATGAAGTTGTAATCTTAAATTATTATTTAAAAAATAGTTTATTTTATCCTTCCATTCCTCTAATTGCTCTTTAGAGAAATGTAATATAACAAAATCATCCACATACCTTATGTAATATTTTACCTTTAATTGATATTTTACAAAATAATCAAGCTCATTAAGATAAATATTAGCAAAGAATTGGGAGGTGAGATTGCCAAGAGGCATCCCGATATTGGCAATTCCCCCAGTTGAAGTATTCTTTATTATTTTTTTAATCAACCAGATGACTTTTTCATCCTTAATTTTTCTTTTTATTAAATTGATTAAGGTATCATGATTAACTTCATGAAAATAATGCCTGATGTCTGCTTTAAGGCAATATCCTTTTACAAAATTATTGTCATTGAATTTATTATTTATTATTTTGCCATTCATTGAGACTTTTCTTTTAAATTCATCGAACCTTTTTATTGCAAACAGATTTCCCTTGCCTTTCCTGTTTGCATATGAATCATAAATAAAAATCTTGTCAAATATTGGCTCTATTATATTTATCAAAGCATGATATATTACCCTGTCTCTAAAGTCAGATTTGGATATCTTTCTTGTTTTAGGATCTCTTAGGATGAATGTTTTAAGAGGTTTAGGCTGGTAAGAATGCAATAATAACTCTGTTCTTAATGATTTTAAGTTATTGTTCAGATTATTTTCAAATTCAATGACATAATCTTTCTTTGTTTTGTTTTTTCTTGCATTTTTATATGCTAATAATAGATTATTATAGGAAACTATTTTTTGATATAAATTATTGTGAGATTTCATTTTAAATGTCTTAGGAGCTAAAGCCATTCCAAAAGCATAGCCATTATTGTTATCATTCCAGTTGGTGCCGTTAACATTCAACCTGTTGCCATCAATGTTCCTGTTAGAGTTCAAACTGACAACCAGCTATGTAGCCAATTTACCAATTGCCACCACAACTTCAACTTTCAGAGTATCTTACTAATTGTTATTGTTGAATTTCACCAAATAAATTGGCGTGTGGCCTTAGCTCAAGATTTTTCAAACTTTGCTAAGACGATGTCTAAAAGGAGGAATAATTTAAAAGACTATTTATTTTTTAATGCGAGTGCCTTCGGCACTCTTATTCAACACCCCAAAAGCATAGCCACTATTGCCATCACCCCAGTCGGAGCCGCCAACACCCAACCTGTCGCCAACAATGTACCTGTCAGAGAGCAAACTGACAACCTTTAAAATAGGTTTTTTAACATCATCAAAATCCCAAACATTCACTCCCCCCTTATAATGTTTATGAGAAGTTATCTCTCTTAGGTTATTGGCAACATTTTCTGATGTATGCTCCAATGCTCTTGCCAACCCCCCCTGAGCAAAAGTATCGCAATCCTGAACTCCTCTTTGAAATGATTCATAAGGTGCAAAAGCCATAATATCATCAATAAGATAAATTCCCTTAACTTTTTCTGCTTTGATTAAAAGACTTTTTAATTTTTCTTCATTTGTAATTTGAGTATTTGTGAAAACTCCTTCCTTAGTTCTTACAATATAACCTGCCTGAAGACATCTTAGGTCAAAAATATCTCTTTTAGCATCAAACTCTTCATTGCTGCCAAAACCACAAGCAGCTACAGAAATTGATTCATGGGTTGAAGATGGTCTGAAAGAAATTCTTTCTCCTGTTTTTGGATGAGAATAATCCCTGCTTATAAATTCTAAATTTCTTTCATAGGTATCTCGACCAAAAGCAGGATAACCAACTGTTAAATCATTATTTCCATGTGGAACTACAAGTAATTCCCTAACTGGAAATTGCGGACTTGCCTGCTTTATTATTCCATATGGTGCTTGATTCATTTTTACCTCAGAATTAATGTGAATTTGAAGTTTATAAACCTTTCTATTTTGTTACCACTATAAAGTTTTAATTATATTTATATATAAATTTATAAATTTGATAGAACTTGTAGGTAAATTGTTAAGGAGTTGATAGATATGATAAAAATGTATGATAATTTTGGTCCAGAAAAGATAATAAAAATTTATAATCCTAAATTAGGCGTTAAAGCAGTCTTATGCATTGATAACACAGCCCTTGGTGTTTCTAAAGGCGGAATAAGAATGACAGAAACTGTCAATGAAGAGGAAGTTTCAAGATTAGCCAGAGCAATGACATGGAAGAATGCATTGGCTGAATTGCCTTTTGGTGGAGCCAAATCAGGAATCACAATAGACAGCAAGAAAATTTCAAGAGAAGAAAAAGACGAAATTGTAAAATGGTTTTCTAAATCATTAAAGATAGTAATCCCAAGCCTGTATGTTGCAGGTCCTGATATGTACATGGCTGAAGGGGAGATGGAAACATTTGCAAAAGCAAACGGGGATATAAAATCATGCACAGGAAAGCCAAAATCATTGAAAGGAATCCCTCATGAATTGGGAAGCACTGGATTTGGAGTTCATCATGCAACATTAACCGCACTGAAATTCATGGGAAAAGATGTTAAAAAAACAACGGTTGCGATTGAGGGTTTTGGGAATGTCGGAGTATTTGCTGCAAAATTCTTAAGTCAGGATGGTGCAAAAATAGTTGCCGTCTCTGATTCAAAAGGTATGATTTACAACAAAAAGGGAATAGAGTATAATAAATTGGAAAAAATAAAGAATGAAACCGGCAGTGTAATTAATTACAAGGATGCTCAAGTAAAAAAAGGACATGAAATTATAGAAGTTGACGCCGATGTACTGATTACTGCTGCAATTCCTGATCTAATCAAATCAGAAGATGTTGACAGGATAAAATTCAAGTTGATTGTTGAAGGAAGCAACATCCCAATGAGCAAAGAGACTGAAAGATTACTTTACAAGAAAGGAGTTTTAGTAATCCCGGACATAATAGCAAATGCTGGCGGTGTCATAAGCAGCTATGTGGAATACATTGGTGGAACTGAAAAAGAAATGTTCAAATTGGTTGAAGAGAAGATTACAAAAAATGTAAAGCATATTCTTGACTTGAGCAAGAAAGAAAAAGTTGACACAAGAGATGCTGCAATGAAAATAGCACAAAAAAGAGTCTTAGATAAATGTAAGACTTGCAGGATTTAAGCCCTTAATTTTTTAATGTGCAATTTAAGGAATACAATTGATCCCACCAAAACAAGACCGCCAATTATCGTTGTTAATGTAGGTATCTCTTTTATTACAAATATTCCAAAAATAATTGAAACTAATGGAAGCAAAATCATTGAATATAATCCAACCACATCTGCCTCCATTTTTTCCAGTACAAAGTTATAAAATAAATAAGCCAAACCAGTTCCCAAACCACCAAGCATCAATATGTAAAAGATATTTTTCATCAACAATCCAAAACCAAAAATAAAAGGAAACGGAATCATAAATATTGCTGCAAAGAACATATACCATAATGTTGAAGTGTGATGCAATTTCTTGTCTTCATATCTCATATATGCAGTCAACAAGGCAAAGAATAATCCGGATACCAAAGCAGCTATATTCCCCACCAAGTCTCCTGTTGTCAATGGATTTATAATATAAATGCCAATCAATGCAATTACTAAAGTAACTATTTTTGTTGATGTTATCTTTTCTTTAAGCCAAAAATAAGCTATGAACATCAGGGAAAAAGGCTGAATTGCCTGAAGCAGGACAGTATTTGAAATAGTTGTTCTTGAAAGGGCAAAAACAAACAATGACGTAGTTATCGCAAACAACAAACCTATTATTGCATATGGTCTGATATTCTTTCTTTCTAATTTCAGGGATCTTTTATCAAATATTGGGGATAGTATAAGCAAGACAATAAATGCAGTCAGAAATCTGAAGAAATTTAATGTGAATGGATTTATTTCATTGTGAATTAATTTAACAGAAATTCCTATAAAACCCCAAAGAAATCCGGTAAGCAACAGATAAACAAACTTTTTCATCAATCAATATCTTACTTTGCTTTATTTAAAATTAACTTTTATAAACTCTTTTTTTCTTATATAATTGGGTTTTAATTGGGTCTGTAGTTTAACCTGGACAAAATATCCCGCTTCGGACGGGAAGCTCAGGGTTCAAATCCCTGCAGACCCGCTAAAAGTAAAGTTTATATTCTTAAAATTCAAATCATAATAATGCTTAATGACAGAATAAAAATACTCCTGTATGGGGGAAATTTATGGTCTCTTGGTGCAGGAATGTTTGGTCCTTTATTTGCTGTTTTTGCAGAAAGGATTGGAGGAGACATCCTGGATATTTCATGGGCATGGGCAACTTATCTTATAGTAACAGGAATATTGATAATTTTAATAGGAAAAATTTCTGACAAAAGAAATAACAAGGAAAAATTAATGATGTGGGGCTATGCCTTAAATGCTGTTTTTACATTTGGTTATATTTTTGTTTCAAATCCATTTCAGCTGTTCATTGTCCAGATTGGATTAGGCATTGCAGCTGCTCTGGCCGTGCCAACATGGGAAGCACTATATTCAAAATATGAAGACAGAAAACTTGCGGGATATGAATGGGGTCTTGCCAGCGGAGAAGGCTATATCATTACAGGAATTGCAATGGTAATCGGCGGTTTCATTGTAAATTATTTTTCATTCAAGGCTTTGTTCATAACAATGGGAATAGTGCAGATTATCGCAACAATTTATCAGGCAAAGATTCTTAAAAAGTTTTAAATATATTCAAATAAAAATAATAATATGAAAGAGGGCACAAAAGGGCTGACTGTAAAGAAATCCGAGGATTTTTCTGAGTGGTATACACAAGTAATCCAGAAGGCTGAGCTGGCCGATTATTCAGATGTAAAAGGCTTCATGGTAATAAAACCAAATGGATATTCAATCTGGGAGAATATCCAGAAGAATTTTGACAAGGCAATCAAAAGATTAGGCGTAAGAAATGCTTATTTTCCTCTATTAATTCCTGAATCATTTTTCAAGAAAGAATCAGAACATGCCGAAGGCTTTTCACCGGAAGTTGCATGGATTCAGAAAAACAAGGATGACTCCGAAAGATTAGCAATAAGACCAACATCAGAAACAATAATTTATGATTCATACTCAAAATGGATAAGATCATGGAGGGATTTGCCTCTTAGAATCAATCAATGGTGCAATGTTGTAAGGTGGGAAACAAAAACCACAAGATTATTCCTAAGAACCAGGGAATTCTTATGGCAGGAAGGGCATTGTGTCTATGAAAGCGAGGAGGAATGTGAAAAAGAAACATTGATTTATCTCAATGAGTATAAAAAAATATGCGAGAAGATTCTTGGAATTTACGTTCTTGAAGGAAAAAAGACAAAAAGCGAGAAATTTGCCGGTGCCAAAAATACATATAGTGTTGAAGCAATAATGCCTGACGGAAAAGCATTGCAGATGGCAACATCACACAACTTAGGGCAGGGATTTGCCAAATCATTCAACATAAAATTCATTGATAAGGATGAAAAAGAAAAATACCCCTGGCAGAATTCATGGGGAATTTCAACAAGAACCATCGGGGCAATGACAATGGTTCATGGTGATGATAAAGGATTGGTGCTACCTCCAAATTTATGCGAGAATAAGATAGTTATAATCCCAATTTTATTCAAGAAAGACAAGGAAAAAGTCCTTAATAAAGTTAAAAAAATAAAATCAAAATTAAACAGGTTCAATCCAATATTAGATGACAGGGAAGAATATTCTTCCGGATGGAAATTTCATGAATGGGAATTAAAAGGAATTCCAATAAGAATTGAGATAGGCCCAAATGATGTTGCAAAAAAACAAATTATATTAATAAGGAGAGACACTCATGAAAAAGTAATAGTAAAGGAGAATGATATTTTAAGCAAGATTTCTGAAATGCTTGAAGACATACAAAAAAAATTATTTGAAAAATCCAGGAAATTCACCTTGGACAATACCATTGAAGCAAATAACATGAACGAGCTGAAAAAAACAATCAAAGACGGAAAAATTGCCTTGGCGTTTTTATGCAACTCTGAGAAATGCGAAGAGCACATAAAGGATCAAGCCAGCGGAGCCAAGACATTAAACATTCCGCTTGATCAGCCTAAAAAACTTGAAAAATGCATTGTTTGCGGAAGTCAATCCTCATATATTGTCAGAATAGGTAAGTCCTACTAGATTTTTTTCTTTTTGGAGATGGTGGCTCCTTTAACTTGAATAATTTTCCCTTGTAGTAATATGCAATTATCAAAATAATAATAATTAAAATCCACCCGTAACTTATCTTAACATAAAAAGGAACATTGATTACATTAATATTTATAACCTGTTCCCTGGAATACTTCAATCCATTATCATCCTCATATTCAAATATCAGTTTTGAAGGTCTTCTGTAAAAATATTTTGCATTGAAGGGCAGTATGAAATTCTCATTTCCCTCATAAACATCAAACCTGAACAGCTCCTTGTTGTTTATGTAAATAACAAGATTCTTTGCCTGTGACTTCATTTCCATATCAAATTTTATTTCTCCTGAATCCCTGTACTTAATTTCCTCGGGATAATTCAAACCAGTTATTATAGGATCAGGAATTTCAATTATTTTTACATCAAAATAAGAATTTTTTATCATTTCCGAATTTGATATTTGTGCATGATACTCCCTGCTTTCAACACCCGACGGAATATCAAATCTTATCTCCTTCTTCTCTGAAGGGTTTATCACAATGTTTTCGCAATCCTTCATGAAGCACAAATCAAACTGGAATGCATCCTCATCATCATTGGTTAATTTACAAATCAATGTTGCATTTTCATAAGGATAATATTTTATCTTATCCGGCTTACAGAACAAATCTATTGTTGATTCGGGATTCCTGTTTTCCAATTCCAACTGATAAATTTTTTCCTCTGCTTCATTCAGGGGATAATAAATATATTTGTTTGCATATTCAATTTCTGCATTGCCTGAGTTATGGAAGAAATCAATCATTTCTATCTTTGACGTGTAAATATACTGGTCATCAAGGCCATCAGGAAGATTTAATATCCAATAGATTTTCTTCTTTTCATTTGGCTTCAAGAGCACAGACTTCACATTATTTTCAATTTCCTTCGGTGCCTTAACAATATATAGCACATCAGACAAATAATAATCCTGGGTATTTTCAAGCTCTACTTCAACCGGGAGATAAGAGCCTGATTTAATTTTGTCGTTTAATACATTCAATTTTATGTTCACATATTTAGGCAGCAAAATTCCTGTTGAAACTATTGTTGTTGAAATGTTCAGCGAATCAACTTCAATATTCTTGTTTCCAGGGGACCACCTGTATCTTACTGAAGGCTCTTTTGCATCAATTGACTCCATCATCTTTATGTGAGTTGCATCAACATAGCCATACTGGCCATATGTAACATCAAAAGGAACCCACCCTTTTCCAGGAAAATAAACCTCTGCCCATGCATGGTTTCCAAATCCAGGAATCACATCAGTGTATGAACTTCCGGAAATAAACTTTGCAGGAATTCCCTGTGAACGAAGCATTGCTATGAACAAGACCGTTATTTCATCGCAGACTCCCTTTTCATTCTGCAATACCCATACAGAATCCTGTGTAATCTCCTCCGTCAATGTTTCCAAAGAATAATTAATATCCTCCTTCACCCAGGACGCTACCTTATGCACTGCTTCATAAAGATCATCCTCATCTCCCATTATTCCCTCCGCTTTTTCCTTTATCAGAACATTATTCGATTTTATCAGTTCAGTATCCTCAAGATAATCCTGATATTCATAAGGAATGTCCTCTATCGGAAAAGGTATCTTATTCTTTATCTTGACGCTGTTAAAACCACTCTTTATATCATAATCCATATAAAAATTTAATTCTTCAGGGGGGTTATTCCATTCATACAGAATATAATCTGTTTTTTCTATAACATCACCAGAGTATTCCTTTTTTTCCACTGATTGGAATTCTGCTTCCCTCGGATAAAATAAAAGCTCTGATGAGAAGTAATTTATTCCGCTGTTCAGTTTTATATTAGAGCTTATCACTGAATTTACATCTATGCTTTGATAATTCTGATATTCCTCCTGAGCGTAAACTATTGGAATCAATAACAAAAGAAATACAACCACCCCAATTCTCATTAATAGAAAAAATGTTTCTTATTTTATATAACTTTCTAAACGTTCAATAAATTCCCTGAAATCCCCTGAATTTATGTGGGCGCCACACGCCTCCTTATGCCCCCCACCAAAACCATCAAGGCCTTCCAGCGATTTCTCCAGAATTTTTCTCATGTCACCCCTTAAATATCTCAAGCTCATCTTAACCATATTATTCCTTTCTCTTCCAACAAGTATCATCTTATCTTTGAATTTATTCTGCAATTCACTTGCAAGGTCATTTGTAAAGCTTATTTTTCCTGAAACATACAAAAAAAGATGAAGCTTTGATTCCTGCGGCTCAGATGCTTTCTTCAACAACTCCTGATATTCCCTATTAACCCTTTCATAAATTTTAATTATCTCCCTTGCATTTTGTGATGATTTTTCAAGCAATTCTTCCGGAGATTTTATTTTTTCTATAATATTAACATACTGCAAAACCTTGTAATGAGGATCTTTTAATATAAAAGAAAATATTTTTATTAATTTTCCCAGACTTGTCTCATAAATCACCTTCTGAGCATTGTCAGTAATTATGCATAATTCCGGAAATTCTTTATTGAATTCTTTTATTGTTTCAAGAGAATGGTCTGCAACAGCCCCTATAGTAGCTATCCATAAATTTTCATTTGTTAATTTGTAACACCAGTAAGTTGTTGGCCTGCTGTCATTCTTGTCTTTTATCAAAGGATTGAAATAATTAACTCCCTTGATGTCATTCACGGGATGATGGTCTATATAAACTATCGGAACATCAACCTTGTCTATAAAATCCTGCGGAAGTATCGGCTTGTCCAATATTATAACAAGATCAGGAGAATACTCCTTTACTTTCTTAAGATAAGATATATCCAATTCAGGCGATGATTTAACAACAACAGGGTGCCCCTTCCCAAAATGTTTTTTTATCAGCAAATAGGAGCATAGCCCATCAGGATCATCATCAAAAAAGATTAATGGATTTTGCGACTTTTCTATTATTTCATGA